>PDWI01003631.1_pt1 | contig 23354 bp, 20 predicted proteins | sample 1430891 | NCBI WGS metagenome assembly PDWI01 (sample SAMN01162508, study PRJNA174530) | Oral metagenome, whole genome shotgun sequencing project. | biome: Marine environment; feature: Marine mammal; material: Swab sample of the gingival sulcus; isolation source: swab sample of gingival sulcus... | reverse complement strand
AGAACTGAACGATCCCTTTTATGCGGCCCTTATTTCATTTGCTGTGGGAACGGCAGGTCTTTTGGCCTATGCCTTGGCGGGCAGGATTGATTTTTCATCAGTCCGCACCGTTTCCAATGTTCACTGGAGCCTTTGGCTGGCCGGGCTTCTAGGCGCCTTTTATGTAACTGCGACCATTGTGCTTGCGCCACGGCTGGGGACGGCCCTGACCTTTGCCCTGGTGGTGGCGGGCCAATTGGTCATGGCCGTAGTCATGGATCATTTTGGTCTGTTTGGCATGCCGGTTCAGCCGGTGAACTGGCTGCGCCTTGCCGGCATTGTATTGATTGTCGGGGGGACCATGTTAATACGGTGGTATTAGCCCCATAATAAAAAGGATTCACCCATTTTGCTTCTCTTTTAAGCCCCCATTGGTGCGTCTTGGTCAAACGCTTAGGGCCCGTTTGATAATTGATGAATCGGCTGCAATCCCATGAAAATGAGATTTCACTTCGATCCCCTAATTATCAAACAGGCTCTTAGAGACTCTCAATCACGCCGGCAGCAATCAGGGGAATCAGTATTTCGTGGTGTCCCACAATGGCGTATCCCTTGCCCCGGCCCTGGGTGGGGCGGTTGACCACATTGGTCATGGGGCGGTAATGACGGATAAAATCCAGATTTACCGTGGTGAATTCATCCACCTTATGCCCCAGATTTCTGACCAGGGTCAGGGCTTTCAAGAATACTTCAGGAAGGATGACAGCTGATCCTGCATTGATGAATACACCATGTTCAAGGTCTGCCAGGGTAGATGCAAGGAGCTTAAAATCATGAAGGGTTGCCGCACCACAGGCTGCGCCGTCAAAACCCGGGTGCATATGGATGATGTCCGTGCCAATGGCCACATGGACCGTTACCGGCAGATCCAGGCGTGCACCTGCAGCGGTCAGACTTGAATCCTTAAAGGGCAGGTTCTGATCCAGGATCAACTGTCCCACAGCTCGTCCCAGGCCTGTTTTCTGCTCATGGGCCCTGGAAATGGCCTGGTTAAGTAGTTCCGAGGTCTCCCTGGCCATGCCAAAGCTGCCCGAGGTCAGACTTTGGGCCACATCTTCACTGGTACGGCCGGTGAATGCCACTTCAAAATCATGGATGATGCAGGAGCCGTTCATGGCCAGATGGGTAATCACCCCTTTTTCCATGAGGTCTATCAGGACAGGCGCCATGCCGGTTTTGACCACATGTCCACCCATGCCAAAGCAGACGTGACGATTGTTTTGGGCAGCACCTGCAATGGCGTCAACCACATGCCGGAGATCTTGGCCTGCAAGAATGGCGGGCAGCGTGTCAAAAAAGGTTCCAAGACCAGCACCCTTTGTCCAGGGCTTGGCAAAATCATCCCGGGCTACCAGGCTTTTTCTTTCTTTAATGGAATAGGTACAAAGGTTTGAGTAATCCAGGAATTTTTGTTCAGCCCCTTTCTTATGGGCCATTTTTTCAGTGGTCACGGAACAGCATCCTTTCGGCAAGATCACAAAGAATATGCCCCAGGGTGATATGAACCTCCTGGATACGGGCTGTGATGGGGCTGTCCACACAAAAGGCCATATCGCTTATCTCTTTGAGTTTTCCCCCGGCCCCGGAAAATCCCACCAACGTCAGTCCCTGATCATTTGCTGCGGCTGCAGCCCGGATCACATTGCCGGAGTTACCCGAGGTTGAGATACCAATGGCCATGTCTTTTGTATGCCCCAGGGCCTGGATCTGTTTTGAAAAAATTTCATCAAAGGAATAGTCGTTGCCGATACTGGTGATGATTGAGGTGTCGCAGGTCAGGGCAATGGCAGGCAATGGTTTACGTTCCATCTGAAACCGGTTGACAAATTCTGCGGCAATGTGCTGGCAGTCTGCCGCAGATCCACCATTGCCAAAAAGCAGCAGTTTTCCGCCGGATTCAAGGGTGTCTGCCATTTTCCGGGCACAGGTTTCAATGAGATCTCCATGGGTTGCAAAAAAATGTTGTTTGGTTTCAATGGCATCCTGAACAGTTTGCCGGATCAGCTTTTGCATTGGTTTCCTTTTGTTTTATGGCCCTTAGTTTTATGATATAAGGGCTCAGGCGGACTTGATGGCGTTGTTCTGACTTATTTCGTCAGCCCGCTCGAGGATGTTTTGAATTTTTCCAAGATATTGTCTGTACTGTTCATTTTCAGGGTCCAGATCCAGACTTTTTTTTGCAAAGAGTAACGCAATGGGCAGGTTTTTTTTCTGCAACGCCATAGCCCGGGCATAACCGTGCAAGGCTTGGGCATCATTGGGATTAAGCTTTACGGCCTGGTTGAACTGGGCTGCGGCCCCCGGGGCGTCTTCTCTTTCCAGACAGATCTGGCCTTTGATTCTAAAAGCGGTGCCGGATTCAGGTTTCAGCCGTATGGCGGCATCAAGATGGGGCATGGCCAGGTCAAAGTCTTTCTCCTTGAACAGAAGATGACCCAAAAGCAGCTCAATTTCAAATATATCCGGATTGATCCCATGGGCTTTTTTCAGATAAACCAGGGCGGAATCGTTTGTCCCGTTGATCCGGTGAATCAAGGCGATGTTGTGGAGAACCATCACCTCTTCGGGATTGATATTCCGGGCCTTTTCAAAAAATTCCATGGCCTTGTCCAGACAGGCCTCCACCCCAAAGGCCACGCCCAAACTGTTAAGCAGGTTGATATCGGCCGGGGCAATGGAAAGTCCTTTTTCGTATTCAGTGATGGCTGCGTCAATGTTATTGAGCTGGAACAGCCTGTCTCCACTGATATTCAGGGACCGGCCGTCAAATTCAACCGTGTGTCCGGGGCCAAAAAATGCCGCATGGTCCAGGGCTTTGAGCGCGCATCCCGCCATCTCTTCAGCCGGGAAATCATGAAAGGGAAAGGCAATTGTTCCCATGATCAGTTTGGTATTCAGGGCTTGGGAGAGTGTTTCATTGAGCAGGTCAAGCAGTTTTTTACCCTGGGCAATGGTGTGGTAATCCCAGAACACAAAAATGGCAGTGAACGGGTCCAGGCATTCCCAGATGCCTCGATCCTCATCCAGCACCGAATGAAAGCAGGCGTGAAACATCTCATTTGCTTTATCAATGGTCTTTTGGGGTGCTGCCGGATCAATCTGTATGGCTGCCGTGGTAAATGTCTGTTGGGATGCACAGGTATCGACGATACGCCGGGAAAACATTTCAAATTCCCTGGACGGCTGGGTGAGCAGATCCGAATAGTAAACTTCCGGGGGGGTAAGATCCGGGGTGTCCCCGGGTGTTTTTAAAAACGGGATCTCTTTTGCATTGAATTTCAGCATCATAATCAATTTATCAGTTTTTTCAGAATGGCGGCAAGGATTTTGTCCTGCCCTGGTTGAAGTGTTCTGGGATCAATGATGAACCAACCGTCCTCAATGCGGCCTATCACCGCAGGATCAAAGGCCCGCAGTTTTTTGTCCAGGGCGGTTTCGGAAATGGTTTTGGGGCGGATGGTCAGGCACCGGGTGGGCAGGGTGAGTCCGGGATAGGAACCGCCGCCCGGCCTGGACGCCATGTCTGCCAGGGCAAGTTCTGCCTGGTTTCCCACAGCTTCTGTGACAAGGGAAAACAAAACCTGTGCGTCCCGGCAAATCTGTTCATAGGACAAGGTCAGCATTCTAAGTGTGGGGATCTTTTCAACAGCTGATGGGGTATCCCGGTAAAGCTTGAGAGTTGCTTCCAAACCTGCCAGGGTCATCTTGTCAATGCGCAAAGCCCGGGTCAGCGGGTTGGCCTTGATCTGGTCCAGGTATTGTTTTGTACCCACAATAATGCCGGCCTGGGGGCCGCCTAACAACTTATCTGCGCTGAAGGTGACCACATCCGCACCTGCGGCCACCTGTTCAAAAACCGGGGGTTCGAAAGGCAATCCAAATGTACTGAAATCGATCAACGTGCCGGAACCTAAGTCCTCCATCACTGGAATGCCATGGGGTTTTCCAATGCCCACCAGTTCCTTGAGTGAAACCGATGTGGTGAATCCCTCAATTTTATAATTGGCGGTATGGACTTTGAGTAAAAGCCCTGTCTTTTCAGTAATGGCATTGGTGTAATCATGGAGATGGGTGCGGTTGGTGGTTCCCACTTCCTTTAAAATACACCCGCTTTTTATCATGACGTCCGGTATCCTGAAGGAGCCGCCAATCTCCACAAGTTCTCCTCTGGAAACAATGACTTCTTTTCCCTGGGCAAGGGTATTTAAGGCCAGCAGTACGGCGCCTGCATTGTTGTTTACGGCCATGGCTGCCTGGGCACCGGTTAATTCGCAGATCAGCGCTTCAATGGCCGCGTAGCGGATACCGCGCTTGCCCGTTGCAAGATTGAGCTCAAGGTTGGAATACGAGGATGAGACCGCCATGATATGATCTAAGGCATCCTGGCAGAGCAGGGCCCTGCCAAGATTGGTGTGCAGAATCACGCCGGTGGCATTGATTAAAGGATTCAGCCGGTTTTTCATTTTCTGTGCAGTGAGCAGGGCAGCCTGTTTTATGATGGCTTCATCACTGATTATCACAGGCCTGTCTTCAAGTATTTGTGTGCGGGTATGGTCAATGGCCCTTCGTACGGATTCAAGTACAAGGCTGCGCGGTACCCGTGTAAACCGGTCATCTGTTGCGGCAAGGGATAGAATATGATCCACACCGGGCAGGGATTTTAATTGTAAATGCTTATCAGCCATTGCCTGGTCTATGTGACGGTTTCTGTATCAGTATATCCATGGGCAGGTCGTCAATGCACCGGGCCAGGGATGCACCGTCCAGATTCATTTTTTTCATGATGGTTTCCAGGTGCAGGGCATCTATGTTATCAATATTAAAACCTGTGAAAAATTTTTCCATGACCCGGTCCGCCAGATAGACAATCTCCACCAGCTGTGAATGGGCTTTTGCATCTCCAGGGGTATGGTGCCAGCGAATCACTTCGATCAATGCATCTGAAAAGCGCCATTTCTCTGCCAGAATCACGCCTGCCTGGCAGTGATTGATCCCCAGTGCTTTTTCTTCAGCCTGGATGATACCTTGCGTGTCAGCCCCTAGCGAACGGAAAAAAAACGGCAGACAGTCTGCGATATGCTGGTCCAGAACGACCTTGCCGATATCGTGAAGCAGGCCTGCCGTGTAAGCCGGCCAGGGATGAACTAAACCGGTCTCCTTTGCAAGTCGCTCTGCAAGGCAGGCCACACCCACGGCATGGAAAAAAAGCCCTCCCTTGCATAGGGAATAGCCTGAGGGGCCGCTCTGTTGGAAATAGCTTTCAATGGCCGTTGTTATTACACTTTTGGCCAGCCTTTCCTTGCCAAGCATCATCACCGCATCCTTGAGCGAGTCAATTTTTATGGTTCCCGAAAAAAGGACTGCGTTGCACATTTTCAATGTCTGAGCAGACAACACTTGGTCCTGGGACAACTCCTGGGTAATATCATCAATACTGTAGCTGTCCTGGCTGATCATCCTAAAAATTTTTAGTGCTGTCTGGGGTATGGGTTGGAGATTGTCAATGGTGGCCATGATGGCTTCAGGATCCGAAATTGGTGCAATGACGTCTGATGCACTGGTCGCTTCCCAGACCGGTGCAATTTTTGTTTCACCGGTCATCATGTCCAGTTCAAGGGTGCATGCAAAAAAACCGCCGGTCTCAGACCTGAGGATTTCAATACCCTGTTCTTTTAGTATTCGGCGGGCAATATCTGCAGATCGCCCCCCGATATCCAGGCCCAGATCCATGGTGGAAACAGGCCCGACCAGGGCCCCGCCTGCAATGGTGGCCTTCAACGTTTGCGTGGTACAACCCATGCGGATAAGTTCGTTGATCAGCATGGGAATGCCCGTAGACGCATATTTTCCCGGGGAGTCAGGTTGAAAATCTGTACTTCCTATCGGGGAGGGTAAAAGGATATGGATCAGTCCTCCAGCTTTCCGCTTTTGGTCATACAATGCCAGGCCCAGGCAGGTTCCAAGGATGGCCTGGAATTTCTGAGGTGATTTTTTCCCCACCCTGAAGTGGCTTGTGGGAATGTACTTGTTTTGTATGTCGTTCATTAAGTTAAAGATATATATTCATTTTTGTTGAAATACGCTTAGAGCTTGTTTGGTAATTGATGAATTGGCTGCAATCTCATAAAAATGGCCCCAATTTTATGCGAATAGTCCGGCTATAAACAAAAAATTTGTAAAAATTAGTTCTCATTTTCATGAGATTTCGCTTCGATCCCCTAATTATCAAACACGCTCTTAGGGAAAAACCACTTTTTTGCCATCATGGGTGGCCGTACGGTTTCTGCCGTTTTCTTTGGCTACATAAAGGGCCTTGTCCGCCCTTGCAATCAGGGCGTCTAAGTTTTCGCCGGCAATGAACTGGGCCACGCCTAAGGAGATGGTAATGGTGCCTAGATCTTTGCCTTCGCTTTTGGTCTGCCATCTCATTTTTTCAAGGCTGGTACGGATCTGTTCGGCCAGGATAAAGCCGCCGTCCTTTTTGGTTTCGGGCAATGCCATGATAAACTCTTCACCGCCAAACCTTGCAGCAACATCCTTACCTTTGATGTGTTTCCGCAAAAGTTTGGATAATAATTTGAGTACATTATCACCGGTAAGATGGCCATAGGTATCATTTATTCGTTTAAACTGGTCGAGGTCTGCAATGATTAACGTTAAGGGCTCGTTCTCCTTCTGGGCTTGTTTCATGGGTTTCGCAATGGCATCCTCAAAACCCCGGCGGTTAAGGAGTCCTGTGAGCATATCCGTTTTTGCCGCTTTCCTCAGGCTTTTGAGTTCCAGCGTTAGCGAATCAAGTTCGCTGATGGTTTTATGAACATTGTTTTTAAGTTCGCTATTGCCATCAATGATCCGCTGGGTTTTAAAAAGAATATCCCGACAAATGTTTTTTATATCCGGTTCGGTTGAGGCACTCTTTAATTGCTCAAGATGGGCTTTGAGCTCTTCTCCCTGGCGGCCCATACGGTTTCCGGCCTCGGTAAGACGGGAGGTCATTTCGTTAAGAAGGCTTTCCGCTTTTAGGGTTTGTTCCCGGGTTATAAGCAAGGGCCTGTCCAGAACGTAGCGCCTGAACCACTCAAGGACCTTTTGATAGTCTATGAGTTTTTTTTTCTGCCGGGTTGTCTGGATTTCCTTTTGCAATTCAGGATTTCGGCCCGAGGCATAGTCATACCACACCGAATAGGTAATTGGGGTATAAGGCAGTTTTAGTTCGGAGATCTCTTTGAGAACTATTCGAAGATATCTTCCGGATGCTTCTAGGGAATCAGGATATAAACTTTTTAGCATTGAGTTCCCTTCTGTTCTATTTAATTGCGGCAGAAATTGGCATTCTGTAACAGTATTGTTGAAAGATAATACTTTTATTCCTACTATCATAAAAGCAGTTGAACAATCAACAATAATTCTGATTTCCAGACAGATAATACCTATGGGTTGTACGTTTTGGGGCTGTATTTTTTTAAGGTAAAAAAAAGCCTTTTGTGATAAGATCAGCGCAATTTTATTTTGATCATGGGCCTAAAAGACGATTATGCAGAAAACCCCAAAAGAATACATTATTTTCCCTCTGGATTTCCCCGGTATGGAGGTGGCCCGGTCTCATATCCGGCAGCTTGACGGCTGGGTGGGCATGTTTAAAATCGGCCTCGAACTGTTTATTCGCCAGGGCCCGGCTGTGGTGGAGGAGGTTAGAAAAATGTCCAGTGCAGGTATTTTTCTTGATTTGAAACTGCATGATATCTCCACCACAGTTGGCCGGGCCATGGCCCGGGTGGCAGATCTCGGGGTGGATCTGGTAACCGTCCACGGCGCTTGCTCACCAAAAATGCTTGGGGCTGCCGTTGAAAATGCCGGAAAAACTAAAGTGCTTGCTGTTACCCTGCTTACGGACAATGACGCAGATATGGTCCGTGCCCAGGGATTTAAGGATGAATATGCCACTGCCCCGGAAAAGCTGGTGCTGTTGCGGGCCCGTATGGCTCTGGATGCTGGATGTGCCGGTGTCGTGTGCTCCGGGCAGGAAGCCGCCATGTTGAAAGCGCTATTGGATAAAGGGTGCCTGACTGTTACCCCGGGAATCCGGCCCCAATGGAGCATCACACCCGGGGATGATCAGAAACGGGTTGTCACGCCGGCCAAGGCTGTGCAGGCAGGTTCTGACTATATTGTCATTGGACGTCCCATCCGGGATGCAAAGGATCCGGCCCGGGCCGCTGAAAAGGTGGCTCTTGAAATTGAAGCCGGTCTGTCTGGAACTGCTACCTAGGCTGTCTGACAGCCCGCCCGGGGTAGGGATAATTTAATTAGTGTTCCTTGTCCAAGCCAAAGGCTGCGTGCAGAACCCTGACCGCAAGTTCGGCATATTTCGCCAGAATTACACATGAAATACGGATCTCAGAGGTTGAAATCATGCGAATGTTGATGTTTTCCTGGGCCAAGGCTTTGAACATCACCGCTGCCACGCCGGAATGACTTTTCATCCCCAGGCCGATGACGGATACTTTAGCAATCTCGGTGGCGGTTTTTATTTCGCCGGCATCAATTTCATCCGCCACTTTTTCTGAAATTTCCATTGCCCGGTTAAAATCGTCCATGGTCACGGTAAAGGTCAGATCTGTTTCCCCGCCGGTACGGGAGTTCTGGATGATCATGTCCACAGAGATACCGGCCTCGGCAAGTGCACCGAAAACCTTGGCTGAGATGCCGGGCTGATCAGGAACGCGCTTAAATGTGATTCTTGCTTCATTCATGTCACAGGTGATGCCTGATACCACCGGACTTTCCATGTCCTCACTTTCGTTGACAACCATGGTTCCTCCCTTCTCATTGAATGATGACCGGACATGCACGGGCACGTTGTATTTTTTGGCAAATTCCACAGACCTGATCTGGAGAACCTTTGCTCCCAGAATGGCCATTTCAAGCATTTCATCATAAGAAATTCTGCTGATCTTCCTGGCTTTGGGGCAGATCCTTGGATCGGTTGTGTACACCCCGTCTACGTCAGTGAAGATCTCACAGACATCGGCTTTGAGCGATGCGGCAATGGCAACGGCCGAGGTGTCGGAACCTCCCCGGCCCAGGGTCGTGATGTCCCCGCACTCGTCCGCCCCCTGGAAACCTGCCACCACGACAATATTTCCCTCATCCAGGGCTTCACGCAGGTTCTGGCTGTCAATCTCCCGGATTCTGGCCTTGCCTGACATATGATCGGTATGGATGCCGGCCTGGAAACCTAGAAAGGATTTGGCTTTAAGTCCTCTTGATTTGAGCATCATGGCCATTAAAGCCGCCGTGGTTTGCTCTCCGGTTGCCAGGAGAACGTCCAGTTCCCGTTTATCCGGATTTTCGGATACCTGTCCGGCAAGGCTGAACAGATTATCTGTCACGCCTGCCATTGCCGAAAGTACTACCACCATCTGATCTTTATTCTCATGGGCTTTTTGGACCCGGTCGGCCACGTTGGAGATCCTTTCGATATCTGCCACAGATGTGCCGCCAAATTTTTGCACCCGTAACGCCATTGTATCTTCCAAAATCTTGAGCTTTGATTAATATTACACCTGAACAATGCATTCACCGTGTTGAGTTTTGGCCGGCCAAAACTCAACACGGTGAATGCATTGTTCAGGTTACAAAGATAAAATGCTTAACAAATTTATTCCGACTTGTCCAGATGGGGAAAAGGTTATTTTTCTAGTATAGCCAGTATTCAATTCAAAATGGATGTAAAGATCAAATACAAAGCCGGTTTCAATGAGAAGATTAGGCCATTCCACCAGCGTGACACTGTTTTGTTTCATCTGATCCTCAATGCCGATGCAGTCGAGCTCATCCGGGTCTGAAAGCCGGTACAAGTCCAGGTGGCACAAACACATTTTCCCGGCCGGATATTCATTCATGATGGTAAAGGTGGGGCTGGTGATATAGTATTCCTTGTCTGCGCCCAACCCTTTGGCAAAGCCCTGGACAAAACAGGTTTTGCCACAGCCAAGATCTCCTGTCAGGGCCATGGCACAACTTAAATGCCGTTCCCGGATGTACAGGCCCAGACGCCTGGCCACTTCCTGGGTCTGTTCCGGGCTTTGGGATCTAATTTCTTTCATGACAAAACAGTTTTTAACGCTTGGGGAATGCCTGCCACCATATCCGATGCCAAAAATCCAAAGGTGTGGTCTTGGGACAGAAGATCCCCGCACAATCCGTGAACGTAGACGCCTGCAAGCGCAGCAGATTCAGAGGGTAGCTTCTGGGTTAGGAACGCCGCAATCATGCCGGTGAGTACATCACCCATACCACCACAGGCCATGCCTGGGTTTCCCGTGGGGCAGATGAATACGGCCCCGTCCGGGCAGGCCACAAGGGTCTGGGCCCCTTTGAGCACCAGGATAACGTTGTGTCTTTCAGCAAAGTTCCGGGCGGTTTTCATCCGGTTCTGCTGAATATCCGCAGTGGTTTTCCCGGTAAGACGGGCCATTTCACCGGGGTGGGGGGTAAGGATCACCGGAACTTTGGCTGTGTTCAGCATGTCAGGATCTGTAGCAATACAGTTCAGGCCGTCGGCGTCAATGACTATGGGTAGGGATGAAATGGCCATAATACGTTTGATCAATTCCCGGGTACCGGAATCCGTGCCGATACCGGGTCCCAGGGCCAAAGCTGTTTTGTTTGCCAAAAGCGTAATAATGTCATCCAAGGCTGTAGCATCCAGGCCGCCGGATGGCGTCTGGGCAAGCGCGGCCGTCATGGGTTCCATGACCATGGGTTCCATGACGGGCATAAGCTTTTCAGGAACGCCTAAGGTCACAAGACCTGCACCGGTGCGCATGGCAGCGTTGGCGCACAATGCTGCGGCACCGGTTTTGCCCGGCGAACCGGCCAGTACCAGCAGATGACCGAAACTGCCCTTATGGGCATTGAAATCCCTGGCCGGTATCAGGTCCGCAATGTCATGGGATTCAGGCAGAAAAATATAGGGGGATTGTGCTTTTGCAATATGACCGGGAATCCCAATGTCAATCACCTCCAGGGCACCAGTATGAAAATTGCCTGGGTATAGAATATGCCCGGCCTTGACAAACGCAAAGGTTGCTGTGGCATCGGCCTGGATGGCCACCCCGCAGATGGCACCTGTATCTGCATTGATTCCTGACGGGATGTCCACGCTGAAGACCGGTTTGTCCGAATCGTTAATCAGTTCAATGACATCACGGTAAATGCCCCGGACATCGGAATTAAGTCCTGTGCCGAAAATAGCGTCCACGACCAGGTCATGGTTCGGCAGAATTTCGGCTACTGCTTCCAGGGACGCTTTGTCATGGATTTCAATAAATTGTGACAGGGAATGTTCGGCCAGAAGATTCACGACCAGATCCAGATTGGCTCTGGCATCGCCCTGGACCCGGTCCCGGGTGGACAAAAGAAAGAAGCTGACGCTTACCCCCATCTCCATGAGGTAACGTCCGATCACAAACCCGTCTCCGCCGTTGTTGCCCCGGCCCGCCACCACAGCCACCCTGGCACCTTCAAGGTTAAATTGGTCGCAAAGCATCTCCAGGGCACCCCGGCCGGCATTTTCCATGAGCACCCGGCCTGGAATGCCAAAGGTCTCAATGGTGTTTTTATCCATCTGCTGCATCTGTTTAGTGGTGACAATGATCATGATTTGTGTTCCTTTGTCAGGCCATTACCGCTTTATATCTGAAGCAGGAGACCAGGTGATCGTTAACCATGCCCGTGGCCTGCATGTGGGCGTAGATGATTGTGGGCCCGGCAAATTTAAACCCGCGGTTACATAGGTCTTTTGAAAATGCGTCAGATTGACGGCTTCTGGCCGGAACCTGATCTTGGCTGGTATAGTGGTTAATGATGGGCGTCCCGTCCACAAATCGCCAGGCATAGGCATCAAAGCTGCCGAATTCTTCCTGGATTTTTAAAAATGCCTGGGCATTGGTGACTGCAGACCGGACTTTAAGCTTGTTTCTGATGATGCCGGGGTCTTTCAACCGCTTTTGAATATCAGCTTCAGTGAACTGGGCTACTTTTTCAGGGTCAAACCCGCAGAATGCATTGCAATATCCCTGGCGACGCTTGAGAATGGCCAGCCAGGACAACCCTGCCTGGGCCCCTTCCAGAATGAGAAATTCAAAAATTTTTCGATCATCGTGAACCGGCACTCCCCATTCCGTATCATGATAACGGATATATAAAGGATCACTGGTCACCCAGCCGCAACGTTTAAGGGCAATCATAACAGATTTATACAATAAACTTGGAAAATACGCCATCATAATCATATTCGGAGCTACGCAACACTATGAAACAATCCGGCTTTTTTAAAAAACCCTGCAAAGGGCCACTCTATAGGTGCGCCTTATCTCAGATGCCCGCAAATCAAACGCCTTTCAGAGCCTTAATCCCCCAAAAGATATTTTCATATATGATGAATTGATCTGTGGATATTGGGGCATTTACTTTATGTTCGATATTCATGACGTTCCTTTACAACTAACGATTCAATGTCATTAAGAGCCTGTTTGATAATTAGGGAATCAAAGCGAAATCTCATGAAAATGAGAACCAATTTTCATAGGATTGCAGCCGATTTATCAATTATCAAACAGGCTCTAATGCCCATGATAAAAAATAAACCTCCCAAATGAGATAGAGAACAGCTCATCACTGAATAGGGCTGGCAAAGGGTATGATCATCATGAAACGCACCACAAGGCAGAACAGCTTCTGTTTGAATTGCTGTACCTACTGGCAACGTGTACAAAAAACTATTGCAAAATATGCCTTTTCTGCTCAAGCTGAACAATGGAGGGCGTCAAAAAAATAAGCAGTTCATTTCGATCGTCAGACTTGGCTTTTGAACCAAAAAGATAACCTAATCCTGGAATCCCGGCCAGAAAAGGAATACCATCGCTATCCTGGCTCTGGGTCGTCTTGACAACACCGCCGATAACAACCGTGTCGTTATTATTGACCAGCAGCTCTGTTTCCGCCTCGTTTGTCGCTAAAGTAGGAACGCCATCGGAACTGATGCTGGCAACGTCATTTTTGGTCAGACGAACGGTCATGGAAATTCTGTTGTCCGGCGTAACATGCGGCGTTACTTCCAGCAACAAGTCGATATCTTTATATGCCACAGAAGACCCGCCTGAATCATCACGTTCCAGATAAGCATATTCCTGACCCTGTTTGATCATGGCCTTTTTGTTGTCCAGGGTCAAAATTCTTGGGGAGGATACGATCCTGACCTCTCCCTGCGCCTCGGACGCTTCAAGCTGGGCATTCAGTGCACTGCGAGAAGACCCAAGCAGCCCGAAAAAAGAAAAATCACCAGAAATCCCCACGGTTGATCTATTAACAGACACAGAGTAATCATCAACAAAGCCAGATGTCACATCAGATGCATTGGACAGATTCCAGTTGATCCCAAAACTTCTGGAAAAATCCTTTGTTACCTCAACGACCTTTGCCTCAATCATGATCTGGGGCGTTACTTTATCCAGGCGGTAAATCAGTTCATTGGCCTGGTCGATTTTGGCTCGGGTATCGGTAATAATCAGCATATTGGTACGGGTGTCCACTGAAATTTTACCCCGATCCGGGGTCAGAATCTGGGATACATGGGGTTCAACATCAGCCTTTGCATCTGAATAATTGACAGGGATATATTCAGTGAAAAGGGGTTCCAAGGCTTTTTTCTGTTCTTCGGATTTCTGCCGGGCAGCAATGGCTTCCTGACGTTCGTTTTCTTCCCTAGCAAGGGTATCCGTGGTGGCAATACGGATGACATTACCCTCCATCTTTTTACCAAGGCTGTTCATTTTCAAAACAAGATCAAGGAGCTGGTCCCAGGGCACAGGATCCTGAAGGCTCAATGTGACCGTACCTTCCACATCCCTGTCAATGGCAAAGTTCCTTCCACTCACACTTTTCAATATCCTGAAAACATTTTTAATATCTGTTTCATAAAAATCCAGTTTTATTTTTTCACCGGTGTACCGGACCGAAGAAGGATTTAACAAAGGATCTTGGTTCTGAAAAACATTCTTTTCTTGAGCCTTTGACTGCCCCTGATCCTGTTCTTTAAAGCCGGCATGGGGTTTTTGGCCGGCGCCCAGATTTATTTTGGCTTTATCAAATTCAGGTGCAGAGACGGTGGAAGCCTCAAAAGTCATATGAATGCCCTTGGTCGTTTGAACCACTTGGAACGGCACGTTTTCCCGAACTTTGATATCCACCAGCGTGTCATTGGGATTTGCTGGATTTGGCCGGGGCATGACCTGTTCCACTGCAGAATTGAAATAACGGGTTTTAAGAGGTCGCTGATGTCGAAGAGGCACTATTGTATTATACAATATAAGGCTAAAAGAATCATTGGCATCCTGAATGGTCTCATATCGAACCGGATGATCTGTCAGGATCTGAATATCAGACTGGCCAAGTTGATTATTATCAAATTCAATATGAGTCAGATGGGCTGTTGTTCCAGGGATGGGAACATCTTGGGGCAGCACCGCAGCATCTTTCAAACCCTGTCCGGGTTCTTCTGCAACAGGGTCTGTCTCTGCCGTCTCTTTGGAAGAGACCTGGTTACCCTTGAGAATGATACCCAAACGGTCCGGTTTTTCCTCCACAATATACGGCAGGTCCGCTTTAAGCAGGATATCCACCTTGACTGTTGTCTGTGCCTCGTCAATAAACCCCACCTTTATATCGGAGACACGCGAGTCGGAAAATGATCCGGCATCCACCCCCGGTGCGAGACCGGCATTGGGCAGATAGACGCTCACGGCAAACGGGAAAGACTGCTTAATGGACGTATAATCATCCAACGCCCCGGAGGAACCCTGTATCCATACCTCAAACGCATCGGCTTCCGGGTTGATCCATATTTTGTTAACCATTTGAGACAAAGATCCAGAATCATCCTGTGGGGCTTGGCTATCCCGAACCTGAGCTGTATTTACCGATGCTTCATTTTTTCGGGTTACACATCCTGTTATAAAGGAAATCAGTAAAATCAGTAGAACCGATATGATAAGCCCTGTCCCATAATACCTGGCAGCCGACCGATAATTAACCATCATCTTATTCCTCATCCTCGCTTTTATGAAATTTAATCTCCTCATACCGCTTACGACGTTTTCCTCGAAAATCTTTTACTTCTTCTTCAATGGTAATGCCTTTTCTGGTGATGGATGTCACCCGCCCGCCATTGGGCCCGATATAAGTACCAACGCGGACTTCATAGCCTTTACCGCCAGCCTCCTCCACCATGGCAATGGTCCTGCCCTGCATTTCAACAACCGCCACCAGCTTAACCTGGCTTAACCCCAGCTTTTCAAGGGGAGTCAATATCCTCTTGGGTTTTAACTTTCCGGATGGATCTGCCACTGCAGATGCTTTTTTTTCAGCAACCAGAGGAATGAACGGATCCACCCTATCCTTGCTGTCATATTGCGCCATGGGTGTGGAGATACCGGATTTTTGTAAGCTGGCTGCAATAGACACATCCTTGCCTATATGATTGATTTTCACAACATCCTGCGCGGGTTTCAAATCAGAAACCGATGCATGTTTTTTCCCGGCCCCCCCGGAAACAGATATTTGCGGTGTCGACGGATTCAATTTGGAAATAGGTTTGGAAACCACCTGACCCTGTTTTGTCTGTTTTGGCACTGGGGGCTGCGCTTCATTACAGGCTGATACAAGAAATAATGAGGCACCCAAGCCGGCCACGCAACATATTTTAAATATTTTTTCCATATCCGTCGCCTTCTACCTCTTTTTGCGTTTCTTCTTGCGTTTGCTGTCCTTATTATTATCGTCTTTGGGTTCAACAAACATGTAGGTTACGGCTGTGCATTTCATCTGAATTATATTTCTGCCAGCCGCCTCTTTTCCGGAAATCCGGCTCAAATCTATGGTCGGTATATTGACAACACGATTGAGTCCTGCAACCCGGTAAAAAAATTCGGCCATCTGGTGGTAACGACCCGCAACCGTCATTGAAAATGGTATTTCCGTGTAAAAATCTTTCGTTACCATGCTTTGGGGCTCAAACAACTGTACTTCAAGCCCTGCATCCCTTCCTGCTTTGGATATTTCATCCAGCAAAGAAGGCAGTTCTTTTTTATCCGGCAGAGCAGTCATGGCAATATTGAACTGTTCCTGGACTTGGGACATCTGGGCTTCCACCTTTTCAAGGTCGCGGGCTTTAATCTTATACGTTGACAAAAGGTTCGTCTGTTTTTCCAGCTCCTCCCTAGCTGCGGCAAGGGCATCAAATTTGGGGCTAAGCAGCAGAAAATAAAACCCGACACCAACTAACCCTAATGTGCCCAACCAGATAAGCAGGCGCTGGATTTTGGTTAACTCTCCTATTTTTTCAAACAGGGCGTCCATTTTCTCACTTTTTTTCCCGGCCATTATTTTTTCCTTTTTCTGGACTTTCCATTCTTATCTGTCTTGTTGGATACGGGCTTGGGGACTATCTTAGTGCAGGATATTGCAAATTCTTTTAACCGAATATTATCGTGAAGTTTTTTTGTTTTTGACAGCTTTAAGTCTACGGCCCCAAACAAGTCAGAATCTTCAAGATTTCTCATGAATGAGGCAATGGTCGGGTTATCAAAGGCAATCCCTTTTAAAGAAACAGCCTTGGCATCTGCTGAAACACTGGACAACCACATTTTTGTTTCCACAAGTCGCTGGGCCAACTGTTCCAATAAAATCTGCTGCTCATTCTTTCTTTTTTTCAAATCCTCAACAATGGCCAGTTTATCCTTCAACACCTTTAATTTTTTCTTAATCCGGGAAACCTTATCAGCCTTCGCCTTATATTTGAGGCTTTCGGCCTTTACCTGGGCAACCTGATTCTGTGTCCGGCTAATTTCATTGTCCAGTGTATAAAACCCCCACCCCAACAATAGAAGAATAAAAACAAGAGAAAGGACAAATACAGATACCTGACGGCGAATATTTTCCTTTTTCCTGGCATGTCTGAACGGCAACAGATTGATTCGTATCATTTGTCATTCACCCGTCTCATGGCAAGCCCCAGTGCAATGGGGGCCAGAAGCTGGTACGCTTCCAGTTCACCAAGTTCTTTTGAATCGCTGAGCAGTCCGGCAAAGGGATTAATCTTTGAGACTGTTACCTCCAGCGCCGTAACCAATTTTTCCGTCAGCAGATCTATGAAACCGCCTCCACCGCTGACAACAATCGTTTCAACCCTGGCATTGCCGGGGCTGGACTCAAAGGTATGAACCACATCACAGATATCTGAACACCAGTTGCCGACAACCATCTCATAAAGCTCCTCCAGCATCTGTCCAGATTCCGGATCATTGACCTCTCCCATGATGATCTTCAGTGCTTTTTCACGGTCAATCTCAAATCGTTCACTGACGACAGAAACAAGTTGGTCACATCCGTTGGTCATGTCCCGCATCATCATGGAATTATTATTTTGAAGTATATTCACACTTGTTTTCGAAGCCCCCACATCAAGCAGCAGGGTTGTACGGCCATGATCTACATCAGGAAGGATTTCATAAACATTTTGAAGCGCAAACGTATCCACGTCAATAATAACGGGGTTAAGGCCCGCCATATGGATCAGCTCAACATATTCATCCACCAGATCCTTCCTTACCGCGACAAGAAGCACATTCATTTGTTCTGCAGAGAACTCACTATCACTCAGAATCTGGTAATCGATATTAACATCATTTATATCATAAGGAATATATTGCTCGGCCTCTGCGCGAATATTTGTATGCAATTGCTCATCAGGCAGCTTTGATGTGCTGATGGTCTTGATAACCACGGAATGGCCGCCGGTGGAAAGTGCCACATTTTTTTCCTTAATCTTCTGAGATTTAAACAAGGATCGAATAATTTCGGCCAACCCCTCCATATCGGTAATCCGGCCTTCTTGAATTGTACCTTCGGGAACTTCTGCGATACCGAATTTATGAAGCGTGCGGCCTTTCTTGCTCGTCTTCAGTTCGGCGACTTTGACAAAAGCAGCCCCAATGTCCAAGCCTACAAGGTGATTTTTTTTTCCGAATATCATACGCATCTATCCTCAACTATGACTGTCGCAAAGGGCATGAACTTAAGAATGCAAATAATAATTATTGATATCCACCACTGATATGACTATATAAGTTTGATACGAAATGGACCTAATGTCAAGCACAGAATCAAACTATTTAATTGATTGAATAACACATAATAAGAGTATTTATCAAATTAAAACTTCAATAAAATTATGAATTTTTATTCATAATAAAACTATAATATACGGATTAATGTGAAAAAAAAGCAACAGAAAGGCGCTGGTAAGTCCGGCACCCGGCCTTTTGTTCTAGTCAAAGCATTCACTGTATCAAGCCTTATTGTCATGCTTACGGCCACCATTGTTATTGCAGCGTTAAATACGCTTTGGGTCAGAAAAATACTGCTTGAGAAAAGTAAAGAATATAACCGGCTTTTAGTTGAGAATCTAAACCATCAGATATTTTTAAGATTTGTCTGGCCTGTAGTGTTCAAACATGGAGAGATAAAACTACGGGAGCCTGGCCAGTATCAGCTTCTTGACACGGTTGTCAAAAGCACCCTGCACAGCTTCCATGTAGAAATGGTCAATATATACGCAACGGACAATGTTATTGCCTACAGCCTGGATAACGCCCGGATCGGCAAAAAAGATGCCGGCGGAGTCCATTTTGAAAAAGCCATGAAAAAGGAGATAACCTCCAAGCTTGTTCAGCAGGGAAACTGGATTGAACTGACATTCTGGTTTCCCAAAGAGACAAAAATTATCACCTTTGCCCCTTTGATACAGGAAGTCCAGCTCACCCGGAAAAAGGACAGGATGGTAATCGGCGCCATTGAGATTATCAGGGATGTCACTGATGACTATCAACAGGTATTTAAACTCCAGGGATTGATTGTCGTCAGTTGTGCCACCATCATGGGTATTCTTTTTCTTATTCTCAGATTTGTGGTGAAATATGGAGAACGTATCATTGAGCGCAGGGCTGATGAACGGCTCAAACTGGAAGAAAAACTGCGTCAGGCAGAACACCTGTCGGCAATCGGTGAAATGACCGCCGGCGTATCACACGAAATTCGCAATCCTTTAGGCATTATAAAAAGCTCTGCGCAACTGATGGAAAAAAAGATGGCCAAACTGGACCCGTCCAGTAGTATTCCGGGGATCATTGTTGAAGAGTCCACCCGTTTGGACCGAATCATCACAGATTTCCTTGATTTTGCAAAACCTAAAATCGCAGATTTAAGGCCCTGCAGCCTGGAAGATATCATAGAAAAAAACATCGCTTTTTTAGCGTCTTCAGATCATCATAAAGATATTAAAATTCTTCGGAACTACCGGGGCGATATTCCAAACATTTTGGGAGACCCCGCCATGCTTTATCAGGCATTTTTAAATATTTTTCTAAATGCATTCCAGGCCATGGACCAGGAAAATGGAAGCATTACCATTTCCACATGGCATGAGCCCGGCTTTGTCCATGCCAGCTTTTCAGATACAGGGCCAGGCATTGACGAAGATGTGCTGAAAAAAATCTGGACACCCTTTTTCACCACCAAAGAGATGGGAACCGGTTTGGGACTGGGTATCATTAAAAACATCATTCAGGCGCACCAGGGAGAAATCAGCATAACCAATGCCGAACCCTGCGGAACCAAAGTAGAGATACGCCTGCCCTCAGCACTGGAAGAGCCTGTTTAAAAATATCTGGGAGTTATAATGGAAAACATATTGATTGTGGATGATGAAAAACACTACCCCATGATTATAGGGGAAGTGCTTTCCGAGGAAGGGTATACCCCGTTCACCGCATCAAGCGGAATGGAGGCACTCGATATTCTTAATACCCAGTCCATTGACCTGGTCTTATCCGATGTTAAAATGCCAGGCATGTCCGGAATTGACCTTTTGGAAAAAGCCAAACAGATACAACCGGATCTTCCGGTCATCATCATGACAGCATTCGGCAGTGTGGAAAAGGCGGTGGAAGCCATGCACAAGGGCGCCTACACCTTTATCTTAAAACCTTTTGAAAACGAGGCCCTCATTGCCCACATTGCCAAAGCCTTGTCTATATCCCAGATTGTCCAGGAGAACACGCGTCTTAAAAATGCAATCCAGTCCCGGTACCAGTTTGGCAACATCATCGGTAAAAGTAAATCCATGCAGGCGCTGTACGAAATCATTAAAAAGGTTGCTCCGACCAGTGCCTCGGTGCTGGTTGAAGGGGAAAGCGGTACCGGCAAGGAGCTTGTTGCCAAATCAATTCATTACAACAGCATGCGAAAGGACCATCCCCTGGTTGCGGTGAACTGTTCAGCGTTTGCCGAGTCTCTATTGGAAAGTGAACTTTTCGGACATGAAAAAGGGGCCTTCACCGGTGCGGTGGGGGTGAAAAAAGGCCGGTTTGAAATGGCGGATAAAGGTACGCTTTTCCTGGACGAAATCGGGGAGCTGCCCATGCCGCTTCAAGTAAAACTGTTACGGGTGCTCCAGGAACGCATTGTGGAGCGGGTTGGTGGGACCGCAAGTCTGCCGGTGGATTTCAGACTCATTGCCGCCACCAACAAAATCCTGGAAGATGAGGTTAAACAAGGCAATTTCAGAGAAGACCTGTACTATCGTCTCAATGTGGTCAAAGCCAACATCCCTGCCTTGCGTGACAGGCTGGAAGACATTCCTTTACTCATTAATCATTTCATAGAAAAATACACCCAGGGCCCGGAAACTGCCGGGGTCGTCACGGGTATTGACAAAGAAGCGGTCCAGCGGCTGTGTGACTATGAGTGGAAAGGCAATGTCAGAGAATTGGAAAATGTCATTGAACGATCCGTCATCCTGGCCCCCGGCAAAACAATCACAATTTCAGACCTGCCGGCTCAGATCCGTAATCCCAGATCCGCCACACTTCAACTTGATGGCATCCCTGATGGCGTAGGCCTTTCCGAAACCCTTGCGGCAGTGGAAAAAAGAATGATCCTGCGGGCAATGAAGATGTCCGGTAATGTCCAGACCAAAGCAGCAAAGATCCTTGGCATCGGAAAAAGCGGATTAAATCAAAAACTAAAAAAATTCAATCTGGACAGACAGTTAAAACTGGACAATAAATAATTATGGATCAGGGTTCAAAAATTTGAACTCTGAAAAAAGCTCATTATTTGGGTATTACGTCCTCTTTTCATGAAAATGGGGGCTTTAAAAGTTTAAATTTTTGAACTCCATTATGGTATACTTACAAAAACCATTATCGTTTTTTTACAACTAACCTTTCCTGATTTTTATTTTATTGTTATTTTAGTGGGATTTGTATGGGCAGGGAGGATAAAATGGGGTTTTGCTATTTACGCGGCAAATCCTATAAAAATTAAACCTGACCCTGAGATAACCCCACATTATAGACAATCAATAGATTGATAAAAATCAGGAAACTTTAGTTTTACAATATACCCAATATAAACATTACTTTCAAAATGTTATAAATTTTATAAATTATTTTGAGTTCAATGGCAGGGAATTTGCATTTACAAATTATAACTAACCACGGTTAGTTTTTTCATCTTTTTTTCCTTTTCTAAAAAAGGCTGCTCTGACTAAGCAGCCTTTTTTAGTTTCTATTTGATTCGGGCCTGGGCTATGGTTTTATATATGGAATTGCCCTGGCTCTGGACAATTTTTTCATACATCTGACCGCCGGCAACGGTATCATTGCGTTTTTCATAAATCAGCGCCAGCGCAAACCGAGCATCATCCTTTAAAAGATTTGATGCCCCCTTTTCCACACGCAAGTAATACGATTCTGCCTTCTCCATATCATTTTTTAATTCACAGATGTTTCCCATGGTGCAAAGCAAAAAGTTCTTGACACCAGCTTCATCCCCCACAGTTGACAAGGCCCGGGAATACAGATCATATGCTTGATCATAGTCCTTGGCCTCAAAGCATATTTTTCCAAAATTGATCAGTGCCATACGCCCGGCACTGGTGTTTGGATATTCATCAAAAAGCGTTTGAAAATCATCTTTAACCGCATTATATCCTTTCAGCGCATCACGGTCCTGGGAATATTGTCCTTCATATTTTCTATAGGCCTTGGCAGCCAGTTCAGACGCTTTAAGCTCAGACTGTCTAAAACTGAACATAATTGCATAAAAAACAATCAACACCCCAACCAGAACGCCGATTGAGATCATAAACTGTTTTTTGTGGGTATTCGCCCATTCAAAGGACTTAGTGAGCCCCGCTTGGAACGGATCCATCTGTGTTAGTTCTTTTTTTCGCTCATTTGATACGCCTTGATTTGCCATAATTTTTTTACCTTATAAAATTAATTATTGATCTGAATTACCACACCAACTTTTTAAAAATCCAGCCCACTTCGCCATCAGCATGCTGAATATTGATCCAATCCCCTTTATGACCCAGTACTTTGAAAGGCACTCCCCTCTCCACTCTGAGTAGAATGTCGCTTGATTTATACGGTTTTGAACGGACATTACATTTTGATTTTATTGAAATCACCGTATCCGTTTTCCCAAGCAGGGTTTTGTGAATCCAGGCGGTATCACCTTCAAAATCCTTTACTTCATACCAGTCCTTTTTCTTGTTAATCACAAGAAAAGGGTGATATTTCTCCACCTGCCACAGTACCTTATATTTTGTTCCCGAACCGTTTCTCAAATTGGCAATAGAAGATCTTACCGATAACCGTTCCGATGCCACCCCAACGCCTGTACATAGGAAAAAAAAGAGACAACAAATTGAAATTATAAATTTTTTATTCTTTTTTACACGATACATAAATATCTCCGCTCGACTATGGTTTCAATCACATTATATTCAATATATCAAAAAAACACCTTGGCGTGCAAGGTAACAACCACCACAGGATTACCCAGGTTGCGTCATAGAAATAAAAAATCAATCCGGGATAAAAATACGTATCTGTTTCAGAGGCCGGGTGGGCACGGCAGCCGTAGAACTTGAAAGACATTTTCTGGAGGAGTGGCCATGATTCAGATTACACCCCATATGAAAATATTGCTGGCTGTTGAACCCGTCGATTTCAGAAAAAGGCATTGACGGCCTGGCCGGATTATGTAACTTCTCAATAAGTCCGGGTAAAAAGACAAAGGTCAACCAAATTCAGTTGCAGTTAAACAGCCAAATCGAGAGCTTTGTTGATGATGAGATCACCCAGAAAAGGAATTTCATTCAAGCCGGATAATCGATCTTT
>PDWI01003199.1_pt1 | contig 23362 bp, 18 predicted proteins | sample 1430891 | NCBI WGS metagenome assembly PDWI01 (sample SAMN01162508, study PRJNA174530) | Oral metagenome, whole genome shotgun sequencing project. | biome: Marine environment; feature: Marine mammal; material: Swab sample of the gingival sulcus; isolation source: swab sample of gingival sulcus... | reverse complement strand
GGGCATTCCCATTCCCATTCTGGATGAGGAAATGGCCTGGTTCACCGGGGTAGGCGATGAGGATATACAGATGCCCATTGTGGACTATGGATATGACTATCCCAGAGCCAACGGCAACATCCTGAAGCACGCCACCTTTGCCGAGCTTAAAAGCGGTTCTGTTGAAATAAACGGCAAGCAGATTCCCGCCATTCCTGTAACCAGCCACACAAAATCACTGGAAGTAGCCACCCTGCTCAAGCAATGGATTGAAGAGGGCAAATTTTTGTTGAGCGAACCCCAGGAGCCTATTCCGGCCTGGTAAGCCTACGTTACATGTAGCCTGTCTTTTCAGAACAACCATTTGACGTGTACAGAAGGGGTAATATCATGAGCACCAAAAAGCCTTTTGTCCTCAAGCGGTTTCTCCCTTACATGGGAAGCAAAAAAGTTCTGCTGCCTCTGGCCCTTCTCTGCTCAGGCGCGGCAGCCATCCTGAACGCCCTGCCCTTTGTGTTTATCTGGTTGATTATCCGAAGTGTGCTTCTTGCGCCCACAGCCTTTTCCATGCACCAGATTGCCCCCTATGCCTGGGCCGTGGGACTCAGTGCTGTATCGGGAATCATTCTGTATTTTTTGGCCCTTACCCTGTCTCATCTGGCGGCCTTTCGGGTAGAAGTGGGACTGCAAAAAATCGGTATGGAACGCATTCTTGCCATGCCCCTGGGATTTTTTGATACCGTGGAAAGCGGAAAAATCCGAAAAATTGTCAATGACAGTGCAGGCACAACCCATTCCTTCCTTGCCCATCAGCTTCCTGACCTCTCGGCCTCTATTATTACGCCGCTCACACTTCTTGTCATGATATTGTGTGTTAATTGGAAGATAGGTCTTGTTGTCCTTATTCCTGTTGCTCTTGGGATGTTGATTTTTTTGACCATGATGACTGCTGAAGGCAAAAAATTCATGAACCTCTATTATACCTCTCTTGAAGAGATGAGCAACGAAGCTATTGAGTATGTGCGGGGCATACCTGTTGTAAAAACCTTTGGTCAGACCGTGTTTTCCTTTACCCGTTTTTACGACAGTATCATCAGATACAAGGAGTATGTTTTCCAATACACTATGCTTTGGAAGCATAAAATGAGTTTTTTCAATGTGATAACGCAGAGTACGGCCTTTTTTCTGCTTCCTGCTGCTCTTCTTCTCGTGTCTCATGGAGAAAATCTTGCGTTGGTGCTGACCGATTTCATTTTTTACCTCATCATTGCCCCTCATTTTATGGCAGTGATCATGAAATCTGCCTACTTCAAACAAAATGCCTATATTGCTGAACAGGCTCTGGACCGGATGGATGCCCTGCTGGATTACCAGCCCCTTGTCTGGAAACAGGCACCAAGCAATACAATAATCTCCCATGACCTGGAATTTGCCAACGTCTCTTTCCGGTATTCAGGAGCAGCGACAAACGCTGTGGAGGGCATCAGCTTCACCGTCAATGAGGGCGAAACCGTGGCTCTTGTTGGCCCTTCGGGAAGCGGCAAGACCACCCTTGCCCGGCTGGGAGCAAGATTCTGGGACGTGCAAAAAGGCAGTGTACGTATTGGCGGCGTTGATGTCAGAGACATGTCTCAAGAAGAACTCATGTCCACCATTTCCTTTGTGTTCCAAAACACCCGGCTTTTCAGCAAAAGTATTCGTGACAATATTCTTATGGGCAATGAAAAGGCCTCGGAAGAGGAACTGCAAAGGGCCATTCATATCTCCCAATCCTCTGAAATTATAGACCGTCTTCCCCACGGGCTTGATACCGTGCTTGGTACAGAGGGAATCTATCTTTCAGGTGGTGAACAGCAGCGTATTTCCATTGCCAGGGCCATATTAAAGGACGCTCCTATCATTCTTCTTGATGAGGCCACAGCCTTTGCCGACCCGGAAAATGAGCAGCAAATTATGGAGGCCCTTGAAGAACTGGGCCGGGGTAAAACAACCCTGATGATTGCCCACAGACTGACCAGCGTGCAACATGCGGACAGGATTCTTGTCGTCTGTGAGGGAAAGATTGCCGAACAGGGAACCCATGACGAACTCATGGCCGCACAGGGCATGTACGCACGTATGTATGAGGAGTATCAGGAGTCCATCCAGTGGGAATTTGGCTCAGGCCAAAGGGAACGTCAGGGGGTAAGGCCATGAAAACATATTTTCAAAAGACATTCGCTTTAAGCGATGAAGGCGTTGAGGATTTTATACAAAGTATTATCTGGTGTGCCTTCTTGAATATGTCTTTCATGCTGCCGTCCCTTGTAGCGTTTTATTATATTCGGGAAGCCCTTGTTGTTCTTGAACAACAAGGCACGGGTACGGCAAGCAGCCTCTTGTTGTATAGTGCGCTCTCCCTTGGTTGTGCTGTAGTTATGTACCTTATCGCTATGAAACAATACCATTGCTGTTTTTCCAAAACCTATGAAGAAAGTGCGAGAATGCGGATTGCTTTGGCAGAAAAACTCAGGAAACTCCCCCTGGCCTTTTTCGGGAAACGAGACCTTGCGGATGTAAGCTCCACCATCATGGAAGACGCAACACACATTGAGCAATTGTTTTCCCACGCTGTTCCTCAACTGTATGGCTCCTTCATAAGCACAGCCTTTTTTTCCGTGGGACTGATATTTTTCCATTGGAAGATGGCCCTGGCCATGCTCTGGGTTGTTCCTGTAGCGGCCCTTGTGTTTTTTCTGTCCAGAGCTTTTCAGAAAAAAGTCCACACCACATTGCATGGTGATAAATTGCACATTGCCGACACCTTGCAGGAAGGACTTGAGTGCATGGGCGAAATCAAGGCCTATCATTATGAAAAACCCTACTCAAAGTATCTGAATACCTTGCTGGACGGGTACGAACAACGGCTCATCAAGTCCGAACTCCTTTTGGGCGCGTTGATTAATAGTGCCTTTATTCCCTTAAAACTTGGTCTGGTCAGCGTAGTCGTTGCCGGAGCCTGGTTATTTTCCAGAGGCGAAGTCGATCTTTTCACCTATATTGTGTTCATGATTATTTCCGCCAGTATCTACAACCCGTTTATGGCTGTGCTTGAATATATGGCAATCCTTATGTTTCTGAAGGTCAGAATCAATCGGAAAAAAGAAATGGATGCCCTGCCTATTCAACAAGGAACAACCCGCTTCTTGCCGACCAATTTCGATATAGTCTTCAAGGATGTGGTCTTTTCCTATGATGGCACTACCCAGACCATAAACGGTATTTCCTTTACCGCCAGACAGGGCGAGGTTACGGCCCTTGTCGGCCCGTCTGGAGGAGGAAAAAGTACCACCGCGAAACTGGCGGCCCGTTTCTGGGACATTGACCAAGGCACAATCACCCTGGGCGGTGAGGATATTGCACACATCGACCCGGAAACCCTGCTCCACTATTATTCCATTGTATTTCAGGACGTAACCCTGTTTAATTTCAGCGTCATGGAAAATATCCGCATCGGCAAAAAAGACGCCACGGACGAAGAGGTGATGCATGCAGCCCGCCTTGCTCAATGTGAAGAGTTTGTCCAGAAACTGCCTCAGGGCTATGATACGCTCATTGGCGAAAACGGGGAACGATTGTCCGGCGGAGAAAGGCAGCGTATTTCCATTGCCAGGGCCATATTAAAGGACGCTCCTATCATTCTTCTTGATGAAGCCACGGCGTCTCTTGATGCAGAAAACGAGACCAACATCCAGAAGGCTCTTTCAGAACTGGTCAGGAACAAGACCGTCTTAATCATTGCTCATCGCATGAGGACAATAAGAAATGTGGATAAAATTGTGGTGATTGAGGAAGGGAATATCGTGGAAAACGGGCGGCCTGCTGAATTATTACAGGCAGGCGGTCGTTTTGCCGCCATGAATGCGGGGTAATACGTTGCAACCCACAAAATACCAGAAAGGCACGGAAAGGGAGCAAGTCTTTTTCCGTGCCTTTCTGTGTGTCCCGCAGAGAAGACCAAGGCCATTCAGCGGGCTGGTTAGAACAGAAAGCGAAGCGGCCTACTTTTCGTCCTTTTCGTCTTCATCAAAAATGGCTGCAATCTCCTCGTACACATAGCGAAGGTGCATCATTTTTGGGCTTCCTCCCATGGCCACTGCCAGCCAGGCAGCATCGATAATCTCATCCTTGGTGGCGCCGTTGGTGGCTGCGCCCTGAACGTGCAGGGCAATGCACATATCACATTGAGAGATGACAGCGTTGGAAAGCAAAATCAAATGCTGAACCTTATGGCTTAGGGAAGAGTTCTTTTTGATTTCTTTGGAGAAATCCTGATACTTCCTGTAAAGGTTTCTTCGTGTCCGGTTAATGTCCCTGAATGTTTTGGTAATGTCTGTTGCTATATCCTGTGACACAGGGGCCTCCTTTTTGGGTTGAGGGATTGATTGTTATTTTCCGTCCAGCATTTCCTGATGGATGCTGTTTACCGCCTTGAGCAGCTTGTCCAGAGGTTCTCCCTGGGCCTGGACAATGGCTACGACCTTGCCCAGTTCTTCAGGATGTTCCTGGGCCAGAGTCATAAAGGATGTCATGATGTCGGGTGTGATTTCCATATTTTCTCCAGATGGCTTGCGTGCAGTATTCCTTTACCAAGCCAGGTTTGATTAGACAGGATGTAAAATTGCAAGGATTTCATCAATAAGTTTCTGAACTCCGGGGAGTATAGCGATATACTGTTCTGTGGAGAGCCCTATTGCTTCAATAATTTCAGCATCCACTACCCCGATAACCGAGGAAAGTCCCAGGCCATAACCCAGGGCCTGTGCCATAAAATCCGCCACATGGATAATCCCGGCATCGGGATCCCTGTGAGTTCTTTCCGGGTTGTGGTGTCCTGCAATGGCCATGACCAGAGATTCGGGGAAAGCCCAATCCTTGAGAATCACCCCGCCCAGCGTCGCGTGGTCAAAACCCAAAAATTTCAGCTCTGCATCATGCAGGGTATTGCCGTCTTTGACCACAAATTCATACAGATCCATAGCAAGGCTTCGGTCACTTTCAAAGATAACATACAGTCCGATGTCATGAAGCATTCCCGCTACAAAAAAACGCTCAACCTCCTCATGGCCTGAGGCTTTGGCGATTTCCTGGGCAATGACCCCACACGCAACGCAATGCTTCCAGAATTTTTCCACAGGCAAAACGGCAATCCCTTCCGAGCGTTTGAAATGACTCAGGGAGACCGTACCCAGTGCCAACGAACTGGCCTGTTTGAACCCCAGCAAGGCCACAGCACGGGACGTGGTATCCACCTCTGTCCGAAAATTAAACAGGGCACTGTTTGCCAGACGCAAGATGGCAGCAACCAGTTTGGGATCTTTGTTTATAGCCTCAGCGAGATCATTGGCCGAACTGTCAGGATTCCTGATGACCTTTTGTATTTCGAGCAAAACCTGTGGCAGGGAAGGAAGCACTATCTTGGACTTCAAAAATTCCCTGGGACTACCGGGTTTGCGGCCTCTCCAGGGTTCAATGTCCATTGGCCGTGGCAGAGGCAGGAATTCGTCCGGCTCAAGCATCATCTTGGTATAGATATGTTTGAATGACTCTTCCTGCAAAGCCTGGATCAATGGGGCATTACCAGCATCCCGGAAAATCTGATTCACGTATTTTACGGCAGCATCCTTTATCTGCGGGTCAAGTTTTGGTGCCTTTGTTACTTCCTGCATTGCCATACCTTATGCAAACGATGTCTCCTGTTGTTCAGCCCACGTAATAACCCGGGCAAGACCGTCGTCAAAAACGGTTTCGGCCCGGAAGCCGACATTGGCAATCCTGCTGATGTCGGCACGGGAATGCTTAATATCTCCTGCCCGCTCCGGCTGGAAATCAATGGCCTGAGGTGCAGACGTGAGCTTTGCCACTGCAGATGCAAGTTCGCGGATTGATATTTCCTTGCCCGTACCGACATTGTAAATTCCGGTTAACGGTCCCCGGCCTTCCCTGTCCAGCCCGGCGGCAATGAGATACGAGGTGACTGCATCGGAAACATACAAAAAATCACGGCTCTGCTCACCATCACCAAAAATGACCATATTCTTTCCGGCCAGTCCAAAATCCACAAAACGGGAAATAACCCCGCTATACTGGCTGGTCGGATCCTGTCTCGGCCCGAAAATATTAAAAAATCTCAAGGAACAACCGAAACCTGATTGTTCAATATATGATGAGGATTTGTACTTGGCTATACCGTACGGACTAAGCTGTTTGGCATTGTCAGCATACACTTCCTTGACCGGAAGGCGATCCTCATTGCCGTATTCAGCTGCTGACCCGGCAAAAACAAACCGGGACAGGCCCATTGCGCGTGCCGCATCCAGCATATCCCGATTGGCTTCAAAATTGACCTGCATGGTGAGTTCAGGATGTTCCACAGAATACGGCACACTGACCACTGCTGCCAGTTGGAAAACCACGTCCAGATCCTTATGGTTTTCTTTTAACTGCTCAAGCAGGCCTTGTTCGGTAATAGACCTTTCATAAAAGGTAAAACCCGCATGATCCCTGAAATCTTTCATATTATGGGCATAACCGCTGGCAAAGTTGTCCACCCCCACAACCGTATGCCCCTGATCAAGCAGGGTTTGGGTAAGGTGACTGCCAATAAATCCGGCACAGCCCGTTACAAGGCATGTTGTATTCATTCCCCTTCCTCTATCTTTTGAAATAAAGGCTGACTTGAAAAAGTTATATACTCCAGTTCACCGACACTCCTTGAAACGAGATAATAAGAGAACATGAGTGAAATGAAACAGGAATAACAATATCCATATCCGTAAAAAGTAACTCCAAGTCGCATACTCAGCCATGTCAATCCGATATTACTGAGTAAAAAAACCATTGTAACAGCCAGAACTTCCGCTCGAAGATCAAAATAAAAAAGTATAATGACCGCAACGGAAAGCATGACCTGCATGAATGAACCGACCAGGGCTATCTCCAGAATCGGCTGCTGCAAGGGTGAAAGACCAACCTGTTGTATAAATTCAGGAGCCATAAAAATACAAAGCATTGTAATAGTTCCCTGAACGATAAGTATTTCTCGCAGACTTTCCTTGAGCATCGAGATCATGCCCTTTTTTTCCTGCAAAATACTGGAAAGGCCTTTCTTGGATATGATTTTTGCAAAATAGTCGTGATAATGCTCATAAAAGGAGGTTTCAATCTTGATCAGGAAAATGGTCAAGGTCGGTACAATGGTCAGGTAGGCGAAAAAAACCGGCCCTTCATACATATCATGGGTGCGCAGATACGGAACCACCATCCTGGAATCAGGAGCAAACCAGAACATGATCTTGTCCACCCAGATGGCGAGGTTGAAAAACAGGCCGATGAAGGCCAGTTCCCAATATTTCCTGAAGTAGGAGAACAGCCTGGGATCCCAGACTCTGCCTGGCGGGAATTCCGCCAGAAGCCGTGCCAGCAGCCAGAAGAAAATCACGGCCTGCCCCATAGTGTAGCCCAGCAAATACCCTTCAAGACCTGCCAGGGGATACAGCAGAAAAGAACCGCCCACACTGCATAACGTCCCTACGGCAAAGGCATGTACAATCGATCGGAAATCCTTGACCGCAGAGAGAAAAATCATGGTCAGCCAGATCATGGCCACAATGAGGAACAGGATAACCGCAATGATCTTGTAGTTAACGCTCAGCTCGAAGAAATATATCCCCCCGGCGCTGAGAATCGCCCCCCCAGCGAGAACAATGACCGAGCTGGAAAAAAATGCGGTCAGGGTGATCTTTTCATCCCCCAGATAGAATCTGTCGGCCAGATAGCGCGTCACCACCAGCTGGATATGGCCGACATAGATAAGGGTGAAGGCGTACACATACACAATGGTTGCCCGAAAAATATCCCGATCTTCAGGAGAAAAACCCGAAGAGGAATACAGCCCCAGCACGGCAAGACAAAGGACACTCATCAGCCACGGCCCGGAAGAAACCATTGCCGCATACATATAGGCAGACATATCCGAAAGAAAGCTGTCCCCGCGCAGCATTTTTTTCAACTCAAAGCCGATGCCAGCCATATCTTACTCCAGATCGTCCATTGCCATATAATCCTTGTAAATATTCAAATATTTTTCATTGAGGTCAGACTCTTTATAAAAGGTCTTGACCCGCTCAATGCCAGCACGGGCCATCCGCTGTCGCAGAAGCGGACTGGTCAGAATGGTAAGGATAGCCTTGCCGGTATCCACGGGATCCGCAACCCTGGTCAAAATACCGGAAGGACCAAGGGCCTGATCCGCTGCTGTACGGCCTTCAAGCAACTCACGGCAGGAACCGACATCGGAAGCAACAGCAGGAACACCCGCGCAATTTGCTTCCATGATAACCAGGGGCTGGGCCTCACTGATGCTGGTCAACACGATCAGATCAAGATCCGGAAGATAGTCAGCCACATTCACTTTACCTGTAAATTCAACGATTTTTTCAAGATGTAACAGGTGAACAAGGTGCATACATTCCTGATAATACTTCTCATCCTCTTTTGTAGGCCCCATGATGAACACCTTGAGGTTTTCAATCTCAAGGGCAACGATCTTGATCGCCCGTAAAAAGGTCTTCACGTCCTTGATGGGCACAACACGGCCTACAAACCCCACGGCAAACTCTGTCTGGCCCTGATAGTCATGATCACTGGCCTTGAGACCCAAAAAATTATCCAGACTGATTCCGTTGGGAATAATCCTGATCTTGTCAGGGTCTGCACCCGCCTGAATCTCAAGCTGACGGTTCCCTTCGTACAGCGTGTAAATGGCAGAGGAATAGTCATAGCACAGCTGGGCAAGCTGTTCGAACATCCTGATCCAGAAGGTCTGAAAGGCTCCGAGCTTGCTTTGGACACGCAACCTTTCATCTTCCTTGCGATATACCCACTCGGCCTGGGAGATCTCAATCTTGCGTTCCTTCACATAAATGCCATGCTCGGTAAGGAGCAATGGTCGTCCGGTCATAATACGGGCGATAACTCCCAAGAATCCTGCATATCCTGTTGAAATAGTATGGTAAACCCTGGCCTTGGGCAGATCGAGAGGCAACATCTTGAAAAGGGGGAGATGGGTGAAACGGAATGTCCAGAAATAATCGATCAATGACTCCTTATCAGAACCCGCCCTGTAGTATTCCATCAGCATATCCCAGGCCTTCTTGCCGTGGAAGAGTTCGGAAAGGGGAAATTTTTCATCACGAAAAAGTTCCACCATATCCTTCATCATGGTGATATCATTGCGGTCCATACGGGCATGGAATTGCCGCAACAGTTTCATATTCTTGCGGGAAATTTTCTGGAACGGATTCCTGGAGATCTCCACCGGATCGTGGAGATATACAATCTGCGGATCAACAAAATTATCCGGCACATCATAGCGGTATGCAGCCTGTTCCCTGGAAGAGGCCAGGATGCAAACAGACGTGAAGGTCAGCTCCGGCATTCCCTTGATAAGGTTATGAATCCAGCTTGAAACCCCACCGGCCACAAAAGGGTAGGTACCTTCCAGAAGCAGACAGACATCATATTCCTTATGCGAATGCATGGCCTGCCTCGTCAGCATGTCCAGGTACTCTCAATGTATCGTCTAAAGTATGCTCCATCCAGAAATGGTACATCAACGTCTTGAACGGATCAACGGATTGTAATGCAGGACGTGATTGTAATTGTTCCACTTCCTGAAAGAGGCTTCTGAAATCACCTGTTTCAAAAAATATTTGACATATTCCCATCCGCGCTTCCAGTTCAAATTCAGGATCAGCAATCATATCCCGGTAGATACCAAGTGCCTCGCTGAAGTTTTTGCTTTCGATACAGGCTTGTGCCAAACGAATCAGATAATCCTTGTTTCCCTCATCCCTGGCAATGGCCGCCTTCCAATGCTCACAGGCAAGATGCATGGAACGCTCCTGCATACCAGGTTCAGGCAACCCGCTACGGGCATAATTACGGTACACTGAGGCAAGTTCCGCGTGCGCCTTGGGACTGTCATATCTTTCCGCCCGGAACCGGGCCTTGTCTGTGGCCCTGGCATAATCTTCTTCAAGACGGGTCAGGGCGGTGTGGGCGTAAAAACGGACTTCGGCATTGGTATCGGAAAGACTCTTGCGCAACAGCCCAACGGCCTCTGCGGAACCGATCCGGCGTAGCAGATTGACCGCACCACGCTTTTTTTCCATGTCATCTCCATCCAGAATATCCGTAATGGGATGAATATCCACTTCCTCATAAAGAAATTCAGTAATATCAGATGGTAGATCAATCTCAAACTCTCTCCCCGAATAGGCTTTTTCCCTGTACTCCTGGGCAAGACCGTATCTGTGCATGAGAACACGAGCGGCAAAAAGGGTCATGGAGATACCAAAAAGCCCCAGAAGCGGCATACAAAGGGTGAGCAGGGCTGCAATGCGGGGATAATAAAACGCCATGCCGGGCAAGGCCCTGGGCTTGGGAGCTGTCAGCAGGAGAAATGACAGACCGGCAAGCAGGTGCGCTGCAAGGGCCGCAAAGATGTACCAATGCACAACATCCCGGTACAGGTATAGCCACAAGGCCCCCCCTTCAAACAGGTAGGACGCTGCAAAGGCTCCCAGCATCCGTAGCCGTGCCCTTCTGATAACTCTACCCCGAGAAACGTACACGTACCAGATCCTCTTTGACGTTCTTCACCAATTCCTCTGGATCTTCCATCCCCAATGTATAGCCCGCCACACCGGCCTGTAACTCTATGGGCGTTTGATCCGTTTCGTAGGCCATTATTCCGAGAGCTTTGAACGAACCGAGCAGGTTACTGACCACGACCCGCGCTCCTGATGCAGGAGTTGTCGGCAGAATAAGATAAAACGTCCCAGGTTCGTTACTTCTGAACAGAATATCGATTTCACGGATATGGTTTTTAAGGATCAGGCTAAAAGCCATGAGAACATCCTCCCGACCTTCATCAGAGACATGGGAAAGAGCAGGAAATGTCAAAAGGAGCAGGGAAAGATCCAGTTCATAACGCCGTGCCCGCACAAACTCCTCCCGCAACCTGCGGAGAAAATAATCATAGGTGTAGGCCTCGGTCATTTCATCAACGATCAACTTGTCTTTGGTTTCAGTAAAAACCGTGGCATTTTCCACACTGCTGCCACACCAGTCTGCCACCAGCCCGGCCACACGCACTGAATCGCTGGTAAATTTCAGAAAAGGCATCTTCTCCACGTTGAGCACACCGACCACGTGAGAATGATTGTCAGCAAGGATAGGTGCGGAAAGAATAATACCTTCCGGCACATTCTGTGTGCTGGCTATATCTTTGATGGAAACCGCCTTTTTCTGCTCTGCGGCAATGCTCATGAGACTCTCACCAAGAGGCACAACGTCAGGAAGCAATGTTGTACTCTGGCGCAGTGCGGTATCAAGACGGAATTCAGCACCCTCCAGCAGATAGATGGAACAATTTTCCACATCCATAAATTCACGCAAGATTTCCAGAGTAGCAGGATAAATACTGTCGATACTAAGAGTACGTAACCCTTGGGCCGCCTCGTAAAGAGTGCCCAAGGTGTTTTCCTGTGAAAGTATTTTGCTATCCAGCTCCTGTTTGGCTTCTGTTAAAATATCATATTTGGTCTTTACCTTGTCAAAAGCATCGTGAAAAGTATCCCGCTCTTCGCAAACACTATGGTATTCCTTCATCTGTAACTGACGTATCTCCCCTATCACAATACCAACGAGAAAGAAGAGAATAGGTTTGCCCCACATGCCAAGTGTCCTGAAATCCGCCAACTCAAGCTCAGGCGTTGCAAGGCTCTTGAACACCAGGAAAAAGAGTCCGGCCACAATCCCGGAAAACAGTCCCCCGGAAAATCCGTAACGGATAGCGGTCAGCAGGACCACTATCCAGTAGGGATGAGGCGAAACAGACACAAATCCCGGATCGGTACGGAAAAAAAGGAGACTCACCGCAGTAATGGCGATCACCCCGACCAGAACCTCAAATTGTCTGGAAAGTTTATGCCTTGTCGCAATTGACGTAAGATTAAACATAGATATTGGCCCAAAAATAACGCTTTACAAGAAAGGTGCAGCCCCAAAACACATTAGAAAACAACATCAATCCCTCCCTTGAAGAGATGGGTTTCCCCGCCCCCGGCAGACACGGAATCACTGCTGTATTCATAGTCAAAATTCAACAGGAAACGGCCCAGTCTGATTTCAATAGACGGGCCACCAAAATAACCTGGGCTGTTCTTGTAGGTGTCAAAACGGATGCCGCCTGCCAGGCGAGCAAGAATGGTATCACAGATCAGCTTGCTGAAACTGGTACTCAAGGCATGGGTACTCTCTTTCTCCAACACCGTAAAAGGCCTGTAGTCGGCATCGGCATAGTTGAACATGGATCGGTAGAAGGAATAGGAAACAAACAAATCCGGGTCAGCAAGCAGCCTGCGGGTCAGGATAATATTGTACAGGTGCTTTTCCCCGTACTTCTTTGCCGATTCAAGCTGGTACTGACGGAACTGTCCGTTAAGGAACAGTCCCCAGGTGTCATCATACAAGCTGTCATAGGTCAGGGAAAACTGGTGGTAGCGGCCTTCATAATTTGCAGCAGAAGGTTCATCCAGCCACGGATTGTTCAGATCCATCATGGCCGAAAGTGTGCCAGTATCGTGAAGCCGCCAATCAAGGCCCAGTAAGCCCGAAGCACCTGAAGCCGTTCCCTCGAAAGCGCCCAAACCCGCCACCCCGGTCAAGGTACGGGTAAAATCATGTTTGAAAAGCATTGCAGCCTGATTGACATTTTTGTGAATCGCTTCCGTCCCCGTCCCCTCAGGGCGCGAGATACGGGTATTGGTATAATAAAGCTCCCCGCGAATCTGGTCGGTAAGCTGCATGGCAAAACGACTGCCAAGGGTCGAAGTGACGGTTTCATCGGCCTGCAGATACACGCTGGGGAACAGTCCCAGACGCGGCCTACGCTCCATGAGCAGATTGGAAAGGGCCTGGCGGGCTTCGTGGTTGTCGGGGTCGGCATCAATAAGGGCAGAAAAACTCTCAATGGCCCCCAGCCAGTCCCCGCCCTGCTGACTTCCGTAGGCCTTGGCCGAAAGGGAGTCCATATCACCGGGCCGTAACCGCAGCAGGTAATCAAGGGTATCCATCTGCAAGGCATAATTACCGGAGACCAGACGCAAGCGTGCTTCCTGCCTCAAGGCACGGGGAGACTGGGAATCCTTGCCCAGCCAGTCACGGAGCATGGCCTCGGCCTTTTCCAGTTCCTTGTTGTCAATAAGTGCACCTATGTATTCTTCACGCAATTCCACGTCATCAGGATATATGTGCAACAGGCTGGCATACAGACGCAACCCCTCATCAATATAGCCCCGGCGGATCTTGATACGGGCCAGGATAACCTGCTGCTGCCTGTAATCTGTGGCACGCAGGATGTCATGCTGATCCAGCTCGTAAAAAAGGGACTCTGCAGCACCGACCAGCTTGCGCCCGGCAAAATCGGATACCTTTTGAGAGGCTTTGACACCATTGGAAGATCTCTTCGCTTCAAGGGCTTGCGTGTCTGGGGACTTCACTTCTGGAGTCTTTGCATCCAGTACCGGCAAAGGACTTTTGGGAGATTCCAGAGTGCGTTCTTTTAGCAAGGCAACAGGCATGGAACGGATGAGGTAATCAAGCCCTGTCCGCTTCCTGAACATTTTTCCGGCAACACGGGCCTGGCTGCGTGTGGGATACTCTCCCATCTGTACAACCCGCCAGACTTTGTCCCTTGCATCACGCAGGGCAACCATGACAGGGTGATAGCCTTTTTTCTTCAGGTACGTCATAAAGGCCCATGCATCCCCGGCCTTGCGGGAAGAGCTGATTCGGACCGTCCAGATACGCTCCTCTTCATGCTGCGAGGCAGGCACAGGGGAATCTTCCCCGGCAATGAGCAAAGAGCCGTGCATGAGCGGAATGCCAACCGTCATCAGAAGAAAAAATACAACGACCAGTTTTTTCAAATTGTTACCTATTACATCTGGTTATGGCCTGTACGGGCATACCCCTATCCCCTTTTTGGCCCCTTATGCCCTTGACGCTGAATAATCCGTTCCGCACGTCTGAACTCCCTGGCCGCATCGTTTTCCCGTCCCATGAGCCTGTATATTTCACCAAGCTGATACCGACCTTCCACATCATCCGGCACAAGCCGCAAATATTTCCGAAGGTTTGCGGCAGCTCGTTTATACTGCTTCCGTTCGCCGAGAATAATACCCACCCCTTTGAGAGCGGTATGGTTTTCGGGATTCACCTTGAGTGCGGCCTCAAAAAGATCATAGGCATCGGTTTGAAAATTGTTGAACAAGGCTTCCGCACCCAGGCGGGCAAGGAAGACTTCATCGTTACGGTACTCCTTGCGTAAGCGTTTATAGATATCAGACGCTTCGCTTCCGCGCCCGGCCATTTGCAATGCCGACACAAGGAGAAAACCTTCCAGGCGAGGCAGTTTCTTCAGGCGTGCATACGGCCCCAGAATATCCAGGGCAGGTTCCGGCTTGCGGGCATCAAGAAAGGCCCTGGCCAACTCCACCCGTCCTGCTTCAGGCAGTTTCCCGGCTGCCTGTAACTCTTTGAAAATCTTGAGCTGATCTTCCACCTTCCCGGACAGGCCATAGACCTTCGCCAGTTTCAGCTTCAAATCATAATTTTTTGGTTGCAGGCCCAGGGCCCGCTCATAGTAGGGCACGGATTGTTCGTACTTCCCGGCATCGGCCAATGCCCTGGCCGCTTTTTGGGCCATGTCAAAATTACCTGGGTTTGCATCCGAAACCTGGCCGTATATTTTCGCGGCCACGGTGGGACGCGCTGTCCATTCTGCAAGACGTGCCAAGGATTCCCGAATCTCCTTGCGCCTGTACCCACGGGAGTACAAGGCATCATACAGACGATAGGCTTCTTCGTTCAGTCCGGCCTTGTCCGCAAATCCGGCCCATTGGCACAGGGCTGCAAGATTCTTCATTTTCTGCTCGGCAAAACGGTCCAGCAGTAAACGTGCGTGTTTGTTGTCTCCGGCGGCTGCCCGGACAGAAGCGGCCAAAAGTCCCACCTGTTCATCATGAGGGCGCAACTTGAGAGCGGTTTCAGCGGCATCACGGAAGATGGCCTTATCGCCCGTGTAGGCAGCAGTCTGAATAAGGGACATGATGTATGTGCGGTTCCCCCCGGTTATAACCGCAGCCTTCTTGTAATAGGGATACGCATCCCTGGGCCTGTTCAGCCAGAGCATGATTTCCCCGGCCTGCACAAGAACAGGTACATTCCTGGGAGCAATTTTTTCTGCGTATGCTGCGGCCTGCCTGGCAAGTTTCACATCTTGCGTTTCAGAAGCAGCAAGGAGCATATCAAGTATATCCTGCTGACTCTGTTCCTTTTTCAACAGGGCACGGTACATGCGATACGCCTTGAACGGCTGACCGGCATTTCGCCACACCTCTCCGGCTGTACGCATAAGGTTGATGTCACCCGGAAACATCTTCAGGGCCAATGCCACGGTACGGGCGAGAAGTTCTTTGTCTGCGGTGTTGGCTGCGGCATCAATCAAACGCTGATAATCCGCAAGGGTTGCACCGGGACTGCCCACGACCTTTTGCAGGGTCTCATAGGCTTCTTGGGGACGTTTTAGCGTCAGCAACAATTCCCCACGGGTACGCAGATATTCAGGTTCTGAAATGTCTGCCTCGCTGGTCTGTTCAACGACTTCAGCCATAAGGCCAACATCATTGCTGAACAAGGCTGCACGCAGCATGTCATGGGCATGGCTCAACCAGTTCCCTGCTCCCTCTGCCAGCCTTTGGAACAGGGAGACGGCCTTACGATGGCTGCCCGTTTCCATATAAACAGTACCGAGAGCCTTCTGGTGTTCTACATTATTCGGTTCAAGTTTGACGAGCTTTTCCAGAACATTTTGGGCAATATCGTGCCTGGCGGCACTCTGGGCCATCCATGCCATTTCAGTCAGCAGCATCGTATTGTCAGGACTGATTGCAAGCAGCCTTTTAGCCAGTTCCAGAGCACGGTTGTAGTTGCTTGCCCAGCCCAGCACCCTGACAAGCTGCACCCTGTTTGCAACACCAAGCCCTGTTTTCTTGTCCATACGGGCAGCATATTCGTAGCCCTCGTTCACACGGTCGGCAGCAACAAAATACTCCAACACATAGGTAACATATTGCTTGAAATCGACTTTTTCACCGGATTCTGCCGCCAAGGCTGTTGCGACTCGCAACTGCTCACCCACAATAAAAATCCGCTGAATCAAAAAATTAAGGAAAGGATCATCAGGCGTGTGGGAGTGTTCCAGGCCAAGACGCTTAATTTCATCATGTAAAACAGACATGAAATCATCGCTAGACGGCCTTTGACCCTGCAATGCACTCAATTTGATGATGGCATCAACTTCCTGCGGGAACATGTTGTAATAGCGATAATACATGACCAGCTTTTCAAGAGGCCGTAACGCATCCGGTTCAAGTTGTGCAATTTTTTCCCATGTATGCAGGGCCTCACGAGGCATCACATTCCATTCATAAACCTGCGCCAGTTTTCTGAGTTCGGGTATGCGGCCCGGTTTCTGTTTGAGAATTTTTTCAAGACTGACAATGGCGTTATCCGGCATACCACGTTTGAGAAAAATATCGACACCTAGATCCAAAAGCCGCAGGTCATGAGGATCTTCTTCAAGGAGTTCGGTCAGAAGATCAGAGGCTTTTGAAATTTCACCGCCCCTCAGGTACAGTGCCACCATGTCACCGGGAAAGGGATAGATAAGTACGGTCGTACCGATTATGATGAGTACAAAAACGAGTACCCGCCATAGCTTTATGTCCAATTCTTCATAATCTCCATAGACCCGGAAGAAACATCCTTAACCTTCAGCACCCCTTCCGCATTGCTGCGTACTTCAATCGGTGATCCGTCCTTGCGGATAACCTTGTACGCACGGTTCGGTTCAAGCCCGCCCAGTTCAAAACATCCCTTGCTGAAACATGCAAAATCAAAACGGATACCCTTGGCCGTACGTTTAAAATGGCGTACCCAGCCAGACCCGTTTTTAAGATAGGCAAACCCTTTGTTCGCCTGTTTATCCGTGGTCAAGACCAGTTCGGCCCGGGCAGTACCGGGACACAGGTGGACAAACACCCCTTCAGGCTGCACATCGTAGCCAAGGACATTTGTACAACGGGCCAGATCAGGAATGGTATCCATTCCGTCCAGGCGTACGGATAGGCAGTCCGCATACTCACGGAACACAAAATGATTGGGGGAAATTTTTTCCAGCCTGGCGGCCAGACAGCCATTGACCATTTTGATATAGGCCGAGGCATAAACCCGTGCCGTATACTGATTGAGTACCCATTCGTACACATCTTCCAGGGCCTTGAGAGAAGCGAATTTTTCTCCGCTGTAAAAGTGGTAATAGATGTCAATGGGCATCATGCGACGTGGTGACCCGGTTCGCTTCATGGTCTCCACAATATTGCGGAAACCGAAATACGGCCCGGTCCAGAGATTGGTCAGGATATTTTCATTGGCCTGTCCGGTATAAATCTGATTGCGCTTGCCCAGGGCACGGTAGATGGGCGAGACCCCGAAATAGGAATTCCGGCGGGCATCAACCACTGTGTCCCCGCCGTTCATGTTCAGGATGCCGGCCTTATCGGCAATGGCAACCTGTTTTTCCGTGGGTTCGCACATGCCGGACCAGAACAGCACCTTGCACGGTTTATCCAGCGGAGCCAGATTTTCGGAAATATACGCACAGGAGCCCACAATCTCGTAACGGGCGTCAAATTGATAGCCCTCAACCTCATACTGTCCGGCCACAAAATCCTCGGCGTATTCTTTGGATTCACGCAGTTTGGCATTCCAGGCATAGGGATGGGTGTAGGTATGTGAAGAGGTTTCCACATTATCCAGTTCAAACATGGCCCTGGCCAGCTCCACATTATCCGTGCTGCCCTTGACGGCGGGATTGATCTCTCCGGCTATGACTGAAGCCGTGTGGGGAAAATCATACCGCTTAAAAATACGCTCCATGATGATTTCCACACAGACCTTGTGCTTATCTATCTCGGTATATCCGGCAAAGCCATCGCCATCGATATGGGCAAAGGCCAGCCGCTTGCCGTTAAGTGTATTGGGGGTGAGTGCGGGCATACCCTTCAAGTCAAGGCAGATGCGTAGAAATTCAAAAGGATTTAAATACCACTGTTTCAAATAAGTAACCGGATCCTGCCAGCGCATATACCCATCCAGGGCAAAACCGCCGCGCGGCCCGACACCAATGGCAGTAGTTGTACTGTTGGGCACGGCCTTCAAGCTCACCGTCACCCAGGAACGGATGTCACTGGCACGGGGAACAAGCTGTACATATTGTGTTGGGAAAACGGGCAGCTTGCGTTCAAAATGCATGGTATCCGGGTCAACATAGTCATATTTCAAGCGGTACGCAGTGTTGGTGGCATTGCCCTGATACGAAAAACCAAGATGGGAAAAAACCTTCTGAATCAACAATGGATCAACAGGAGTGTCGTCCTTATCCCTGAACGCACCGAGTGTTCCGGCCAATATAACCTGTTTCCCGCTCTGCTGCTGCCGGATTAACCACTTGAGGTACTCGGTGGGCTTATTCATCTGATCCTGGGAAAAGGTGGTAAAAACAGCGCGAAAGCCGCTCATTTCCTTATCTGAAGGAAGCGGCCTCACTGCAACATCGCGTACTTCATACTTGCAGCCGAGATAATTCAGGGGAGCAGCGAAACCTTCTATAAAATTGTTATGCACCGCTGTGCGCTCTTCTTCTTCGCTATTGTAAAGAACCAACACCTTGCGTTTGACCTGTTCGGCATGGGCGGAGGTAACCCCCAGAAGGACAACCAGGAGAGCAATGACACATCTATTCAGGTGCATGAATAAAAACCTCATTGAGTGCTGGGGTGCTGACATAAGGGACATAGCCCAGATTGCGGGAAAACTCGTATGCCTTGTCTCTTGCCGCCTCATCGTGTGCAGGAACGTAATCAAGGGTCAGGATGACTAACCCGGGATTGATTTTTCGGGCTGCTTCTGCCCCGGCAATAAGCAACGCTTTATCCTTTTCTGGTATATCTGCACGGGTCAGGGTCGCAAGGTTCATGGCACTGCTTAGGCCCTCGATGAGCAGATAGTCGAGGTACGGAGCCGTGCGCCTGATGATTTCAAAACCCCGGTTCTGGCAAAGAAGCAGGTTGGGATATTGTTTGCGGATGGCCCGGACCAAGGCTAGACAATGACGCTCTGTTCCCGTGTAGGTATCAGGATCCCGGCGTTGCATGTCCATAGGAGCATCAAGCGTATCCAAAAAAAGGCCGTCATATCCTGCTGCCAGGGCATCGGGAAGGATGCGGGTCAAAACCATCTCACGCCATTCAGGACGGCGTACGTCCACCACCCAGGAATCCCAATTTTTGTTATGGCGTACAAGCAGGCCCAGATTCCTGGCTTCGGCATAATAAGGCCCGTTTTCAGCGACTTCACCGAGGCTGACATAAGCGAGTACCTTGACTCCTTTGGCCTGCAAAGGAACCGGGTTCTGTCCGCCAGGGGCAGCAACCAGCAGGTCAACACCCAAGAGCTGGTTCGTCCGGTCTTCATGTCCGTAATAACAGGCCCAGGAAGATACGGCATTGCTTCTGCCAAAGACAAATGTCTTGCCGAATACTGTTACAGCAACCACGAGAAAGACGATTACTGTGCAGAAGCAGCAGACATGGACGCAACCATATTTGCCAGTGTTTTCTGCGCAACGCTGTTCAAGGAATCCGTACATCCGAAAAAGCATCCCCCGCTTTTGGAAGAAGATGAGGCCCAGAGTACCTTGCCGGAAGCAACGTCAATCATACGCAGATTGATGCCCACGGTAGGGCTTTGATTCACCCCTCGCTTGTACTGGTATTCGGTGACAGAGCCGTACATCACCGTATCCACGCCGAGCTTGCTGCCCAGCTGTTGGGCCACGACATCTTCCATGACAAATTCAAGATCATCCTTGTTGCCCTTGATACGCTTGAGCATTTCAGTCGATTCCATAAGGTCGAACTTGGTGGAGGCGTAGAGTTCCGTTGTCAGCAGATCCCCGACCATGCGCCCCGCATTGGGGGTATTGGTCAGGTTGACCAGGGGCAGCACCGCCACACGACGGGCCTCACTGACAACACCGTTGGGCTGAACATAACCTTTCATGTATGTACCGGAACATCCGGCAAGAAAGAAAATAAAAAGCATGGGAATACACAAACTTGTCTTCACAGAATCCTCCGTATTTCAAGATATAAATTGCATTTCATGTTCGCCAGGCCATTGAAATCCAAATTGTTCCCGGCAGCAAACAATACTTCCTCCTCAAAAAACATGAACATACAATGCCTTTTTCCCAAAGCACTATATGCTTGCCTGTACTCGTAAGAGAGCGTAGCAATACCTCCTTTCGCGTTACAGTTATCAAATATTTCGAAGAGACCTTTAAGAGCCCTGGAAGAACTCATCCCTTGATGCATCAATAGGTGTGTCTGTGGGCGTGCGAGTGTCTCTTACGTTTTTTGTAATTTTTGACAAGTCAATAGCACCTAACATTGTCTGTCCAGTAGATATTCTGGTATAATTTTAATCGCTTACATACATTATGAAAAATTTTTATCTTGTTGTTATTACTCTGTTTTTTTTCGCTACGGGTTGCACCTTCCAAACAGCATCTCTAAGGCGCAACAAGGAACACCCCCTCACGGAGATACGCATGACCCCGCCCCACGGGGAAATAAACAGCTGGGCCTATCAACTGCAATGTCCCCGTGTAGCGAATCTGGCAGAATCTCCCTATGATCTGCTGGTCATTGATTATTCCAAAGACGGTTCGGACACCAACAGACTTTTCGCCAGGGATATAGAGATTCTTCACACCTGCAAGAAGACCGTGCTGTGCTACCTCTCCATTGGTGAAGCAGAAGCATACCGTTTTTACTGGCACAAGGACTGGAAAGATACTCCGCCGCGCTTTCTTGGCCCGGAAAATCCAGATTGGGCCGGAAACTACAAGGTAGAATACTGGCAAGAAGAATGGTGGGAGAAGGGACTACAGCCCTATCTGGACCGCATACTGGAAGCGGGGTTTGACGGAGTGTATCTGGATATAGTGGACGGCTACTGGTTCTGGCACGAGCAGGGCATGGACGTTCAGGCCACGGCCAATGACATGGTGCAACTGATCAAAAGAATCGCCGACTACACACGCAGCAAGGCCGGAAAAAATTTTATTATCTGTCCCCAGAACGGTATGAGTGTGTTTAAGGACTGCTCAAAAAAATATGCAACGGTGTATCTTAACACCATCAACATGGTCGGCCTTGAGAGTCTGCTGTACAACACCCACACTAACGATGACCGTAATTATCGGTTACAGCTGGCACAAGAGTTGGCCAGGGCCGGTAAAATCATCCTGGATGTGGAATACATCAAGCCATCCCAATATGCTGCCTACCTGAAAAAGATAAAGGCCCTTGATTTCAAAATCTTACCCTACGCTTCCACTCCAGACAGAAAGCTTGATGGGCTGACTGAATGTTGGAAGTTCAGGGACTAAAGCGAAGAATCCCCCCGGCATGCAGGGCCTTTATATCCTGCGATAATTTCCGCTCTTCAGTACAGGACACCTTGCCGCCCCTATTTCTTCTGCATATTTTCAAGGATTTTAAAAAGGGCTTGTGTACCTTGTTCTTCCAGCCCCAAGGCTTCTGCTTTTTTATAGAAGGAATGCACAAGAGAAAGACCGGGCAAATCAAGCTGCATGGCCCGGCATTCGTCCAGGGCGATACCCATATCCTTGATAAAATGTTTGATGAAAAAACCAGAAGCAAAATCCCCGTTGACGATTCTGGGGCCAAGATGATTAACAGACCATGAAGCGGCTGCCCCGCTGCCGATAAGTTCAATCACCCTGCCTTTATCCATGCCGGATCTGTCCGCATATAAAAGGGCTTCAACCATGCCTATCATGTTGCCGGCAATAAGAATCTGGTTGCTTATTTTGGTGTTTTGTCCACAGCCTGGCCCGCCCATACGTGCAATGGTTGTTCCCAAAATGCATAGCAGGTGGTGAACTCGTTCAAAGGCCGAGGTATCGCCTCCAACCATAATAGCCAGGGATTTATTCTGCGCGCCTACATCGCCGCCGGAAACAGGGGCATCCAATGAGGTAATGCCGTGCTTGGCAGCCTCGGCATGGATAGACACCGCCAGTCTGGGACTTGATGTGGTCATGTCCACAATAACCCCACCTTGGGGCATGGTGGCAAGAACGCCCTGTTTGCCAAGAATGACCTCTTCTACGTCCCTGGGCGAACCTACAATGGAGAACACGATGTCACATTCCCTGGCCAGTTCTGCCGGGGAATCACACCAGACAGCCCCTTTTTCTACAAGGACGGCGGCCTTGTTTTTTGTCCGGTTATACACCCGCATGGGATAGCCTGCGTCCATAAGATGGCCGCACATGGGTTCGCCCATGACGCCGGTTCCAATCCAGCCGATACGTTCTTTGCTCATGTATTCTCCCTTTATTTGCGGCACAGCCTTTCAACCAGGAGAAGGTAACGTAAAGCGTCTTTCTTGCAAAGAGCGGAAAACAGAGAAATCTATGCGGAAAAAGTGTCGGAAAACAGCGAGGGACGTGTAAAATCATCCTTGACAAGCGTGTTTGTTTTTGAAAAACACGTCTCCACGTAAGACGTAGGCGCGTAGCTCAGTGGGAGAGCACTTGCTTGACGTGCAAGGGGTCAGGAGTTCAACCCTCCTCGCGCCTACCATTTAAGGATGCAACGATTAGGGAGGCTACGGCTTCCCTAATTTTGTTTTCAGCCTGGAGTTTAAGAAATATGGCAATGATAACGGTTCAAGGTGAACAACGAGACGTTCCGGCAGGCCACAACTGCAAGGATGTTTTGACCCAGGTTTTGTCCGGGAAGAAGCTCAAATCCACGGTGGCCTGTCTGTGCGATGGCAAGCTGGTCGATCTCTTAAGCCCGGTACCCTCTGGATGTCAGGAAATGGAACCCGTGTTTCTGGACAGTGAGGCCGGGCTTTCCATGATACGACATAGTGCGGCGCATATCATGGCCGAGGCCGTCAAGGAACTTTTTCCCACGGCCAAGGTGACTATTGGCCCGTCCATTGCCAACGGGTTTTACTACGATTTTGACTACGAACGCTCCTTTACGCCCGATGACCTCGCAGCCATTGAAGCCAAAATGGCTGAATCCATTGCCGCAAACAAGCCTTTTGA
>PDWI01003198.1_pt1 | contig 23372 bp, 17 predicted proteins | sample 1430891 | NCBI WGS metagenome assembly PDWI01 (sample SAMN01162508, study PRJNA174530) | Oral metagenome, whole genome shotgun sequencing project. | biome: Marine environment; feature: Marine mammal; material: Swab sample of the gingival sulcus; isolation source: swab sample of gingival sulcus... | reverse complement strand
GGCAGTGAAGCCGCACCGGAAATCAGGGACAGAAAAATAACCGGGATAACAATCATCTTCAGCATGGAGACCAGAACCCTGCCGAAGGGAGATACCCATACAACAAAGCCGTCAACGTTAAAACTGCTGCTGGCTGCGGCGGCAAACCACAGGCCGATACCAAGTACTGCACCGGCTAAAAAGCCGATGAGTATCCATAAAACCAGTTTTTTACTCATACAAAAACTCCTCTGTTTTTCACTTTACCCAGAGTCTATCATCACAACCCACAGCTTGCAAGGGGAAAATCCCTACGCTTTTACCGAAGCTTCAATGTTCTTCTTCCGACTCCTGTCCTTTTTCCGGCATGCACGGCACGGCAGGGAGTTCCACACCTTCCCGGGGCTTTAGTTCTTCCAGTTCTTCCAAGGTTTCCAGAACCTCTGGTTCCCCGGCCTCTTCCGGGTCTTTTAACTCTTCCAGGGGATTTAACTCCTCTAAATCTTCCGGTGTTTCCAGTTCTTCCCGCCCTTCCATCTTTTTAAGCCCTTCCAGGTCTTCCGGAGTTCCGGTTTTTCCCAGTTGTGCCTGATATTCCAAAATGCTGCTTTTTATATGGTAAAAAAACAAGGGAAAGATATAATTATAAAAATAACTGGTTTGGGCAATCGCCGGTCTGCTCTGTTCATAGCGCTTTAAAAGCTCTTTTTTTTCCGTCTCTATAAATTGGCTGTACTCCGTAAAAAACACCGGGCCATCCCAGTCCCCGGCATCATCATGCTTTACCGCATCCTGCAAATCCCCTAAAATATCCAAAAGATCTTTCAAACTGTATTGACGGTCAATCTCTGCCCGCAGCTTTTCCATGTCATGGTCATAAAGCTCCAACAGGGAATTATAACGCTGAGGCAAAATTACATTTAATAATTCATCTTTCCGGATATAGACCCCCAAAAGATGAAATTGTTCTTCTATCCTTTTAAGGACATATTTATTACCCCGATAATACTTTATAAGCTCAACAATCCGGTGGGCCCCCTCCTCGTCCTTTTGAAAGTGCAGACACATCTGTTTAACGGCTTCTTCAGGCAGCCCGGGTTCAACCTGAACGCTGTAGGTATTAAAGGAGGCATTCCTCTTTTCCTTTATGAGGACTCTGCGAAATTTAAAAAGCTCATCCTTTGTAATGTCTTTATACAAACTGAACATGGCCTGGGCTTCTCTGGTAAAACGACTATGATAAATATCCACAATGCCCTGCTTCTCAAGAAGCTTGAAATACTCTTCAGAAATACGGAAGCCTCCTATGGGGGCTGTACTTTCCATACGCTTGGCATTAATAACAGGCATACCAATTACATCCCAGCGTTTAGCACCAATGGGGCCAAAATTCCCAACCATGACTTTTCCAATGGAAGCGCCTACCCTAATCCTGATCTGAAACAGGGCGTTTATGGAGGAAGACAGGTATTCATTATTTCTCAATTCTTTAATGATGTTAAAGGCCCGCAGAATTTCTTCTCTTCTATAGGTATCTTTTTCTGAATACAAAAACCTGTCATTGGCCTGATTAAACAAGGAACAGACACGCTGGAGTTCAATGCAGGTATAAAAAAGCTCCCGGGCAATATAAAGGGCTGTTTCATCTTCGTCCAAGCCACGGACATTGGGATCAATGGGCCCGCCGTACTGAAACATGATGCTGTCCCCTTCCAGCTTGTTTAAGTAGGCATCATGCTTTTCAAGAACCCAGTTAAATGCCGAATACAGGCCATTGAGAACAGTCTGATTTTCATTGGGGCTCAGGAATTTGGATAGAAAAGAATAATCGGCAATGTCAAGAAAGCCAATACCCATCAAAGCCTCTTCCGATGTGTTAGGTATGGTTCCAAATTCCGTTATGGCATTAATTAACTGCCGTGGAAAGTAAAAACGCTCTATTTCTTCCCGGAGAGTAATACCCGCCTTGTCTTTTTGGGGGTCATTTCCAGGATTATTTTCACTCATCTGCCCATTCCTCATAGCCAGTATCGGCATAAAACCAAGGTCTACTCAACGGAAAATTATATAAAAGACAAGGCTTATGGGGAAGGGTCTTTGACTTTCCCGCTTCTCTGTAATAAAATCCGATACTGTGCTTAAGACAAAAAGGAGGGTTCATTGGTTTTAAACGAAAGTCTGGAAAAAAAGATCATCCCCATTGCAGGAGGTAAGGGGGGGGTGGGCAAATCTGTTATGTCGGTAAACCTGGCTTTATCCCTGGCTGTATCAGAAAAAAAAACCATTTTGATTGATCTGGATTTGGGAGGCGCCAACCTTCATACCATGCTGGGAATCAAAAATACAAACCCCGGCATAGCCAGCTACCTGCAGGATAAAAAACGAAGTTTTAAATCCCTTGTTCTGGAAACCCCCTTCAAAAATCTCTTTTTCATTCCCGGAGATACCCTTTCCTACGGCATGGCCGATATTTCTGATAAGCAAAAAAAAGAAATCATCATGGAAATTCAAGACCTTGAAGCAGACTACATCATCCTGGATTTGGGAGCAGGAAGCAGTTTTAATACCATAGATTTTTTCCTGATTTCCAATTCGGGTCTCATTGTTACCACCCCTCAGGCAGGGGCCATTATGAATGCTTATATTTTCCTGAAGAATTTAACCATACGCTTCCTTCAAAAAGCCTTTATTTCCAATAAAAAAATGGAGACTTATCTTAAGAAGAACATTAAGCGCATGCTCCCCGGAACAAAACTGACCCTGGCTCACCTTTTGGATGAAATTGGACAGGAAGAGCCCGAAACCAGGGAAAAAGCCCTCAATTATCTGGAGGTTCTTCAACCCAAAATCATTTTGAACATGATGGAAGAAAAAGAAGATTTTCAAATGGCCAGAAACCTTTCGGGTCTGGTAAAAAAAGACCTCCTTGTCAATCTGGAATGTCTGGGAATTGTTTTATTTGACAGAAAAATCAATGAATCCATAAAAGACAGACATCCCTTCCTTTTGGAGCATCAGGATACTATTGCTGCCCAGCAGGTTTTCCGCTTGGGGCAAAAGATTGCCCAATCCCGGAATTTCCCGGAACTTCCCCTGGATTATGCGGCCTACGGCGACAGCTTTGAACTATCAAGCATTGAAGCGGAAAATGATTTTGAAGTTTATGATCGGATCCGTGCAGAAGAGGAAAAGCAAATCCTTCCCGAAGGCTATGACCTGGACAAACTCCTGGAAATCATAGAACGGCAGCAAAAAAAGATTCATGAACTCCAGCAATCGGTCAGAATGATGGGACTGGGACAAAAGGGAGCCCCTGGCGGCTTGTTTAACCTTTAAATGATGAACCTTCTATCCATAGATTCCATATCCATTACCAAGGGGGGGCGTCTGCTTTTGGAAGAAGCCTCCTTTGGCATAGACACAAAAGACAAAATTGCCCTCACCGGGACAAATGGCTGTGGCAAATCTTCCCTTTTAAAAACCCTTGCAGGAGAAGAAGACCCGGAATCAGGACACATTTCCAGAAACAGCCAGCTCAGAATCAGCCGGGTAGAACAGCATCCCTCTTTTCAAAAATCGGAAAGTATTATGGACTTTATCTTTAGGGACGGGAGTACCCAAATGCAGCTTGTACGGGATTATGAAGACTGCGCTGCATCCATTTCCCTTGAAGGCCAGACGGAAGAAGCGGTTCTTTTACGCCTTCATGAACTGACGGAAAAAATGAATAAGTACTCCTGCTGGGAGCTGGAAAGCCGGGTCAAATCCCTGCTGACAGAACTGAATCTCCGGGACTTCAGAATGCCCATGGCAACCCTTTCGGGAGGAATGGTTAAAAAAGCCGCTTTGGCCCGGGCCCTGTGCCAGGACTATAACCTCCTTATACTGGATGAACCCACTAATCATCTGGACATTCCCACCATAGAGTGGCTCCAAAATTACCTGGCCAAATCGGACAGAGCCTTTTTACTGGTTACCCATGACCGCTATTTTATGGAAGACATCTGCACAAGAATTCTGGAAATTGATGATAAAAAACTTTACCAATACAAGGGTAACTACTCCCGCTTTCTTGAGCAGAAGACCCTGCGTCAAGACATGGAAAACCGCAGGCAGGCCCGGATAAAATCCATCCTCCGTCAGGAACTCAAATGGATTTCCAGAGGCCCCCGGGCCAGAACAGGAAAAGATAAAAAACGGAAAGCCGCCTTTTTGGAGCTGATGGATCAACAGGGCGAAGAACAGGCGGCATCTGCAGAGTTCAGCTCTACTTTTCGGCGGCTGGGGAAAAAAATCCTGACCCTGAAAAAAATTACCTTTTCCTATGGAGAAAACAAAGTTATAAAAACCTTCAGTTATCAGTTCAAAAAGGGGGAAAGAATTGGCTTGGTAGGGCCTAACGGTTCTGGAAAAACCACCCTTTTGAACATTATCAGCGGCCGCCTGAAGCCCTGTGAAGGAAGTATGGACCTGGGAGTAAACACCCATATTTCCTACTTTGACCAAAATGCATCTCCCCTAAAAGGGGAAATGAAGGTCATGGATTATCTAATGGAGCATGCCGGGAACATACGCCTTGCCGACGGCAGTACCCTTACACCACCCCGGCTTCTGGAACGGTTTTTATTTCCCAAGTCCCTTTACCATACCCCCCTGGACGAGATTTCCGGCGGAGAGCGGCGGCGTCTTTACCTGATACGCACCCTTTTGGAAAATCCCAACTTTCTCCTTTTTGATGAGCCTACCAACGATTTGGATTTACAGACTTTGGGAATGCTGGAAGACTATTTGGCTAACTTTCCCGGCTGCCTTTTGATCGTCTCCCATGACCGCTATTTTCTGGATAAGGTGACGGACTTCCAGTTTATCTTTGACGGAAAGGGAAATATAAAGGGATTTGCAGGTAATTATTCAGAATACAGGGACATGAACCAAAAGCCCGCCCTGTCTGACTCTGAAAAGAAGAAAAAGACCGTCAAAACAGTGGAGCGGCAAAGAAAACTCAGCTACAAGGAGAAGCAGGAATACCTGTCCATGGAAGAGAAAATCCTGGAACTGGAAGCAAGAATCAAAGACAGAGAGGCCGACTTTGCCTCAGGAGATTTCAAGGGGAAAGACACAGCCAGGCTCAACCGGGACTATGAAGGCATGAAAGAAGAACTGGAAGACCTTTACAAGCGCTGGGAAGAACTGGCCCGCATAGCCGGGGAATAAAACAAAAAGGCCGGTACAACCACGGTAAGGCCAGTACCAATCGGAAATATTCCCTTATCTTTAAATTCAGGTTGAAAAAATCTTTTCTTTAAATTACTTTAAGCCAGCGGCCCATGTTCAGATTTTATCAAAATGGATTTTAATGAAATAAAAAACAACTTGCAAACTCATCCGTCCCTGACCCTCATAAGAGATAGAAACGCATACATCATATTGGGCTTTCTTTACAGTTTTTTTAATGCCAACCGAATGGCATCAAAATCCGGTGAAGAAATGCAGCTTGCCCTTGCTGTTTATCTTGAAGACATGGAATATTCGGATGAAGAGGACAAGGATTTTCTTGTTCTTGCCGGAAAAATGCTTGATTTGTGGTGTTCCGAAGGAAAGCGTTATATAAGACGTTATACAAATGACAAAGGGGAAATTGTATTTGAACTGACCTCCTACACAGAAAAAACCATCCGCTGGCTTGAAGATCTTGCAGAAAGGGAATTTGTCGGCACAGAATCAAGATTTTCCGAAATTCACAGAAGGCTGAAAGACCTTGTGGAAGGAAGCCAGGAAGATCCGAAAATAAAACTAAAACAGCTTGCGGAAAAGAAAAAAGAAATTAACAGGGAGATACAGGAAGTTAGGGAAAAAGGAATTGTCAAATCATACGAACCATACCAGATCAGGGAACGTTTTGAAGATATAAGCCGAAGTGCCCGGGATCTCCTTTCCGATTTTAAACTTGTTGAAGAAAATTTCAAACAAATAACAAGAAAACTGTTTGAGTCGGAAATGGATAGACAAATCAACAGGGGAACCATGCTGCAGCTAACCCTGGATGCGGCTGATGAGATGCGAAGTACTCCCCAGGGTAAAAGTTTTGAAGCCTTCTGGCAGTTTTTGATGGCCGATGCCGGGAAGGATGAAATAAATACCCTTGTAGAAGCAGTTTACAGTCTTTTACCTGACAATAATTATGAAAAGGATGATTTTCTCTCAAAACTCAAGCATTATCTTCATCAAGCCGGTCTGAAAATACTGGACACAAACCATAAAATGTCTGAAAAACTAAACAGAATCCTCTCGGATAACCAGTTCATGCAAATCCATAAAATAAGAGAGGATATAAGGGAAATAAAAAAAACAATTATAGATCTGGATGGTGAATTGCCCGATGATGAGCACTTTATGTTCATGGAATCAGAACCGGAAATTTCAATGGTCATGGACAGACCCCTGTCCCTTCCCCGGGAAGAAAGTATTTTTAAACAGCCCGATGAAGAGGAACTTCCTGAAACAGACCTTTCCATACTTATTGACAAATCACTTATTGATCCTGCAATTATAAACCAAAATATCCGCAACGCTTTGAAAGACAGAATTTCTATCCGGCTTGATGAACTTCTTGAACTATATCCCCCGGAAAAGGGACTTGGCGAAATCATGGCATACATGGACAGGGCATCTAAAACAGCAAATGCAAAAATCAGGGATGATGAAAGTACAATAATTGAATATATTTCTGATGGAAGAAAAAGACGGCTTTCCATACCTGAGGTGGTTTTTATAAAATGAAAGAACAGAAAGAATACGCGGCAATAATTATTCAGCTTCTTAAAGGATCCATTTATTTTAATGACCCCTGCTGGAGGGAGCTGCTTATCCATCAAAAGGCAGTTAAGGAATATTTTTCCCAAATAGGTATAAGCCTCATACTCCATGAATCCGATGGTTATGCTTATCTAACTCAACCTGAGCATAATGAAGAATCGGGAGAAAAACCCCTGCCAAGGCTTATGAGAAAAATGCCTTTGACCTTTGAAGCATCCCTCCTTTGTGTTTTGTTAAGGGAAGAGATGGATTCTTTTGACGCCGGGTCATCGGAATCTACAAACCTTTACATTTCACTTTCGGAAATAAGAGACAGACTCCAGGTTTATTTCAGAGAAAAATATGATCAAATCAAACTCTACCGGGAACTTGATCGTTATGTTCGCCAAATTGAAAAAACCGGACTAATCCGGCAAAGCAACAGTAAAAGAGAAAACCAGGAACCGGTATTTGAAGTCCTCAGGTTAATAAAAGCAAAAGTTGGGCCGGAATTTATCGTAGAATTTAAAAGGAAGTTGACTGATTATGCAGAATCTATTTGAGAATGAGCATGTTCCCAAAGGCTTCAGGCTAAAAAAATTTGAGTTCTACAACTGGGGAGCCTTTGATGGCAAAATCTGGAAAATACATCCTGATGGAAATTCCTCCCTTTTAACAGGAGGAAACGGCTCAGGAAAAACAACCCTGGTGGATGCCATCATAACACTCTTGATTCCCCCGAACCAAAGGCATTACAACCAATCTTCCGGAGCTGAAAGAAAGCGGGAAAGAAATGAACTTTCCTATGTCAGGGGAGCTTACGGGAGCATAAGGGATAAAGATCAGGGCAGTGCCAGAACAGAGTATTTAAGGGAACGGGACTGTTATTCCATCTTGCTTGGAACCTTTGAAAATAAAACCATTGAAAAAACAATGACCCTTGGACAAATCAGATGGTTTACCCAGTCAGGAATGAACAAGGTCTATTTTATATGCAGTAAGGAACTTTCAATAGGCAGTGATGTCCTGCCCATTGATAACAGCCGAAGATACAGGAAAAGACTGGAACAGACCCACTCTGTCCGTTTTTTTGATTCATTCCAGCAATACGGTTTGTTTTTTATAAAAATGTTTGGTTTCAGATCAGAAAAAGCTCTAAATCTGTTTTCTCAAACCGTTGGTGTAAAAGTTCTTGGAAATCTGAATTCTTTTATAAGAACCCACATGCTTGAACAGCCTGATTCAGAAGCTGCTTTTGAATCACTTTATAAAAACTATACAGAACTGCTAAATGCCCATAAGCAAATAGAGAAAGCGGAAAAGCAGATAGAAAAGATAGAACCCGTTGTAAAAAATGCGGACCTTTATGGTAAATGTCTGAAAAATTACAGTATAAAAGAAGACATAAAAAACAGGATTCCCGGCCTTTTTAGAGAATTCAAAATCACGGTCCTTGAAAATCAAAAAAAGGCTTTAATAAACAAGAAAGAAAAAGCGGAATTCAGGTACAACGATAAAGAACAGGACTTTAAAAAAGCCTCGGATGAGCTTTCAACAGTCATCTTTGAGCTAAAGGGTAATAAAGCCGCCGGAGAATTGACTGCCATTGAATCAAAAATTGCTCATACTGAAGAAAAACTGGAAGACAGAAGAACAAATTGGAAAAACTATGTCAGTCTTGCAGAATTATCCGGCCTTAAAACCGTATATAATATTGATGATTTCCAGAAAAACAGAACAGAGGCCGAAACAAAACAACAGGAAACTGAATTATTAAAAGCCGATCTTCACAAAAAACTCATTTCCTGTAGTACGGAACTAAAGGCTCTGGATGAAAAAATTTCAATTATTGAACAGGAAATCACCTCCTTAAGCAAAAGGCGGAACAATATTCCCTATAAAAATATTGAAATGAGAAAGATGATCTGCCAAAACCTTTCCATGGAAGAAAAGGAACTACCCTATATAGGTGAATTGATCCAAATAAAAAAAGGAGAAGCCCTGTGGACAAATGCAGCAGAACGGCTGCTGCATAATTTTGCCCTTTGCCTTATTGTTCCCGATGAATATTATAAAAAAGTCAACCAATTTGTTAATACTCATAATCTGAAAGGACGGCTCATCTATTACCGTGTAAAAACTGATCCCGGTGCTTCTTTTAATTTTAACTGGGGTGCCAGGGTTCCGGAAAACGCCCTCCCCTCCAAACTGGATATAAAGCATGACAGCCCCTATAAAGAATGGGTCAGGAAGAATCTGGAGCAAAATTACGACTATATATGTACTGAAGACATAAAAGAATTCCAGAATTATCCTAGGGCCGTTACATCCCATGGCCTTATAAAAAGGGAAAACCGGCATGAAAAAGACGACAGAAAGCATATTGCTTCAAGTACAAATCATGTCCTTGGCTGGGATAACAGGATAAAAATCAAAGCTCTGGCTGGAGAAAAAGAAAACCTTGACATAGCAAGGAAATCCCTGGAATCTGAATTTGACAAAACAAAATCCGGTTTTGACGAGCTGGAAAAATTTCAAAAGCTGCTGGCAGAATTGCTGTATATTAAAGATTACAGCATAATAGATTGCTTCCGATATGAAAAAGAATTAAAAAGTTTCCTGGATAAAAAACGGAAACTGCTTTCCAGTTCGGAAGATTTAAAACAGCTTGAATCCCATAAAGCCGCACTGGAAAAACTCATCGAAAGTCTTACCGCTGAAAAAAACAAGCTTCAACAGGAACTTGGGGCTGTAAAAAGCAATCTGGATGGCGTTGAAATAAAACTGGCCCGGCTCAGGGACGAATCAGAAAGGGACTCCCCTCATATTTCGGAATCAGATGAAAAGACCGACAGGGAACTGGGGAAATACACGCAGGATGCGGAAAATAAAACCTTTGAACAACTTAATATCCTTCAAAACAGCATAAAAGACAATATCGAAAATGAAATAGAAAGCCTTCTTAAAAAAAGCCGGGAATTATCATCCCTTCTTGTAAGGAAAATGCAGGAATTCATAAACCCGGGCATTGAGGTGCTTAATGAATATCCCTCATGGACAGGAGACACTGCAGAGCTTGAAGCAGACACGGAAAACATTCAAACATTTGAGGAGTTTTATTCAAGGCTCAAAAAGGATGACCTCCCCAAATACAAGAAGAAATTCAGAAAATTCCTGAACGAAAGAATGATTGAAGATATTGTCGGGTTCAGGGAAAGCCTTGACTCCATAGAACGTAATATCCACAACAGCATAAATGATCTTAATAAATCCCTTCACGGTATTCAATATGATAAAACCCCGCCCACCTATATATCCCTTCTTGGAGAGAAAAGCAGGGATGTAACAATTCAGGGCTTTAAAACGCAATTAAAAAATGCCCCGGGAGACTCGGGAAAGATTGCTCTTGGAGATGATGCCGAGCTTGAAAACACATTTAAAAAGATGCAAAGCCTTGTTACGGCCCTGAAAGAGGATGAATCCTATAGAAAGAAGGTACTTGATGTAAGAAACTGGCTGGAATTTGCAGCGGTTGAAAAATATGCGGAAAACGATGAAATGAAACGCTTTTATAAGGACTCTCACAGCCTTTCCGGAGGAGAAAAAGCAAAATTGGCCTACACCATACTGGCTTCAGCCATAGCCTACCAGTTTGGCATAAATGACAATAAAGAAAAATCATTCCGTTTTGTCATGGTTGATGAAGCCTTTAGCAAGGTTGACCCTGAAAATTCTGAATATGCCATGCAGCTTTTCAGGAATTTGTCCCTGCAACTTATGGTGGTTACCCCCCTTGATAAAATCAATCTTGTTGAACGCTATATTGAGGCTGTGCATTATGTTGAAAATAAAAATAATAAATCCTGCCTCTACAACCTTACCTTTGAAGAATATGAAGATCTTAAAAAAAAGCATATTAATACATGATAATCCCTACAATAGAATCGATAAGAAAAAAAGCAGAAAATAAATATAAAGAGGTTCTAAAGGCCCATATTATGAAGGAAAACCTCTTTCCCCTTGTTTTAAAAGGAACGGGAATAAGTGCAAAAATTCCTTTTTTATCAAGAATAAAAGCAATAAACGATTTAAAAAAGGAAATGAGAACAGGGAATTCAAAAGGATTTACACTCAACTTTACAGAGCAGAATACAAGAACACATGGCAGTCAAAGCCTGTTAAAAAATATTTCTTTTGATACTGTTGAAGACTATCTTTATTTCATAAACAAAATAAAAGAATTCAACTTGTTTAAAAAAAATATTAAAATGCTTCGTGAATCGGTGCCAGAACTTGAAAACTGGATAATCCATTCACAACCCGGGATTATAATAAAGCATCAGGAAATATGGAAGGATGTAATAAAGGTTCTCCTCTATTTCCGGGACATGAATACAAAAGGCCTTTATTCAAGAGAGATTCCTCTTGAAGTTTCTACAAAATTTATGGAAAGAAATCAGCCCTTATTAATCTCTTTAATTGATGAAATCCTGCCGGATGAAAGGATTAATAAAACTGAAGACAATTTAATGCTCCGCTATGGGTTAAAAAGGGATTCTGCATTCAGATTCCGGGTGATTACAGACCCTGCCTCTAAAGAGCTAAACCCCTTTTGTGATATTGCAGTTCTGCCCGAAGAACTTGCCTGTTGGAAACCCTCCTCCTCCCATATTCTGATTATTGAAAATAAACTTTCATTTCTTAAATTTCCCCGGAAAAATGACCTTGTCAAAATATGGGGAAGCGGAAAATCCGTATCCCTTTTAAAGCCTTCAAAATGGCTTCAAAACAAGAAGGTATATTACTGGGGAGATATGGATCCCCATGGTTTTGAAATTCTTTCCATGTTGAGAGAATTTTTGCCAAGGTGCATATCCATCTGCATGGATGTGGACACCTATCAAAGGTATGCCAATTTTGCAGTTTCCCCCGGTAGTTATACAGAAAAAGATTCCCTGAATCTTGAAGGGAAAGAAATGAAAGCATATCGTTTTCTTGTGGCCCGGGGAAACAAAGGCTGTCTTGAACAGGAAAGGATTCCTGTAGACTACGCAGAGGAATATTGGTTAAAAAAACTGCTTTAAACCATGGCAGCGGCAAAATGATACTCCAAAAACTAAAATACTGTCCCTAAAGGAAAATGCCTTTTTTATATATCAAAATTTATAACAGGCATCAGCAATTCCAATTTTGAACAAGATTCCGTAATTCCAAGCCTGAAAATTGACTAAAGGATCTAAATTTCATGAACAATATTCAAAAATGACTTGCCTAAAAGTCCCAATTTAGAATTACTGAACAGGCATGGAAACCCTCAACCAGGCAGTCAGAAAAGAAAAACTTTATAAAATCCAAACTTGTTAGATACCATGAACCATGTTATGATTATTTTGCTTGAAAATAGATCAAAGGAGAGCTATATGAGCCGAAAACTACTGGCGTCTTTGCAAGAGCGCCTGAATGACCTGTCCCGGCAGGGGCTTTATAAGAAGGAACGGATTATCGCATCCCCCCAGGAAGCGGAAATTACCCTGGAAGACGGATCAAAAGTCCTGAATTTTTGCGCCAACAACTATCTGGGACTGGCCAACCATCAGGAATTGAAAAATGCGGCAGCCGCAGCCCTGAAGGAACGGGGATTTGGATTGTCCTCTGTCCGTTTTATCTGCGGAACCCAGGATATACACCGGGATCTTGAAAAAGAAATGAGCCGCTTTCTGAAAACGGATGACACGATCCTTTACTCCTCCTGTTTTGATGCTAACGGAGGATTATTTGAAACCCTTTTGGGAGAAGAAGACGCCATTATCAGCGATGCCCTGAACCATGCCAGCATCATTGACGGCATAAGACTCTGCAAGGCAAAACGCTATCGCTACAGCAATAACAACATGGCAGAGCTGGAAGAGCGACTCAAGGAAAGCCGGGATGCCCGGTACAGGCTCATCGCCACAGACGGGGTTTTTTCCATGGATGGGGTTATTGCAGATCTAAAATCCATCTGCGATTTGGCAGACAAGTACGATGCCCTGGTTATGGTGGATGATTCCCATGCTGTAGGCTTTGTAGGAGAAGGAGGCCGGGGAACTCCCGAATACTGCGGTGTGGAAGGCCGTGTGGATATTATTACAGGAACCCTGGGCAAGGCTCTGGGGGGCGCCACAGGAGGATACACCTCAGGCCGGAAAGAAATTATAAACTGGCTGCGCCAGCGCTCCAGACCCTACCTCTTTTCCAATTCCCTGGCCCCCCTCTTTGTTTCAGCGGCCAAAGAAACCTTAAGGCTTGTGGCCGAAGGGGGGAAACTTAGAGAAACCCTCAAAAATAATACGGAATATTTCAGAAAATCCCTTGTAGACGCAGGTTTTACCATTGTTCCCGGAAGCCATCCCATTGTCCCCCTTATGCTGGGAGATGAAAAGCTGGCTGTAGATATGGCTGCCCGGCTTCTTGACAAGGGCATCTACGCCATAGGTTTCAGCTATCCTGTAGTCCCCATGGGCAAGGCCAGAATCCGCTTTCAGATTTCTGCGGCCCACAGTGAAGAGCATCTTAAAAAGGCTGTAGATGCCATAAAGGTTCTTGGCCTTGAAATGGGGGTAATTAAATGAAAGCTCTGGCAAAAACTCACAAAAAAGAAGGACTGTGGATGATTGATGCTCCTGTACCGGAGCCCGGCCCCAATGACCTTCTTATTAAAATCAAAATCACGGCCATCTGCGGTACGGATGTTCATATTTACAACTGGGATGAATGGTCCCAAAAGACCATCCCCGTTCCCATGATTACGGGTCATGAATATGTGGGGACTGTAGAAAAAGTAGGAGCCGAAGTCAGAGGCTACGCCCCCGGAGACCGGGTAACAGGAGAAGGGCATTTAACCTGCGGCCACTGCCGCAACTGCCGGGCGGGGAAACGGCATTTGTGCCGGAACACCCTGGGAGTAGGAGTCAACCGCCAGGGAGCCTTTGGAGAATATCTGGTTATCCCCGCAGGCAATGCCTTTAAGCTGGATGATTTTATTTCCGATGAAATTGCTGCCATCTTTGACCCCTTTGGCAATGCGGTACACACAGCCCTTTCCTTTGATATGGTAGGAGAAGATGTACTGATTACCGGTGCAGGGCCCATTGGCATTATGGCTGCGGCGGTAGCCCGCCATGCAGGAGCCCGTTATGTCATCATTACGGACATGAATGAATACCGCCTGAATCTGGCCCGGCAAATGGGAGTTACCCGGGCCGTTAATGTTGCCACCGATGATTTGAAGCAGATTATGAGTGAACTCCACATGCTGGAGGGCTTTGATGTAGGCCTTGAAATGTCGGGAAATGCCCGGGCCCAGAAGCAGCTTTTTGAGCTGATGAACAACGGAGGCCGAGTCTCTCTTTTGGGGATTCCCGCAGGAGAGTGCCCGGTTAACTGGAATGACATTATTTTCAAAGGACTTCAACTAAAGGGGATTTACGGCAGGGAAATGTTTGAAACCTGGTATAAAATGGCCGCCATGGTCCGCTCGGGCCTGGATATAAACAGGATTATAACCCACCGCATGCCTGTAGATGAATTTGAACGGGGCTTTGAAGTCATGCGTTCCGGCCAGTCCGGCAAAGTCCTTCTTTACTGGGAATAGGGCTTATTTAAGTTTGTCCCAAAACAGGTCACTATCCCCAAAGCGGCGATACTGACCTGCCTCTTCCAGAGCCTCCATGGTAATGGTATCCTGGTCTGCCAAATCACTGATGGTCCGGGCCAGCTTGAGTATGGAATGGCAGGCTCTGGAAGAAAATCCCAACTTCCGGGCCATCAAGGCAAAATGGTTTTCCAGGTCTTTGGACAGGGCGCAGAATTCCTGAACTCCTGCCACGGGAAGATTTCTGTTCCGATGGAAAGGTAAGTCTTTATAGCGTTTTCCCTGTCTCTGAACAGCCACCTTTATCCTCTCCCTCAAATCAGAAGAGCTTTCAGGGCTCTTTTTCATCAAAACCTCAGGCTCCACCGGTTCTACAGGAATGCGGATATCAATTCTATCCATAAGAGCCCCCCCGATTTTCTTCCAGTAGCGCTGAATCTCCAAAGGACTGCACACACAAAAGGCATCTCCCCGTCCCAGATTTCCGCAGGGACAGGGATTTGCCGCTAAAAGAAGCTGAAAATCCGAAGGAAACCAGTAGGATTTTCCGGCCCTTACAATGGTAACCCGGCCATTTTCAAGGGGCTCCCGTAGACTCTGGAGAATCCGCCCCTGAAACTCAGGGGTCTCATCCAGAAAAAGGACGCCTCCATGGGCCAGGGAAATTTCGCCAGGAGCCAGATGCGCCCCCCCGCCAATGAGCCCTTCCAAAGAGGCGGAATGATGGGGCATACGGAAAGGAGGCCTCTTCAAAATTCCCCCGGAAGCATCCAGACGGCCGGCCTGGGACCAGATTCTGGAAACCTCAAAAGACACGTCCTCCTCCATATCGGGCAAAAGCCCTTCCAGCATGGTGGCAGCCATGGTCTTTCCCGAACCGGGAGGACCAAATAAAAGCATGTGATGTCCCCCGGCAGCGGCCACCATCAGGGCCCGTTTTACATAGGCCTGTCCCTTTAAATCCAGAATATCGGGCACAACCTTCCGGCCCTCCCTCCTCACCAGGGGAAGATGTCCCTCCTTCCCCTCCCCCGGCACAAATTCCTTACCCCCGTCTTTCAGTTCCGACAACCTTTCCAGGGCCCAGATATGGGGCGCCCCTGCGGCTTGAGCCTCTGCACAGTTCTGCAAAGGCAGAATAAAATGACTAATTCCCCCCTGCACAGCAGAAGCCACCGCGCCCAAAGTACCTTTTACGCCCCTAAGCCGTCCGGATAATTCCAGTTCTCCCAAAATAAGCCAGGATTTGTCCTGCCCAGCTTCCTGTTCTGCCCCCAAAGCCCCCTCCAACTGACCAGAAGCAGCCAGAACAGCCACGGCCAAAGCCAGGTCAAAGGAAGAGCCTTCCTTTCTCATATCCGCGGGAGCCAAATTAATAAGGATTTTCCCGGAAGGAAACTGAAACCCCGCCTGCTGAATGGCCACCCGGATCCTGTCCCTGGCCTCACGCACCGCCCCGTCGGGAAGCCCTACAATATCCACAGCAGGAATCCCCCGCCGGATAAACACCTCAACCCGGATTAAAAAACCTTCAAAACCTGCCGCTGCATAACTAAAAACCTGCATAAATTCCCTTCCTGCCCGGGGGGCATTCCATAAAATCCAGTGCCTCCGGGTCTCCATAACTCATACAATAAAAAATATCCCGGGAATTCAGATTTTTTTAACCTTTTAAGGCATTTCATGGTATATTGCAAATTATGGCAGTATATACACAACAAAAAGATTACCTTTTGCAGGGCCCCATGGGCAAAGTCATTCTGGATGACCACATCAGGAAAGTGGTCAGGGAAAGCGGCATACAGGAAGGATACGTCATGGTCTTTGTATCAGGATGCGTTGCCGCCCTGGCTGTAACGGAAGCCGAACCGGGAATCATGAACCATGACTTAAACTATCTGTTTTCCAAAGCTCTGGGACTCCCCTACGGCCCGGGATTTGGAGACGGAAGCCCTTATAAACACCATGAAACATGGCACGATGACAACGGCTCCAGCCATCTGCGGGCCCTGCTGCTCCACCACTCCCTTTCCATACCTGTTCTTGAAGGAGAAGTAAAACTGGGCCCATGGCAAAATGTGGTTCTTGTAGAATGTGATACGAAAAACAGAAAAAGAAGCCTTTTCTATCAGGTACAGGGGGAATAAGCCAAAACCTTAAAAACAAATGCCCCCGGGACAAAATCCCTATCGGAATTTCATTCTCTCCTCTGCCACCAGAGAATCACAAAGTTCGTTGTAGGGATCTCCGGAATGTCCCTTTACCCAATGCCAGGACAAATCAAAGGAATCACAAAGGGCTTTCATGGCCATCCAGAGTTCCCTGTTTTTTACAGGCTTGTTTGCTGCAGTTTTCCAGCCCCTTTTCATCCAGCCCTCCATCCACTGGGTCAGCCCGTTTTTGACATACTGGGAATCCGTGTAAATTCCTGTCTTGCAGTAAATTCCCAAATCCCGAAGCTTTTCCAGAGCCCGGATAACCGCCGTCATTTCCATACGGTTATTGGTAGTTTGGGCCTCGCCGCCGGAAAAACTCAACTCCCCGTGAGCCGTAATAATAACACAGGCCCATCCTCCGGGGCCGGGGTTTCCGGTACACCCTCCGTCAGTATAAATTTTTACCTCTTCTTCACTCATGGGCAAAAGGATACAATTTATCCCCTCTTTGGGATAGGGAAAAAATAAAAAATCTGCTACCCTCTTTTTATGAAAGTGAAACAACTGCTGGAAGAATACAATCTGGACATTGACGATTTACGCTGGCACCTGTGCACAGAACTGTCACAGCGCCTTCTGTCCCATGGCAAAAAACCGGATGAGCTGACCCGTCTTATCTGGGCAGGCACTCTTGAAGAAGAACTTTACGATATGGAAGAACGCTGGCTCCGCCAGACCCAGGCACAGCTGGATGAAAAAACTCTGGATGAGGCCCACCTCCGGGACAGACTGGCAGAAATGGAAATAAGCCGGCGCCGGCGCAAAGGCTATTAAGACACCTTCCATGCTGAAAGAATACCGCAGCCTCCTGCCCTACTATAAAAAATATGCCCCATCCTATGGGGCTGGTCTTCTCTTCCTGGGCCTGACCGATACAGGTCTTTTGCTCATTCCCCCTTTTCTGAAAAAAGGGATTAACCTTATAAGTCAGGGGGAAGTTTCCCTGCCCCTTGTAGGAGCTTTGATGCTGAAAATGATCGGGGTTGCCGCGGCTGTGGCCCTGTCCCGGTTTTTCTGGCGCTATTTTATCATAGGCTCCTCACGGAAAATTGAAAAAGAATTCAGGGCCCGGGTCCATGACCACCTCATGACCATGGACAAGACCTGGTTCTCCCAGTGGAAAACCGGAGATATTATGGCCAGGCTCACCAACGACATGACCGCCGTAAGAAGGGCCAGCGGTATTGCTCTGGTGGCCTTTATGGATGGTCTTTTCATGACCATTGCCATTTTGTGGATACTCTTTAACCGCTACCCCCGCCTGACAGCCATTCTCATTCTGCCTCTGCCCCTTATCACCCTGATGGTTTTATTGGCCGGAAAAGCCTTAAGCGGCCGCTTCAGGAAAGTTCAGGACCATTTTTCCGCCCTTACAGCCAGCATTCAGGAAAAGCTCAACGGAATAAGGCTTATCAAAACCTTTACAAAAGAAGAAGAAAGTCTTGCCCATTTCAGCAGGGATAATGAAAATTACATCCAGGCCAATATCTCCCTTATCAGACTTTGGGGACTAATACAGCCCATGGTTGCCTTCCTTTCGGGCCTAACCCTCTGCCTCCTTCTCTTTTTTGGAGGGAAAAGAGTCATCCTTGGCACTTTGCTGCCCGGAGATTTTGTGGCTCTTATGTCCTACCTGGCCATGTTAAGCTGGCCCATGATAGGTGTGGGGTTCATGGTAAACCTGCTGCAAAGAGGGGCCGCTTCCTTAAAACGGATCAACGGGATTCTGAACACCCCTCCCCATATAAAAAACAGGGAAAATCCTCAAAAAATCAGGGAATTCAAAACCCTTGAAGTCAAAAATCTCCATTTTAGCTACCCCCATTCCCCATCCCCTGTTCTGAAAGGAATAAATCTAAAACTGGAACAGGGACAGAGTCTGGGGATTCTGGGGCCAACAGGAAGCGGCAAGTCCACCCTTTTATCCCTGCTGCCCCGGATTTTGGAAAGCCCCCGGGAACAGATTTTTCTCAACGGCAAACCAATTCACAATCTGGAACTTTCGTCCCTGCGCCAAAGCCTTTCCCTCATTCCCCAGGAGACCTTTCTCTTTTCTGCCACCATAAAACAGAACATCCTTTACGGAAAACCCAATGCCTCTGAAAAAGAACTCAAAAATGTCATCCGTACAGCCTGTCTTGAACAGGAGCTGAAGTTGTTCCCCAAAGGTTTGGATACTCCCATAGGAGAAAAGGGAATAAGCCTTTCAGGAGGCCAAAAACAGAGGATAGCTTTAGCCCGGGCTCTTCTTGCCAATCCTCCCGTGCTGATTCTGGACGATGCCCTTTCTGCAGTGGATACCGGAACAGAAGAAAAAATCCTGCGGTTTTTTTTCAAAAAGCGTTCCGGCAAAACGAATATCCTCATCTCCCACAGGGTATCAACCCTCAGAAACACCTCAAAAATCATCGTCCTGGAAGGTGGAAAAATAAGTCAGGAAGGCTGCCATGAAAATCTGATAAAGCAAAAAGGCCTTTACGCCAGGATTTACAAACTCCAATCCCTGGAAGAGAATGCTTCATGAAAGATTTTGACAGACAAATTATCCGCCGCCTGCTGGATTTTTCCAAGGTCTACAAGCCCTGGTTTATATCTGCCATCCTTTTCCTTCTTCTGGCCACAGGGGCTCAAATCGCTTTGCCGGTCATCCTCCAAAAGGCCGTGGATGAGGACATCGCCGGCCCCCGGATCCGGCTTAAAAACAGTGATGAATTCCTGCAAAACTTCCCTGGGAAATACAAAACATTCCGGGATAAAAAAGGCCGGATTTTCCTATCTGTCCATGAGATAAAAACAATGAGCCCCCAAGCCCGCCAGTTTATTCAAAAAGGCCGTATCCAGAGTCTTAAAAAGAAGGCCGGACTCTATGCCCTGCTGCTCATTCTGATCCTGGCCTTCAGTTTTGCCCAGATTTTTACCATTACCTGGACCAGTCAGGGGGTTATGAGGGACATACGCCTAAGCATGCTCAACCATGTTATCCGCCAGCCCCTGTCCTGGCTGGGAAGCCAGCCCGTGGGTTCTCTGGTTTCCCGTATAGGAAGCGATGTAGAAACCATCAACGAATTTTTTACTTCCGTACTGGTATCCCTTCTTGCCGATCTTGCCATTATGACAGGCGTATTATTAACCCTGTTTTTTCTCAACCCCCTTTTGGCAGGCATAACACTTTTAACCCTGCCCCCGGTTATGCTGGGAACCCTGATTTTCCGCCTTCTGGCCCGGTCGGCCTACCGGCGGCAAAGGCACTGGACAGGCCGGGTAAACAGCTTCCTTTCGGAGCACATAGCCGGAATGGAGGTGATTCAGATTTTTGGCCGGCAAGGAGAAACAAAAAAGGAATTTTCAAAAAATAACCAGGAACTCTACAAGGCCTCCATGGCAGAACTCTATCTTTTTTCCGCTTTCCGCCCCCTTGTAAACCTCTTTTCCTCGGTTTCCCTTGGAATCATCATCCATGCCGGGGCCGGCTTTGTAAACCAGGGGCACCTGTCCCTGGGGGTCCTCATCGCCTTTATTGACCTGATTCAAAAATTTTACAAGCCTGTTATGAACATCAGTGAAAAAATCTCCCTCATGCAGTCTGCCATGGCAGGGGGAGAACGGGTTTTTCAGCTTCTGGATGAAAATCACAGCCTTGAAGATTCAGGCTCTTTTCATCCCCGGGAAAAAATTAAGGGAGAACTTGAATTCAAAAAGGTCAATTTTTCCTACCGGAAGGGTGAACCAATCCTGAAAGACCTAAGCTTCAAAATAAAACCGGGGGAAACTGTAGCCCTTCTGGGCCCAACAGGGGCAGGAAAAACCACCATCGCCTCCCTGGCCGCCCGGCTCTGGGAGGTGGATTCAGGAGAAATTCTGCTGGACGGCGTACCCATACAGGATTATCCCCTGAAACAACTGCGCTCCATGATTCAGGGCGTTTCCCAGGATGCATTTCTGTTCTCCGCCACCATAGAAGAAAACATCACCATGGGCCTGCCCCTTACCAAAAAAGACCTGCGCCGGATAACCCAAAGCCTTCAGGCCGATGATTTCATAATGAATATGGAAAAGGCCTATGATACCCTGTTGCAGGAACAGGGCCGTAACCTTTCAGCAGGGCAAAGGCAGCTCCTGTCCTTTGCCAGAGCCCTGGCCCACAATCCCCCGGTTCTCATACTGGATGAGGCCACCGCCAGCATTGATGCAGAAACAGAAAGAAAAATTCAAGCAGCCATGGAAAAAATCCTGGACCGGCGAAGTGCCCTAATCATAGCCCACAGGCTCAGTACCATTGAAAAAGCAGACCGCATCCTTGTGCTGTCTGAAGGAAAACTGGCAGAAGAGGGAACACACCAGGGACTGCTGGCCCGGCAAGGACTCTATGCCAAACTTCACCGCTACCAGTACGCCCTCAGGAAGGAGGAAGAAACAAAGTTCCGGGAATAGAGCCGTCCCCCAGGCCCCCTACAAGATTTTCCCTCTTCCCATTGGCCAGAATCATGGGAATACCATAATCATTGACCCGGGCCGCCGCCTCAATCTTTGTAACAATGCCCCCTGTTCCAAAATCCCCCTTGCGCCCCACTTCAATCCTGTCCAGAAGACAGGACGCATCAGTTACACTCTCCACAAGCCTGGCATCGGGACAACAAACAGGATCTTTTTCATACACCCCGTCAATATCACTCATAATAAGGAGCAAATCCGCATTCCATAAATTGGCCGTCAAGGCGGCCAGAGTATCGTTATCCCCTATTTTAATTTCATCCACACTAACAGAGTCGTTCTCATTAATCACGGGAATAACCCCCTCATCCAAAAGGGTAAAAAGAGTGTTACGAATATTCAGGGTTCGGGAGCTGTCTGTAAAATCATCCCGGGTTAAAAGGATTTGTCCAATCAAAAGGCCAAATTCCTTAAGCTCTTTCCTGTAAGAATCCATAAGTTCCACCTGGCCAATGGAACAAAGAGCCTGTTTATAATGAAGGTCTTCTTTCCGTTTCCACTTTCCCAGGGTAGAAACTCCGGCAATTCTGGCTCCCGATGACACAAGCACCACCTGGCAGCCCCTTTCCCTTAAACAGGCAATTTGCGCCGCAAGATCCTTAAAAAAGCTGCGGTTTAATTTGCCGTTACTCAATGACAGTATGTTTGATCCGGCCTTGATTACAATTTTTCTGCTTTGATTCAGTACTTCCTGAAGCATGGAAGCCTCTCCTTGATTCACAAAAGTAAATTATAAAAACATCCCGGAATAAACCGGGATATTCCCTGTGAACCTATCATAACAGGGAAAAGCTGTCCATCATCAAAAACAGGTCTTTTCCGGCCTTTTCCAAATGCCTTTGTACATCCCCTGTCCCAGGGTCTTGCCCAAAATCAGGAAACACAAGCCTTTTTTATTCCGAAAGAAGGTAGGCATTCAGCAATTTCATGCTATTTTCCAGGGCTTCATAATGGCAACGCTCATAATGGTGCGTACCATCCACCCCCGGTCCAAAACAGGCAAAGTTAATATCATTCCCCTGCAGGGATTGCATACTGGCATCGGAACCGTAAAAAATATGGACATCAATACGGTAATTTACCCCGTTTGCCTCGGCAAGTTTTCGCAATTTGTTTCTGAATTCAAAGGGATAAGGTGTGCGGGAATCGCGGGCAGCAATCGTTACGGCCTTTTCATCACTGGCCCGCTGCTCACCAACAGGCCCAATATCAAGGGCCAGAACTTCAAAGGTCTCCGGGGGCATTCCATAAATACCATGACCTATTTCCTCATAATCCGAAATAAAAAAATGGCTTGTATATGCCGGCTGCCTACCCTGTTCAAGAAAATCCTTTAATACACCCATGGCAAGGGCAACGCAGGCCTTGTCATCCAAAAAACGGCTTTTAATATAGCCTGTATCGCATATTACAGTACGGGGTTCAAAGGAAATAAAGTCCCCGGTTCTGATTCCAAGGGCTTCTGTTTCCCGTAAACTGCGGGTATCTGCATCAAGACGAATTTCAAAATTATCAATGGAGCGCTCTGTACTTCCGGTTACATCACTACCGTAAATATGAACCGAAGACTTTACCGGCAATCCTGTACCTGTATGGATTTTCCCCTCTGCTGTATGAACCTGAACATTTTCTCCTTCAATGTTGTTCAGGGGAAAGCCTCCAATTTGCACAATTTGTAAACGCCCATTATCTTTTATGTTCCGCACCATGGCTCCCAATGTGTCTACATGGGTTGAAATAACACGATGCCCGGCATCCTGCTTCCGGCCTTTTAATGTTGCGTAAATGGCCCCCTTGTTTGTTTGCTTCCATGCTATTCCCAAGTCATCAAATTCCTGTTTCATTCTGTTTATAACATCGGCAGTAAACCCTCCCGGACTCGGAATAGCCAATAAATCCTTCATCAATCCCAATACATAATTCTTATCCATAATGCCTTGAACCTCCCCGGACATTTTCTGATTATAGCATGTATTCTGCCCGTCTACAAGAATTACAAAAGGGCCAAAAATGGGGCAAAGCAAAAAAATCCTCCCCATTCCCAAAGGGCCTTTCATGCCTGTACAGGATAAGGCTCACCGGAAAAGCCCCCCTAAAAAACGCCCCTAAGAGGATGCTTTTTTTACAAAAAGTTCAAACAATCTTCTGGTCTCTTCACATACAGAATACAGCATTTCAGGATGCCACTGAATTCCCAGCAAGAAAGGGTAATCCACTTTTTCCATGGCCTTGATAACCCCATCTTTTGACCTGGCGGT
>PDWI01003197.1_pt1 | contig 23378 bp, 14 predicted proteins | sample 1430891 | NCBI WGS metagenome assembly PDWI01 (sample SAMN01162508, study PRJNA174530) | Oral metagenome, whole genome shotgun sequencing project. | biome: Marine environment; feature: Marine mammal; material: Swab sample of the gingival sulcus; isolation source: swab sample of gingival sulcus... | reverse complement strand
CCAAATTATCAAACAAGAATTTATTTCAAATCTCTATTCCGGAAGAATTAAACACCAAGCAAAAGGAAAGACTACTATTTTAGATGAGGGTCCGGCAGCCTTACTTATGGATTTCTGTGATGTGATTATAGCATCTTCAATCGAAAAGCCCTATTATTTCGATTTCCAAAATGCTGAAATTGAAACTTTTACTACTAGCAATAAGGAAGCAAATACGGCTCTTGAGGAATATCTAGCTTTTCATCAAGAAGAAAGTTAGAAGAAGTAAAAGAGAAATAGAGGAAAAAATCTATAAAAGATGAATTTTTTAAGAAAAAATATTATAACCCCTCCTTTAATTGTTCAAAAATTATTTAGAGGGGTTATGTTTAAAAACAAACGAAATAAAGTAATCTTAACCATTGACGACTCGGGAAATAATCCTTCTCAAACCTTGAAAATAGTTGACCTACTACAAAAACACCGGCTAAAAGCTATTTTTTTTCTAAACCAAGATAATTCCTTAAAATTTTCTCAAACAATCAAAATTCTAAATAAAAATAGCCAAATAACAGCCAATCATTGCCTAAATCACAGCTCCATTTTTCTCAAAAAATATTCTTATCAAGAAAATCAAATATTAGCAAATGGGAATAAATTCAATAGCAATTATTTTAGACCTCCTTACGGAAGGTTTGACCATAATACCCTTAAGATTTGCACCAAGCAGAAGCTAAAGTTAATGCTCTGGTCTCTTTTTACTTATGATTTCTTAAAAGATATAGAACTTTCAAAAAAAATAATAGCCAACTATTTAAAAAGAGATAGTATTGCTGTTTTTCACGATAATTTTAAAACAGAGAAAATAATTATTGATATTTTGGAATATTTTATTGATTTTACCCAGAAAAAAGGATATGAATTTGAAGATTTTAAAACATAAAAAAACAATTATCAATATTTTCAAAGTTCTCGTTTCACTTATTATCATTTTTGTAATCTTAAACAATATTGATTTCATCATTCTAAAAAATAATCTCTCAGAAATAAACTTACCACTTTTTACAATTGCCCTATTGCTACTTAGCTTAAATCTTGTTAGTCAATTTGCAAAATGGGATCTCGTTCTTAAACTTTCTAATTATCAGAGTAATTTTAAGGAACTTGCCGGCTCCACTCTATATGCAATTTCTCTGGGAATTATTACCCCCGGAAAAATTGGAGAAATGGGAAAAGTTTTTTTTACTAAGGCTGAAAATAAAAAAACTGTTATTCAATTTCAACTTTTAGAAAAAATTTATGATACTATGATCGTAATCTTTGGTGGAATCTTAACTCTTCCATTTCTCCCAAATCTGTTTATCAATAAAAATTTGCAAAATAGAATAGTTCAATATATTTTCATCTTTTTCATTTTTGTGTTTTTTACAAAAATAATAATAAATCCTAATCTTATTTTCTTGTTATTTCATAATATTTTTAATTTCTTTTCTAAAAAAAAACAGCTAATTAAAGAAATAACTCTTGATAATAAAAAAAGCATTCATCTTTTCTTACTTTCTAAAGCTTTGTATCTCATATACATTACTCAGTTTATAATTTTGATCATCGCGATAACCGATATTAAATTCATTGAAGCCTTGATAATCGCTACTTCTGTAATGCTAATTAAGACTTTACTACCATTTAGTTTTGCTGATCTTGGGATTAGAGAAGGTAGCACAATTTTCATCTTTAAACTTTATAATTTACCGGCAGAAAAAGCTATTATTTCTGCATTTTCCCTCTTTTTAATCAACTTCATTATTCCTTCTCTGCTAGGTTGTCTGCTATACCTAAAAAAACTAAAGAAAAGCCTTTGATTTTTCAATAATTTTAATTATCTTTCTAGAGGCTAGAGGCTAGAGGCTAGAGGCTAGAGGCTAAGAGAATTAGATAGCTACCTTACTGAGATAATTAAGAGTTTACATAAGGTTTAGTTATTTTAGGCATTGAGACCCATAGGCTTGATGCCTGAGGGAATACTTTTGAATAATTTGAAATTTTAGATATTATGAAAATAAGAATAATTGTTGGGATTTATATCGTTATCTTTTTGGGAGCTCTTCTTCATTTTCTGTTGCATGATTTTAATGAGCTTGATAAATACCGCTATACAAGTAATGAGAGACCTACCGTAAGCACTCGGAAGTTTAAACTTGGTTTTATTACCGGAATAGGGGGACTTGGGGATAATTCATACAACGATCTCCAATACAATGGCATTGTTAAAATAAATAAACAATTTGGCTTTAAGTACAAAGCTCATTCCTTGCTACACCATAATGACATACCTAAAATTATCAAAAAATTTGTGGAGAAAGATAGTTGCAATATAATTGTTTGTGGTTCTGCTCATGAATTTCATGGACATCTTGATTCTTTGGCTCCTGTTTATCCTAATGTTAAATTTCTTTTAATGGATGGTTTCGCTAAGAGATACCACCCCAATATTGCTTCTATTTCCTTTAAGCAGAATGAAGGATCTTTTTTGGCGGGATATTTAGCAGCAAAAATGTCTAAAACCAAAAAGATTGCCTCTATTGGCGGTCTAAGAATACCTGCCATTCTTGATTTTATGGTTGGTTATGAAAGGGGAGCTAAACTTGCTGATTCTACTTGCGAAGTAATAACCAGGTATATCTCAGATGAAAACCCTAATATCAATCCTTGGCAAGCACCTAAAAAAGCAAAAAAAATAGCTGACAACCTCTACGACAAGGAAAATGTTGATATTATTTATGGAGTAGCTTCAGCTTCTAATTTTGGTATTTTTAATTCTGCAAAAGAGCATAATACCTATGCAATTGGAGTTGATCATGATCAAGACTACCTCATGGAAGGAAGGATCTTAACTAGTGTGATCAAGAAATTTGATAAGGCTCTAATGTATATTGTTTATAAAATCATTAATAATTCTTTTGAAAATAAACTTTATAATCTTGGAATTAGAGAAGGCGGAGTTGCTCTAAGCCCCATGTTATACACAAAGGACTTGATACCTGAAAAAGTATTATTTGAAATTGAAGAAATAAAGAAAAAGATTGTTGATAAACAAATTATTGTACCTTCTGTATTTTCATATTAGGAATTAGATATTAGTTGATGAAAAAAGATAACAGAAATACGACTTTACTTAACAGAAATACAACTTTACTTACTAAAATAAATATAACTATTACTTTATTTGTTACCTCTTTTGTATTTGTTTTGGGCGTTATTATTGTTCATTTAATTTCAGAAGAACTTCTAACAGAATCTAAATATAGAGCAAATGAGCTTAGTGAATTATTTGCCAAAATCAACACTCTTCCTCTGATGAAGAATGATGCCTATACAATGCTCAATAATACCCAGGAAATAATAAAAAACAAGCATATTTGCTATGCCGAAATTAGAGATAAGAGCGGTTATCAATTTACTCATATTGCCGAAAATTTCGACGAAAAACACACCCCCTATATTTATAAAGTTTCTAAAGATATTTTTGGAAAAGATAATCAAGTAATAGGACGAATAACTTTGGGATTATTGCTAACAGATGTCATCCAAAAAATCAATTTCTTAAAATTTGTCTTTTTGTTTGCAACTATTCTGATTGCGATTTTATTATCTTATGCTATCTCTATTCTTTTAAAGAGAATTATTATTGCTCCCTTGCAAAATTTAACAAATTCGGTAAAAACAATTTCATCAGGAAATCTAGATTATAAAATTACAATCAATTCTAATGACGAAATCAGCTATTTAGCTTCCGAATTTAATGCTATGACTCATAAACTAAAGCATAGAATTACTTTAATTGATAATATTTTCAACACTAATCCCAATATCTTAATATCTCTTGACACCAATGGCTCTATTACCAACTTAAACACTGCTGCCGAACTTTTATTTGGAATAACGAAAGCAAAGGTTCTTGGTCAAAAATTGTGGAATACTAATGATTTTTTTACTAATTACAAAGCAGAGTTCTTTAAATTGCTAAACAATCCTAAGACAGTCAGTATTTACCGAAGAAAAAAAATTATTAAAATAAATGATATTGAAAGAATCTTTTATTTTAACATTACCATTGCTCCCATTTATTTTGAAAATAAATTGGAAGGTTTTCTTGTAATCATTACTGATGAAACAGAGCATGAAAGAAAAGAGGAACAATTAAGACAAGCCCAAAAAATGGAAAGTATTGGAACCCTTGCCGGAGGTTTAGCTCATGATTTTAATAATATTCTTGGTGGAATAATCGGCACAATTTCGATCCTGAAGCTTAAATATTCCAAAAAAGCAAGCCTAACTGCAGAGGAGGTAAAAAAACATATTGCAACCATAGAACAATCCGGTAAGAGAGCTACCGATTTAGTGCAGCAACTCTTAACACTTTCTAGAAAAGGAACTGTTTCTTTTGCTCCTGTTGATCTCAATCTAACAATTAAGCATGTCCTCAAAATTTGTAATACAACTTTTGATAAAAAAATTGAAATTAATCATAAGCCTCTCGAAGACCCGGCTATCGTAGATGCTAATCCGACTCAATTAGAGCAAGTTCTTTTGAATATTTGCATAAATGCTTATCACGCTATGTCAATCATGCGAGAAGACAAATCAATTCACGGAACTTTAACTATCACTTTAAAGCAATTTATTGTGGATAAATTTTTGCTTGAAACGACAGATCTAAAATTAAAGGAAGGAAGCTACTGGAATATCTCTGTAAATGATACCGGAGTTGGGATGAAAAAAGAAACAACGGAGAAGATTTTTAATCCTTTCTTCACAACCAAAGCAAAAGGCATGGGAACAGGGCTTGGACTTAGTATGGTTTATAATATAATAAATCAGCATCAAGGTTTTGTTAGAGTTTATTCAGAACTAGGAACAGGAACTACTTTTGACATTTTCTTACCCGTATCTAAAGAAGTAAATGTTAATCAAGAAAAAGAGCAAAAGATAACTATAACTCCCGGAACAGGAACTATCTTGGTTATTGACGACGAAGAAGTGATGAGAGACATAGCGAGTAAAATGCTAAATGCCTGCGGTTATCAAGTTGTAACAGCTAACGATGGGCAGGCCGGAATTGAAAAATATAGAGAATCGAAAAATAAAATAGATCTTGTTTTACTAGATATAATAATGCCTAAGATGACAGGAAATGAAGTCTTTGAAGTATTAAAGAAAGATAATCCGGACCTCAAAATACTGCTAACATCCGGTTTTAAAAACGATGACCGCCTAATAAATATATTAGAAAATAGTGATACCCAGTTTATTCAAAAACCTTATACCGTTGATAAGCTTTCTAAAAAAATAGCCGAAATTTTAAAAAATTAGATGAGTTTATTTTACGCTGCTGTTGCGTAAGAACTATTGATTTTATAACTTCTCAAAACTTAGAACGCTTGAGTTGAAAATTAAAAATTATGTTTTTTTTGCCACATTTTATAGCGATATCGATCATTAAAAAAGGCAACATAAAAAAACGAATCCTACGAAAACCTCCGCTTATTATACTTTTTAAAAAAAAGGAATTGAATCTTACAAATTTAGCCATTTTTAGTTCGGAAGTCAAGAGTACTATCACTATTTCAAGAGACTCCTAAACTCTTCTTGAATAGCTTCTTTAAGGTTTAGCTTTAAATTATGAGTATCATCTTTTTTAATCCTAATAACTTTGACTAAATTATCAAAACAAATATCATGTAATTCTTCTACTTGAGCATTTTCCACAAAACCTAAGTTGATTTGAAAAGCTCCCTTGAAAGTACTAGCTCCCCCATTTTTTGCAATATCTTTAATTAAACTATCTAAAATATTTTCAATAGTTGTCCTAATCGAAACATCAAAGATATAAGAATCTTCCTTTTTAATCAAGGCTGAAATCAAAACTAGATTAATAGGTTTTCTTTTGATAAATAAATCTGCAATTAGAGCAATACTATCTCTATTTAATTCATTTATAACACCAACCGAGGAAATAACCCAATCTTCTATTTTAACTTTAGAAAAAATAGCCTTGGTAAAAAGCTGAACTTCATATTCTGAAAAAGAAATCTCATTAATTTGCTCAATTATAAAAGAATTATAATACTTTTTTAAAAAAACTAAAACTTCTTCGTCAATGGCATTAATCATGGATAGAGAGTTGGTATCTGTATAAAGACCGTAATAAAAACCGGTTGCTAATTTTCTAATATCAGGCTCCGTAAATTTATCAAAATGAAGCTTTAAGGCTAAAGTAAAAAAAGTTGAAATGGAGCTAAATTCTTCTATGATAATTTGATAATCAATCTTAAAATCATCAGGAATATCCATTGGAATATGATGGTCAATATGAAGCACACATTTAAAATCATTATCTAAAATTGGATTTTTAAAATCAACAATTACATAGCCTTCATATTCTTCTTTTAAACGAGCAATACCATCCATATTTATTTTACAAAAAGGAATATCCAAAACTTCCACAAACATAATATTTTGCTTTAATGAAAGTTCTGAAAGTAAGTAGATATTTGATTTCAGATTATGAAAAGTAAAAAATTTGTACAAAAAAAAGGAGCCTGCCAAAGCATCAGGATCGGGAGACCCTTTAATAACAATGGCAAGATTCTTGTATTTTTTAACAATCTTATCAAGAAAACTAAAATCTATTTTTTTTATAATATTATCCATTTTATTACTCTGCTAATTTTTTAGGATTTTAAAATAATCACTAACGATCCAAATTAACTCCAGCAATTCCCCGTTTCTATTCACAAAAATCTACAACCATTTTACAATAGGAAAATCCTGACGATAAACAAGAGAACTATTTTTAGGAAAGATCCTTATGCCGAGGGCAAATAACCCAGGAGCATCAGGGGTAATTAGGATCTCGTATTCGGCTTTACCATTCTGAAAACTTACCAAGGAAAATTCTTGAGTAAATTTAAAAACATATTCTCCTTTTATTTGCTGGGTTATCACTACTTCGACCCCTATATCATCAGGAGTCAGCTCGGATAAGCTAAGAACGAGGTTTCCATAATACTCTTCTCCAATGCTAACATTTTTCTGGGAAATATCTGGTAATTTAAGTCTCTCCATTTTTATATTATCCCATTCTCGGTTGATTTTATTTTTCCACTCTGCAATCTCTATAGCTAATGCAAAACTATTCTCTTTCATTTTACGAACTCTCTTGGCAAGAGGAAGATAGTATTTATTTTCATATTCTGTTAGCATTCTATTGGTTGTAAAATTAGCCGCTACTTGGCCAATAGTATTCTTGATATATTCTATCCACTTTGAAGAACTTCCATAACCTGCTTTGCCATAAAATGCGGGAACCATTTCATCTTCTATTATATTATAAATAAGTTCAGAATCCAATTCATCCTGAAAATCTTGACTTTCATAAACTTCCTCTGCCGGTAATGCCCAACCTGCATCTTTTTTAAAGCCTTCAAGCCACCAACCATCAAGCACACTAAGATTGAGCACTCCATTCATGGCTGCTTTCTGACCACTAGTACCGGAAGCTTCTTGAGAGCGAATTGGAGTATTGAGCCAAACATCCACCCCTCTAACCAGATTCTCGGCAAGTTGCATATCATAATTTGGTAAAAAAAGAATTTTCCCAATAAATTCTGGTAATTTAGAGATCTCAACTATTCTTTTGATGAAATCTTGGCCAACTTTATCTGCCGGATGAGCTTTTCCTGCAAAAATAATCTGGACCGGATATTTTTCATTATTTACGATTTGATTTAAGCGTTCGATATTGTTAAAAAAAAGATAAGCTCTTTTGTAAGTTGCAAACCTACGAGCAAATCCAATGGTTAGAATATCGTCTCGTAAAATATTTCGTACTTCTATTAGTTGACGAGGTGTAAAATAAGCTAAATTTCCTCCATTTCTCAATCTTTGTCTAATAGTATCTATCAAACGCTTACGCAAAATATTCCTGATCTTTACGATTTCATTACTATCAACATCATAAATACCCTTAAAAGATATAGGCGTATAATGATTATCCTTAAAATCCTCATTAAAAGATTTTTCCTCTATGTCTTTCCATTCTGGAGCAGTCCAAGTAGGATAATGTACGCCATTGGTAACATAAGAAACAGGAGACTCTTCTTTGAGATATCCCGGCCATAATGCGTTGAATACAGTTTTACTTACCTCTCCGTGAAGTCTGCTCACCCCATTTATTTCTTGCGACAAATTAGCTGCCAGAAAACTCATCGAAAATTTTTCATTCGAATCATTGATATTTAATTTTCCTAAACTTAAAAGTTGCCACCAAGAAATCCCAATTTTATCCGTAAATGAGAGGAGATATCGTTTCAGAATATCTTCTTTAAAAGAATCATGTCCTGCCGGTACAGGGGTGTGGGTGGTAAATAAAGAAGAAGCCTTTACAAGCTCTATGGCCTCATAGAATGAGAGCTTATCATTATTCATATACTCATAAATACGCTCCAAACCGATGAAAGCAGCATGACCTTCGTTACAATGATAAATATCAGCATCTATTTTCAGCTTACGAAGAGCTCTGATACCTCCAAACCCTAAAAGAAGTTCTTGTTGAAGCCTATCCTCCCAGTTACCTCCATAGAGACGATGGGTTATGGAACGATCTTCAGCTCTGTTAAGTTCAAAATCCGTATCTAAAAGATAAAGCTTTGTCCTACCCACATCGACTTTCCAGATGCGAGCATGAAGAACACGTCCAGGAAAATTTATTTCAACACTCAACCAGCTATTATCCAAATCGAATACGGGAGAAACAGGTATTTTTGCAAAATCCTGAACTTCATAAGCAGCCTCTTGATCTCCCAGATGCGAGAATTTCTGAGTAAAGTACCCACATTTATATAAAAGACCTACAGCGGTAATTTTTGTACCTTTGTCGCTGGCTTCTTTGAGGTAGTCTCCAGCAAGAACTCCAAGTCCTCCAGAATACAATTTTAGAGAAGAATGCAAGCCATATTCCATGCTAAAATAGGCGATAGAAGGGGTTGTCTCATCCTTCTTCTGATTCATATATTTTAAAAAATGTTCATAAACAGAGCTCATCTTACTCATAAATGTTTGGTTGTTTTCCAGCTCTTTATACCTGTTGAGAGAAATCTTATCAAGTAGGTCTATTGGATTAAAATCACTTATTCTCCATTGCTTTGGTTCCACAGCTTCGAATAATTCAAAAGCCTCGTGATTCCAGCTCCACCAGAGATTATTAGCAAGTTTTTCTAGTGGTAACAGACGGTTTGGCAAGGAACGATGAATAATAATGTTTATCCAAGTAGGCTGATTGACTTGAACAGAAGGTATTAACTGTTTCAATTGATCTTTTTTACGACCCAAATCGCTTTGGTTTTGTTTGAAAGACTTATCCAAGGCAAGCTGATAAGCTTCTAGATAAAAAGAACAAAGGTTTTTCCATCTTGCCGTATTTGCTACCTCTTCAGCATTTTTTCTTATTTTTTTTCTGTGCTCAAAAGAAAGTTCACTGATATATTTTATATTTTCAGCCGTTTCAGCAACAACCTTGTCATAATTAGAATCATTCCTCTCAACAACCTTGATGCAAGGATGAGCCTTCGGATATTTAGAATTAACCCATAAACCAAAACCAGCCAGGGTGGTAGTTATTGTCGGAACTTTGAAAGCTAGGCTCTCCAAAGGAGTATACCCCCAAGGTTCATAATAAGAAGGAAAAACTGTTAAATCCATTCCGGCAAGAAGCTCGTAATATGGTAGCTTAAAAACATCGTCATCCCCGTTCAAATAAAAAGGGCAGAAAAACACCTTTATTTTATCTTCCGAACTATTATTCAATTTCAGTTCTGTGATTTTTTTTAGAATAGGATCATTGTCCGAATTTGTTAGCAAATGGGTCGTATAACACTGTTTACTTTTTCTCATTTCTTGAGGATGAGTAAGGTTGTATTCAAAATCGGGATTCAATGCTGAAAAACCATTAGGAACCAACAAAAAAGCAAGAATCTCTCTCTGTATACTTCCCTCAATATTTAATTTTTTCAGAGCATCTAAAAAAATATCTATTCCCTTATTTTTAAACTCATATCTTCCACTGATACAGACGAGCAAAGATTTTTTAGATATTTTCTCTCCCATCATGGCTGAAGCTATCTCAAATAATTTTTCCCGAGCCTTTTCTCTATTTTTTTTCCACTGCTCTTCATCTGGAAATAAGGAATCTTCAAAACCATTAGGAGTTAATAAATCGACCTTTTTCCCTAAAAAATATTGACATTCTTTGGCTGTTATGCTGCTAACCGTAGTAAAACAATCAGCATGTTCTGCTGTTTTTTGTTCTAAAGAGTATTTAGCAACCACATTAAAATTTTTTGCTGTTTCCAGAGGCTCATAGCTATTTAGGTTATCATAGAGAGGAAATCCATTCCCTGCAATACAACGCCCAAGTACCGTGGCATGAGTCGTAAAAACAACCCCTACACGAGGAAGCACATCTTTAAGATACAATAGTCCGCTACCTGTCATCCACTCATGAAATTGAGCAATTACCGGCTGTCGGTAGCTCAGATTGTAACGAATGAAACTTTCAATGACTTTCCCTGCCGCATACCCAAACAGAACAGGTTCGATATAATCCCATTGTCCGGTAATGGAGTCTACCCCAAACTTATCCCAATAGTATTTAAGTATCTTGTTTTTTTGAGCAAAAAAAGGTGTAAAATCAATGAGAATGGTAGTCGGACGACCTTCTATCTTCCATTGTCCTATCCTTACCTTCACACCTTCATCTGCCAGTCTTCGTTTCCAAGAACAGTAAAGATTAGGATCCTCTTTGAATTCTGGAACATCCTTCCCCTTAGTTCTAATATCCGGACCTATGGCAATATAATTATTTTTCAAATCTTCTTTTATGGTTGCCGCTTTAGTGGCAATTACAGTATGAATTCCACCAACCTTGTTGCAAACTTCCCAACTCACCTCGAAAAGATAAGTTTTTCCTTTAAAAATATTTTCTTTCATATAACTCTTAATTTTCACAAAATGTGAATTTTATTTTCCCTTTTTTGTTTCTTTTACTCTCAATATAAAATCACTTAAAACATTCATGTAGTTAATAAAAGCCTCGTATGGAGAATCATATGGAGAAATATGCATATGTGGTCTCCTATTTACAGTAAGAAGCTTAGTTCTCATATAATAAAAATGATCGCTCGCTTGAAGTCTCAAAAAATCTCTATTCAAAATAGAATCATTCAATGCTTTTACCTCAGGATATGTTTTATACAACTCTTCAAAAGCCTCAATTTGAAGTTCATTTCCCAGCCAATTAGCAATATCTTTTTCTTCTTCCGCCCAGGAGATAGGGTACGGAACATGGAGAGTTCCCACAGGTTGATATCTTTCTAAGGCTTCTGAAGGCATAATAATATCAATCTTATCCAAAAGTTTTTCGGTCAGATGGCGTAAAAAATCAAAAATTCCACTTTCAGCCTTATTATTCATTCCCAAAACTTCATAATTCATAAAGAGATTCACTACCTGACTTTCTTTGAGACTTTTTTCAAGCCAATGAATATATCTCTCCGCCGTTAAAGGCCATTTTTCCCAGCTTTTATCTGAAAACCTAATACTGATATCATCACTTAACTGAGAATTTTTTAACAATAATTTTAATCTGGGATAGATAGGATTAGTGTACAAGAAATTGGGACTCCGCCAACCTAGTACCTGCTTAGCTCCCTCAGTTATTATTCCCTGATAACCCATTTTCCCAACTCTTTCTCCTATTTCATCTGAATAGATCAGCGAAGAATTTCTAAATATTTTAGGGTACATGCCGAATAAGGATTTTATTTTCTCGGAATGAAGTTTTGTTTGGTATTCAAACTCTTTCGTTTCGGATAGAGAAGCCAGAGAATGAGCAGAGGTTTCAGCTAAGAACTCCACACAGCCGGTAGCACTCAATTCTTTAAAACTTTCAATAACTTTTGGAGCATGAAGCTCTAATTGTTCAATAGCACATCCCGACAGAGAATATCCTATTTTTAACTTGCTGCCGTATTTCTTGTGAAGCTCCAAAAACAAATTATTGGCAGGAAGATAGGACTTTTCTGCAATTGTACGGATATTGGAAGCATTGGCATAATCGTCGAAATAATCTCTCCTATTACCTATATCGAAAAAATGATATTTTCTCAATCTTACAGGTTGGTGAATCTCAAAATACATACATAAACTTTTTTTCATAAATAAACCCTCCTTAAAAAATTCTTACACCCAAAAGAATCAGCCAATATTGACCTAAAAATTTCCTAAAAACAACTTCAAAATCATTCTAAATTGCATTTTATCAGAATAAAACCCTCTGTTAAATTTTAAAGTGTAAGCTCTCCTATAGCTAAGTTAAGAAATACACTTTTGTAAGAAAAAAGATATTAACATTTCATTATTTGAGAAAACATTCTCTTAGCTTAGTTTAAGAACCAAAATTCTAAAATTTATTGTTTTAAAACCTCCTGATAAACAGCCTTAATTTTTAAAGCTGCATTTTCCCATCTAAGCTCCCGAACTTCATCTTTTCCAAGCTTCCCGACCATTTTGCTAAGTGTAGGATAGCTCAGCAGTCCGTAGATAGCATCAGCCATCGCATCTATGTTCCAATAATCAATTTTTATGGCATGTTTCAGGATTTCCGCCACACCTGATTGTTTTGAAATAACAGTGGGAACCCCCGTTTGCATAGCCTCTAAAGGAGAAATTCCAAAAGGCTCCGATACAGAAGGCATCACATAGACATCACTATGCTTGAGCATCCGATAAACAGTATCTCCCTTCAGAAAACCAGTAAAGTGAAAACGGGTACCCATTTTAAGTTGAGCAACTCTACGGATAGAACGATTCATCAGATCTCCCGAGCCGGCCATTACAAAACGAACATCGGGTTTCTTTTTTAAAACCTTATGTGCGGCTTCTATAAAATATCCAGGTCCTTTCTGCTGGGTGATTCTACCTAAGAAAGTTACTATTTTTTCGTTTATCCCTAAAGAATTTTCCAGATGATATGTCTTATTAAACTCTACGGCGTTATAAACAGTTGTAACCTTATCGGGATTGATTCCGTATTTTTCAATTACCGTTTTTTTGGTCAAATTACTTACCGTAATAACACGGTCAGCCGCCATCATTCCCTTTTTCTCCGTCTCATAGACTACAGAATTGACCTGCTCTCCACTTCGATCAAATTCTGTTGCATGCACATGCACAATAAGTGGCTTTCCTGATATTTTTTTCGCCATAATTCCTGCTGTATAAGTCAACCAGTCGTGAGCATGAATAATATCAAAACTCTCCTGTTCAGCAATAGTTTTGGCTACAATTGCGTACGCCGCAACTTCTTCCATGAGATTTGCTCCGTAGGCTCCAGAAAATTTGTACTTTCCTTTTTTATGAACAGTCGATTGTAAAAACTTCGTACGCCGAAACTCTTCTGTTTCATAGGTTTGAGGATCTACATAAGGGACAAGATTCGAACCTACTGTTATAAATTTCACATATTTCCATAATTCTCTTTTCAGGTTCAAATCAGATCCTATTTCGATTTCTGAGGCATCAATAACTTTCAAAGAGCCTCTCTCTTCATTGCCACTGGCTTTAGGAACAACAAATAGAATATCTACATCATATTTGGATAATCCTTTCGTTAATCCATAGCAGGCAGTTCCAAGTCCACCACTAATATGCGGTGGAAATTCCCAGCCGAACATTAAAACTTTCATTTTCATAATTTTTTTCGCTTAAATTTATACTTTTTCAACATCCTCAACAAGGCTAATAGCTCTTAATATTTCGCCAACACTCCAAGCTTGAGAAATAGCCCCGCCAGGGCAATGAGAGGGATTACCATCATATATTTCAGCAATTGAACCAAGACAATAGCTTGTGATATTTTCTTCAAAACTTTTTAAGATTTTCCTAGCTTCTGGGGCAAATTTTTCTCCCATAAGTCTGAGATTGGCTTCAAGGTAATGTCCCAAAAGCCACGGCCATACAGTTCCTTGATGATAAGCTTTATCTCTTGCTTGTTGATCACCCTCGTAAACTCCCAGATAACGAGAATTTCGGGGAGATAGCGAACGAAGTCCTTTAGGCGTTAAAAGATGGTCTTTAACAACATTAATAATACTAAATTTCTCTCTATCTAAGAGAGGACTATATTCCAAAGAACAAGCAATAATTTGATTAGGTCTGATCCAGTCGTTGGGACCACTTTCATCGACATAATCAGCCAAATATCCTTTTTTCTCAAGCCAAAATACTTTTTTAAAATTCTCGGCTATTCTCTTTGGGAGAGCTTTCCATTTCTTGATAAAATTTTCATCCCCAGCTTTCTTTGCCAGTGATAAGGAGTAGCATACAGCATTATACCACAAGGCATTTATTTCGACCGCATAGCCCTCTCTTGGCGTTACAGGGACTCCTGCCACAATTGCATCCATCCAAGTTAGAGCCTTACCTTTCTCGCTAAAGTAAAGAAGTCCTCTCTTATCCATCCCCCCATAAGGAGTTTTAGCCTGGCGATAGGCATTTAAGATAGTTGTCATTTTCTTCCCATACTCTTTCCAGATAGAAAAATCTTCTCCAACTGCTTTTTCATACTGCATCAAAGTCCAGAAAAACCATAGAGGAGCATCTACTGAATTATAGCTGGCATTTTTGTACTTACCGGTATTGGGAAAAAGTCCCTGTTTCAGTTCTTTTACCATAGTATCAATAACAGCTTTACAATCTTTTGTATTTTTACCAGCACTCAAAGTCAAACCGGGAAGAGCAATAAAAGTGTCCCTCCCCCATCTGCCAAACCATGGAAAACCAGCTATAATCTCCGTTTTTCCCTTTTTTTCCACAATAAATTGAGAAGCTGAAAATTTAAGGCAATTTTTAAAATTATTTTTGGGATAATAATCTTTGACGGCTTCCTCAAAAGTTTTCTTTAAAGCAGACGGAGCGATTTCTTTGGTTCCTGCAGCAAAAACAATCGAAACTCCTTTTTTCATTGAGAGTTCAAAATATCCCGGAACGAATAAATCTTCCTCATAATCATAGCCCCTGAGTCGTTCTTCTTCATATTCCACATTATAATACCAATCGGGATGAGCAATAAATTCATTTTTCTTATTGATCTGCATTCTCAGTTCAGGAAAATTAGGATACATTCTTGACTTAATACCACCAGGGATTTTTTTATAGCCTGTATTTACATTTAGGTTGGCCTTACTGAGAGCATGAATATTCCGAAATGCTAAGAAAGGCTTCAGCCTTAAAATAAAATCATCTTCACAATCAAGCACCGTGTATCTTATCATTACCCTAGGTTGTTTTCTTTCCATAATAATCTCTTTTTTCAGTTTTATACTTCCTACAGTATAGATAAGACTGAAAACAGATGAGCAGGAGAGAGCCGTGATATATTTATGACCCCGAGGCTGATAACTTCCAGGATATTTATGAATTCCCAAATGGAATTCCTTTTCGTTTTCAATTATTGTTTCATCAATTCCTGACAACAAAACATGATAATCATCATCGAAGTTTTTTAAAGGTAGAACTAGTAACCCGTGATATTTACGCGTGTTGCAACACACAATAGAAGACGAAGTATAACCTCCGTGGCGGTTAGTTTCTAAAAATTCCCTTTTAAGGGAGTATTCTAGATTTACTAGTTTTTCTCTGTTAAATGTAAGAAAATTCATAAGCACTATCGTTTTAATTTTTACTTAAGACAAACCCTGTACGAGAAGGAAGATATAAACTTATGATATTTTTCCCTTCCTCATACTTGGTGAAATGTTCTATTTTTTGATTTATTCTTCCAAAACCGCCAAAGAGGCAATCATCACTGTTAAGAATATTTATATATTTTCCTGCGGGAGCTTCAAAAAGATAGTCCGACAGGGAAATTTGAGGATTGAAATTAAATACAAACAATAAATCACCTCTTAAAAACGCCAGTATTTGCTGGGAGATATCCCTAACGAGCAGCTGGGGTTTAAAATTAAAGATATTATATTTTTTTATTATAGTCAACATGCCTTTGTCAAAAGTATTGAGAAAATGGAACTTTAGATTAGCATCGTCTACAAGACTCCATTGTCTTCTTGCATGCTCATAACTCCAGCCATTTTCTTTTCTTGGAAAATCAATCCACTCAGGATGCCCCCATTCGTTTCCCATAAAGTTCAAATAGCCATTCCCTGCCGTGGCTATGGTAATAAGACGGATTATCTTATGCAAGGCCATGGCTCTTTCTATTCTGATATTATTTTCTGACACAGCCATTGAATTATAAATATCTTTATCAGCTAAGCGAAAAAAGATGGTTTTATCTCCAACCAAAGCTTGATCGTGACTTTCCACATAATCAATACACTTTTCCATTTCTCGCTTATTAGTCAATTGATAAAAAATATCTCCAACCTGCCATTCTTCGTCTTTTTTTTCTTTAAGAAGCTTGATCCAATAGTCTGGAACCCCCATACCAAGACGATAATCGAAACCTATCCCTCCCTCCTTTACAGGAGAGGCCATTCCAGGAAGACCGCTCATATCCTCAGCAATAGTAATGGCACTGGGATTAATTTCGTGAATCAAGAGATTAGCAAGTCCCAAATACATTAGAGCATCTTCATCCTGATTGCCGTCGTAATACTGAGAATAAGAGGTAAAATCAGTATTAAGCCCATGATCTAGGTAGACCATGCTGGTAACTCCATCGAATCGAAACCCGTCGAATAGAAACTCTTCAAGCCAGTATTTACAGTTGGATAGAAGAAAATGAAGAACTTTATGTTTTCCGTAATTGAAACAACGGGTTTTCCAAAGAGGATGATATCCTCTTTCGCCATAGTGGAAGAACTGCTCATTTGACCCATCAAAATTACCAAGCCCCTCCAGCTCGTTAGCCACAGCATGGGAATGAACAAGATCCATAATAACTCGAAGACCTAGGTCATGAGCGGCATCAATAAGCTCTTTAAGTTCTTCTGGTGTCCCAAAACGGGAAGATACGGCAAAAAAATTAGCAACCTGATAGCCAAAAGAACCGTAGTGGGGATGCTCTTGAATCCCCATCAACTGAATAGTATTATAGCCAAGTTCCGCAATACGAGGAAGCACGAACAACCGAAATTCAGTAAAGGTAGCCACCCGATGGTATTCACTGCTCATTCCGATATGAGCTTCATAGATAAGAGGAGGTTCTTGACTTGTAATAGGAGGATGCTTCATTAAGTAAGGATGGGAGGGATCCCAAACCTCCGCACTAAACACTTTGGTGTACGGGTCTTGAATACAGCGAGTTGCATGAGTGGGAAGTCTTTCCCCAGCACCTTCTTCCCATTTCACAAGCAAACGATATAAAGCACCATGTTCTAATTTATCTCTGGAAAGATAAATTTCCCATTCTCCTTCTTCCTTTTTCTTCAAGGCATAACTGGGATCAGCTTGCCAATTATTGAAATCTCCGATCAAATAAATATTTTTGGCATTAGGAGCCCATTCCCGAAAAACCCAAGCATCTGAAGTCTTATGAAGACCATAGTAAAGATGAGAATTGCAGCTACTCGAAAGTTGTTTCTTATTTCCAGACAAGACAGACGCCGTAGCAAAAATATGCTCATTTCTATTTTTAATTATCTCGGAGTAAGCTCCAAGATCAGCATCTTCAGCAACAACATTCATGTTCTTAAATTCCCCATAATTATAAAATAAACCCTTAACTTTGCTGTAAAGAGTTTAATATGTAAGCCACTTTTATAATGTAATACCTTTTAACACTAAATGCAACAAAAACAGCATATTGCAACTAGGATAAACCATTTTATTACTCTGCTAATTTTAAGATTTCAAAAACATCATCTTGAGCAAGTTTTCTGAAAACACCAATCTCTCCAAATCTAGTTGCCTTTTGAGCTATTTCTTCAAATCTACTATCATCAATATCTATTTCCGAAAATTTAACCGGCATATCCAAAGACTTAAAAAAAGCAATTGTCTTTTCAATACTTGCTTCTCCCGCCTTAAAAGCATTTTCTTCCCTAATATCCCAAACATTCCTAGCATACTCTTTAAATTTAAACAAAGAATCTTCATCTTGCAAATTAAATTTTAGCCAAGCAGGAAGCAGAATGCTTAAACCAACTCCGTGAGTAATATCATAAATCGCAGAAACCTCATGCTCTATTAGGTGAGTAGCCCAATCTCCTATTCTTCCATAAGTTAAAAGTCTATTCAAAGCAATACTAGAAGCCCACATCAAATTGGCTCTGGCTTCGTAGCTTCTAGGATTATCAATCGCTTTTCTTCCATATTCTATACAGACTTTGAGAATAGCTTCGCAGAGTCTATCTTGAATAAAGGTGCCTGCTTCTTTACTAAAATACTGCTCCATAACATGCATAAAAATATCGACTGTTCCCGAAGCTGTTTGATACCCCGGAACTGAATAAGTTAAGCTAGGATCTAAAAATGAAAATTTTGGTCTCAGTAAATCTGAATTGGTAGAAAGTTTTTCTTCGGTATCTAATTTACTAATCACAGTCCCACCATTCATCTCAGATCCGGTTGCACTCAAAGTAAGAATTGAAGCAATAGGAAGAGCTTTTTCAACTATTCTCTTTCTTTGAAAATAATCCCAAATATCAACATTCTCATCAACCATAGCCCCAAAAGCAATCGCCTTGGCACTATCAATTGTAGAACCACCACCAACAGCTAAAACCAGTCCTAAATTATGCTGTTTTACTAAGTCAATTCCTCTTTTAACATCTTTCAATCTTGGATTTGGTAAGATTCCACTCAGCTCTTTAAACTCAATTTTATTTTCTTTTAAATTTGTAATTATTTTATCATATAAGCCTATCTTCTTAATGCTTCCCTTGCCGTAAATTAAAAGAATACGATCCGTATATTTTAAAATTTCTCCACCTAGTTCTGAAATTCTATTCTCTCCAAAGATGACCTTGGTATTAATCATATAATCAAAATTTCTCATAATTTTCTCCTATTTAAACAAAATAGCCGTAAGAATCTACCATATAACATAAACAGTAAGATCCCGCACCAAAAAGTGCGGGATAACAATAGTAAGAATCTTTCTTTATCCCTCTTACTTTTATAGATTTAGCTTATTCTAAAATATTTATAAAACTAAACTATTTCAAAAAGATCATTTTATTTACTAATTTAGATTCATTAGATTTTAAAACAGTATAGTAAATACCACTAGTATAATTAGCGGCGTTAAAAGAAAGCTTATAATTCCCTGCCTTTTGAACTTTATTAACCAGCTCTTCTACCAATTGACCGGAAGCATTATAAATACTTAGATTGACCATAGTCGAATTTTGAAGAGAATAAGAAATCATTGTTGAATTATTAAAAGGATTAGGGTAGTTTTGGTATAATTTCAAATCTTTAGCAATTAAAGCTTCTTCTTCAGCAATACCCAAAGTTAAAACCTTGCCAATTCTAAGCTCATCAAGATATACACAGTCATCTCCACTTGCAGTACCACTATCTTTTGTATAAGACCATTTTAGTTCATGTTCTCCACTTTCTATAGGAATTATTGCTTCTTTCCAATCATTTTCTCCACTAGAACTTTTTTTGAGCACATCATCAATATAAAAATTAAATTTATCATAACCACCTTCTGTTGAAGTTTTATAATAAAATTTAACTGTATCTTGGAGGGTATGAACATTAAGAGAAATAGAACTTTCAGCATTATCAGAGATCTCTCCTGATTTAGCGGCATAAACACCCTCATGACTATTCTCCGTAATCACCCAAGGATTATCCCCTTGAATCCAGTCAAAAGAAGTGAAATCTCCACTTTCAAAACCTTCGTTAAAAATATTAGCTGTAGCAATATTTATATCATAAGATTCGCTCTGACCATTATTTCCACTATTATCTGTTAAATTAAAATAAATACTTCCCTCACAAGGAATTTCTTGAGCCGGAATGGTTCCTTGATAGCTATAAGCAGGTCGATCTTTAGCCGGAGTAAGAGTAATTGATCCTTCTTGACCATTAAAATTATAAATTCCCTCTACTGATGCTATTTGATGTACTTCATAAATATTTACAGTAAAATTAAGTTCCTCGCCCACAGGAGCGACCAAAGAAGATACGCTTTCTACAGTTGGAGCTTCGTTATCAGGTAAAGGCTGCAAAGCAACATTTACCGTAGTCGTATTATCAAAAGAATTTTCATCAAAAACAACTTCGATATTTTCGATCATTTCAGTTTCATACCCCTCTGCAGAAACAACTAAATTATAAGTACCTTCAGTTAGTAATTTATAGTAATCTCCAAAATCTAAATCGTTAGTAAAGACTTTATTTATCCCCTCAATTTGGAAATTAGCCGCAATAGGTTGATTAGTTTCGGCATCGGTAATAAGACCTTTAATTCCACTATGAACACCTAAAATATACATAATCATTGAAGTTCTATTGTAAAGCCATCTTTCTTCAATATAGCTATAATTAGTAGGCCATTTAGTATAAGAAACCTCAAAAGTTTCCTCCAAATCTCCGTAATAATGGTAATTCCAATCCTGCATACTGCCACTAATTTGATACCAAGAAGCACCATTAGTAATCCCATTTTCAAATTCACTAGACTCAGCCATTTCAGTATTATGACTAGCATATTCATTAGCAATATAAACAGCGAAATCATCATCAGGACAATCTGAATAATTATTTGGAAGTCCCGGTGTTTCTCCCGGTAGATGATCCCAAGGATAATTTACTACAATCGAACCATTGTGAAGATTTGAACTTAAAACAAAATTATGGTCATTGTTTAAATTCATAATACCAATATTTTCAACTTGACACACCTCCCCATAAATATCTACATATCCATTAGGATCATTCTCTTGACTTTCACCATTATCTCCGGTTCTATCAGGAAAGTTTCTATTTAAATCAACTCCATTAGCATTGGATCTTGTATGGGCATGTCTGCCATCAGGATTATGTAGAGGAACGATAAAAAGTTCAGTATTATCTATAATAAAATTCATCGTATCGTTATCAGCCTCATATCCTTCCACTAAATCATGAACCAGATTCATCATTAATTCCATCGGTACAACTTCGTCTCCATGCATTGTTGCGGTGTATTTAAACTCAGGTTCTGCTTCTTCAACTTCTACATTATCAGAAATTTTTATTCCCCAAATAGGTCTGCCTTCAACAGAATTTCCAAGCACAAATCTTTTACAAATATCAGGATGAGTCTCTTCTAATGCTAAAAGCTCTTCTCCTACTTCTTCATTAGTTCTAACTTCACAATAACGATCAATCCTATCTTTTTTGGAAGTCACCTCAAAAGCTTTATCCTTTAAGAAATTAAGCTCATCAGCATCAACATAAATTTCTACTGTCATCGGAAAATTTGTTGACCTAAGAGAATGCTCATCAATGAGAATTTTGCTATCCTCAATAAAATTAAAATCTTCTAAGCTATTAATTTTGATCTCTGCCGGATATTTGTAATCTGCAAAAAGATTGATAGCTATCATTATTGCAAAGAAAATGATTAGTTTTTTCATAACTTGTTCCTTTATCATTAGTTTGTATTAAATAGATAAATTATGGTTTACTTCACTCATACGAAGAAAAAGACTTCTCTCTCCCTATTTAGGATAGATCATCATTTAAATATAAGGTGATAATCTCTCAAGTGCAAGCACTTTCCTTAGGAATATAATTCCCTAAAATTCTTCCTTCTAGTAAATTTTTCCATTTTTTTTATAATTTAAGACTGTAGAAATGATAGCAACCGTACAAATAAAGCTCTTTGTCTTTCTGGCATTGTCTTTGCATTTCGAAAAGCGAACAATAAAAATGGAGGAAAAAATGAGTACTAGAATTAATCACAATATTCTCTCAATGACTGCCCAAAGGCATATCCAACAGTCGCAATTATCACTTGATAAATCAGTAAACAGATTATCTAGTGGTCTTAGAATTAATAACGCTTGGGATGATGCCGCCGGACTTGCCGTATCAGAGAAATTTAGAGCTCAAATTGGCGGTATGACAGAAGCCGAAAGAAATGCAAACTATAATATTAACTTACTCGCTACAGCCGAGGGATCTCTTCAAGTTATTGATGAAAAGCTTGTAAGAATGAGAGCATTAGCAATTGAAGCTTCTAATGGAGCCTTGACTCAAACTGACCGGAGCTTTCTTGATGTTGAGTTCCAACAATTGAAATCAGAGATTACTAGAATTGCTAATGTAAGTAATTACAATACCTTAAAACTCCTAGATGGTTCTCTTTCAACTTCTAATATGAACAATCAGGTAGGTAATTTATCAAGCGTCAATGCCAATGAACATAGCCTAAAATTCCATATTGGAGCTAATAATACCCGTGGTAACGACTACTATTATGTTAATATTGCAGGAGCAACAGCTCAACATCTTGGACTTGCAGATGCTGCAATTACTGATACAAGGGTTTCTCAAGCGGCTATTGATCAAATTGATGATGCTATTACTTCCAAAGATACAACAAGAGCCTTCATTGGAGCTGCAGTAGAAAGACTTCAAAATAATATTTTAGAATTACAGATCTCTAAAGAATCTGCTCAGTCAAGTGAATCTCAAATTAGAGATGCAGATATTGCAGCCGAAATGAGTGAGTTTACTAGAGCTCAAATCTTGTTTAATTCAGGTATTAGTATGTTAGCTCAGGCAAATTCTGTACCTCAAACTGTAGCCGGATTAATTGGCTAATTTTAAAAGAGGATTGAAGTTTTTACTTCCTATTAAATTTTAGGAAATATGAACAAATAAAAAGTAGGCAAAGATGGATATTAATGAAATAAAAAATATAACTATTGAGAATCTCAGCAATAGTAAAATTGAAAATAAAAAGCAAACAGAGACAACCAAAGATCTTGCAAAAGAAATAAAAATTCCCGGCGACTCTTTGGAGATAAGTTCGTCTAGTGAAGCTTACCAAAAACTAATCTCTATTACTGATGACATCCTCAAAGATATTGAGCAAATAGAAAAGAAAAGATTTGCGGATATCAGAGAGAATCTCGAAAAAGAGTACTATCTGAAGCCGGAGATAATATCCAAATATGCTGATAATATCATAGAGCGAGAAATAAAAAATATTACGAGTTGAAATTTTTCCTAGAGAAGGCTGTCCCAAAAAGTGTCAGCCTTTTTTTGCATTTATAGAGTAATCATTTTCGTCGTCACGCTTAAAATTTTGTTCAATCACCTACTACTTGTAGGCTCAATCACAAAATTTCAAGCAATCCTAGAAACTAATC
>PDWI01003296.1_pt1 | contig 23386 bp, 21 predicted proteins | sample 1430891 | NCBI WGS metagenome assembly PDWI01 (sample SAMN01162508, study PRJNA174530) | Oral metagenome, whole genome shotgun sequencing project. | biome: Marine environment; feature: Marine mammal; material: Swab sample of the gingival sulcus; isolation source: swab sample of gingival sulcus... | reverse complement strand
GTGTCTTTAGATACTTTATATTTCTTTTCTCTATTTTGTGCATTGTATGTATTGTTTCTAATCTCATACTATCAAGAGTAAAACTCTCTTTATGAGCTTTATAAAAAGGATCATAAATACATAGCAAATATCCGCAACCCGTGTCAAAATCAAGTGTGATTGGATTATGCTCAAGCTCCATTTGAATAAAGAGAGCATTATTCTTTTTCATTAGGTTCATTGGCTTAGAGCCTAATAGCTTCTTGAAAGCTTTAGCTCTTTTGTATTGTGGGAAAGAAAGGGTCTTTTGCTCAAAGTCAAACTCTAACTTACCAATTAGTTCCAAGATAGGATAACCTATGATGGCTGTGTTTAACACGCCAGCTTCAGAACGAGCCTTTTTCATCTTTTTAGGATTCTGCTTAATGCTGTCGGGCAAGCTGTCATAGTTCAAGCTGTCAATAATCGTAACAGGGATATTATAGATTTTTATTCCCCCAATTTCAAGAGAGTCTATAATGCCCTTTCCTCCTTGCATTAGGCAGTGATTGACCTTTATCAAGCTTTTTTCGTAGATTCTGACACCAAGCTTATCGGCTATTGATTTGGTCATAGCAGTGCAATAAGAAAGACCAGTATCTAAAACAGCATCTGTAGTAATATTGTTGATTTTTATCTTTGCTTTGAGCATACCTGAATCATCAGTCTCCAAAGGAATAGACTGAGTTTCAATACCTCTGTCAATACGTATTTTCTTCTTAAGCTCAAAGAGTGTTTTGAAGGCTTGCAAGTCCGCTCGTATTTTAGGGAGACTCTTCCATAAAATTTTATACCATACATCAAAGTCTTCCTCGTTCTCTATTCTGATGAGGTTTTGAAGGATTGCTGACGTGATATAACTATTGGTTTTGGCATAGGTATGCTTAAAGCTGTAAGCCTTTAGCCAATCAGCGAATCGTTTATTGCTCTCTTCGTGTTGGTTGCGGAAGCTTAGGCGTTCAGCTTCGTATAGTTCTCTCCAAATAGGGGAGAGTTCGTCCTTATGCTTGAAGTATAAATCTTCAACTTTGAAATAATCTTTTTGCTCAATGTAAGTTGCTCTGAAGATAGAGTCAAGCTTTGGGTTTGTGGCTTTGCTTGTGGCTTCTTTAGGTCTGAGCCAAAAATAAGCCGAAGCCCCTAAGATGACTAAAGCCAATAGGTATAAAACTTTCTTCATATCAAATGCTTAAAATACTTTCTTTATATCAATCCTATTATCTCTTATTAACGAATACACAAATATAAATAAAAAATTAGAAGTCTTGAGCTTTGTAAATCTTCTTTTGCAAGAGTGCTTAAATTTCTCTAATTTTGCCTTGATAAAACAGTAATTTCAAGCTTTATAAATTCAAAAGATACAAGAAAAATGAAAAAACTACTAAGCCTACTTATGCTCCTTTTAGCCTTCTCGTGTAAGGATAAAGGCGAAGATATTAAACCTCCAGTGGTAGAGCCTTTACCAAAAGCTAAGAGCGTTAAGGTGCAAGATTTGGGTAATCATATCAAGAAATTTGATGTTGTTGATTTGCCAACGTCAAGGACAATCGGCAAGAAGCACTATTATTCTAAATTCAACTTAGCTAAGGGAGCGTATGTCGTGGGCGACGATTGGGATATTGCTTTCTACAATCGCTCTATTATTGTCAATGGTGGTGTGGCTACTGTTGGGCAGGGTACATATATGACAGAGCTTTTGGAGCGAAAGGCTAATGCCGCTCTTGCAATCTTGGGCAAGGCAAGTGCCGAGGAGGAAGCCAAGGAAGAGAACTTGGTCATCACGGCTAAGGAGACGGACGGCGACTATTTAAGTGTCAAAGAAGTGCCGAAGGACATTAAGTGGTTGCAAGATAAAGGAGATGCGTTCGCTATTGATGATGATAGTAAGGCAATGTTTGAGTACAATAATTCTCCATTTGAGCATATCGTAACGGTTAAGAAAAATCGTTTCTTAATCATCAGAACGCACAATGGGCATTATGCTAAGCTCAAAATCCTGTCTTATTATCAGGGAGCAGGTGCTACAGCGAAGGAGTCTCTGTCTTCAGGATCTATGGAGTCAGGGCTTAAATATGCTAACTTCTATACTTTCACTTATAATTATAATACGAAGCAAGGCGATAAGGAACTGCAATAAGTCGGTGTAACCAACAGGAGAGGCGTTCCGAAAAGTGGTATTTTGCGAAAGTCTTCTTTGTAAGTTTAGATAATGCTTGGGAAAAGTCAAAAGAGTTTTCCCGATCATTCAAAAAAGTTTCCCCGAAAACTCATTTGAGTTTTCGGGGAAACTTTTTTCGTTATTTAGGGAGGGGTTTTAACTTCTTTATTTGTAGTGATTTATCTGGTATTTTTTGAGGGGCGATTTTTACCCTGAAAAAGCGTGCTAAGATTCCCTGTGGGAGTTCCGATTTGTTAAACTTGTCTTATGGAGCTTCGTATTAGAAAAGTCCCTTAAATATCTTATCTTTGTATTGTATGCCCTTTGCTAAAAGATGATAAGGCTTTATCATAGAGCGAGGCTTACCTACGAAATAGACAATAATAATGAGATATAAGATAAATACAGCAAGTAGAGGTTGCTGTAGTATAAATAAAAATAGTTGTGCTAACTGCCATAAGCGAAAGAAAGCTTCGTATAACTGGCTAAGCGATATTCCTGATGCGATTAAGAATGAACCAATCGTTCAGATTCAGTTTAAGAATGACCGCAAGGCCTATTATACAAACTCCAATCATTTAGACCTCTTCAAGGGGGATAAGGTCGTGGTAAGGGCTGGTAGTGGCTTTGATATTGGTGAAGTTAGTTTGCAGGGCGAACTTGTTCATTTGGCAATGAAGCAACAACGCTACAATATGGAGCGAGAGGGGGCTCCTGAGATTATCCGCCTTGCTACGCAGGAAGACCTTGATTTGCGTGCTTTGGTGGTTGAGCGTGATCACCCAACGATGATTAAGGCTCGCCAGTTAGCTGCCGACCTTGGTTTGGAGATGAAGATTGGCGACGTTGAGTATCAGGCAGATGGGGCAAAGGCTATTTTCTACTATATTGCAGACGGACGTGTGGACTTCCGTCAGCTTATTCGTGTCTTGGCAGATGCTTTCCGCATACGTGTGGAGATGAAGCAGATTGGTGCAAGGCAGGAGGCGGCTCGTATCGGGGGGATTGGTCCTTGTGGAAGGGAGCTGTGTTGCTCGTCTTGGATTGATAGCTTCGTCTCGGTCAATACGAATGCGGCACGTTTGCAAGACCTTTCGCTTAACCCTCAGAAACTTACAGGGCTTTGTGGTAAGCTCAAGTGCTGTATGAACTTTGAGGTGCAGACCTATGCCGAGGCTCAGAAGCGTTTGCCTCGCAGAGATGTGCTTCTGGAGACGGAGTTCAAGCAATATAGCTTCGTTAAGTCGGATAATTTGGCAGGCTTGGTAACCTATTGCTCTACTTCACGAGATAGCCGAGAGTTTGTAACCATTACGACACGCCGAGCCTTTGACATTATCAATCAAAATAAGAATGGTCAGAAACCATTCTCTTTGGAGTATGATGTCGAGCAGGATAAACCACAAAGAAGGTCGCTTGATATTCTCTCTGATAATAGCTTGACTCGTTTTGATTCGGGCAAAGGAAAACGCCCTAATGCGAAAAAGGGAAAAAGACCTAATCGTAAACCTCGCCCAAATAACAACAATGGTGATAGGGGAGAACGCTCTGCTCATAGAGGCAAGCCTCGTCATCGTGATGATAATTGGAAAAGTAAAGAAAGTAAAGAATAGTTGATGAAGCTAAATCGGAGCTTAGTTTATTGGCTAAGTACAGTCGTTTTGCTCTTCTCTTTGAGCTGTCAAGTAGAGCCTAAGAGACATTTGATCATTTCAGAGGGTTTGGACTCTTTGTCTTCTGTCGGTGTGGAGCAGAGCTTGCTCTTTCACCCGAAGACTTATAGCCTTGATATGGCTTGCCTTTTCGATGGGCGAATGACCTTTGAGCAATTAGAGATAGAGAGTACGCTGTACAACCCCAAAGGGCAAATGATCAAGTGTGATACTTTGACTTTTGATCTGGCTAAAAGGACAGGGCGATGGTGCGATGATAGACCTTTTGTACATCAAGCAAAGGCTAATCGTATCTTGTCCCATAAGTTCCCTTTTATTGGGATTTATCGTCTTAGGTTAAGGCTTTTGGGGCGTAAAAACTTAAAGGGTATCTTAGCTCTTTCTTTAGATCTTAAAGAAGAGCCTTCTTAATAATCTTAGTTTTGTTAGTTGCTTAGCTTCAAGTCTTGAGGCTAATAATGTTATGGCCAATTTCTGAAATATGGCTAATAAGTGTTATATTTGTAAATGTATTAGTATGCTTTGCTCTCTGATGAGGAGGGAGGGGCGTAGAACTTATGAATAAAAGTTAGAAGATGAATATATTAGAATTGAGTGAACAGGAAGTCATTCGTCGCCAAAGCTTAGCCGAATTAAAAGAGCTTGGTATCGAAGCTTATCCTGCTGAAGAATATGAAGTTAATGCTTACAGCGATGAAGTATTAGCAAGTTTTGAAGATGAAGCTCCTCGTCGTAGCGTTCGTATGGCAGGTCGTGTAATGGGTAAACGTATTATGGGTAAGGCAAGTTTCCTTGAGCTACAAGATAGCACGGGACGTATCCAAATCTATATCAGCCGTGATGACCTTTGTCCAGATGAAGATAAGACGATGTATAACGCTTTGGTTAAGAAACATCTTGACTTTGGCGACTTCATCGGTGTGGAGGGTTATGTCTTCCGCACAAAGATGGGGCAGATCTCTATTCATACAGAGCAACTAACTTTCTTAGCTAAGAGCCTGCGTCCGCTTCCTATCGTTAAGGAAAAAGACGGACAAGTCTTTGATGCTTTCTCAGACCCTGAGCAACGCTATCGTCAGCGTTATGTGGATTTGGCAGTTAATGATGGCGTAAAAGATATTTTCGTTAAGCGTACGAAGACTTTCACTGCAATGCGTGATTTCTTCAATCAACGTGGTTACCTTGAGGTAGATACGCCTGTTCTTCAGCCTATCCCTGGAGGTGCTGCAGCTCGTCCATTCATCACGCACCACAATACGCTTGATATACCTCTATACTTGCGTATTGCAAATGAGCTTTATTTGAAGCGTTTGATTGTGGGTGGCTTTGATGGTGTGTATGAGTTCAGCCGTAACTTCCGCAACGAAGGTATGGATAGAACGCACAACCCAGAGTTCACTGCAATGGAAATCTATGTAGCCTATAAGGACTACAACTGGATGATGAACTTTACCGAAGAAATGCTTGAGTACATCTGTATGCAAGTATTGGGTACAACGAAGGTTAATGTAGGTGGTAAGGAAATTGATTTCAAAGCTCCTTATCCTCGTGTAACGATGTTCCAAGCGATCAAAGACCATACAGGTATTGATATTAGCGAAATGGACGAAGCCGAACTTCGTGCTACTTGCGACAAGCTTGGCATTGAAACCGATGAGACAATGGGCGTAGGTAAGCTGATTGATGAAATCTTCGGAGAGAAGTGCGAAGGTAATTATATTCAACCAACGTTCATTACGGATTATCCAAAGGAAATGTCTCCGCTAACAAAGGAACACAGAGATAATCCTCGTCTAACGGAGCGTTTTGAGCTTATGGTCAATGGTAAGGAATTAGCGAATGCTTATAGCGAGCTTAATGATCCAATTGATCAACGTCAGCGTTTTGAGGAGCAACTTAAACTTTCTGAAAAGGGAGATGATGAGGCAATGTATATTGACCACGACTTCTTGAGAGCTTTGGAGTATGGTATGCCTCCTACAAGTGGTATGGGTATCGGAATGGATAGACTTGTAATGCTTCTTACAGAGCAAGAGAGTATCCAAGAGGTGCTTCTTTTCCCACAGATGCGTCCAGAGAAGCAAGCAAAGAAAGATAAGGTTGCAGACTTTATGGCCGTTGGTGTGCCTGAATGTTGGGTTTATGCTTTGTATAAGATTGGTTACCTGACTGTTGAAGCTCTTCAAAGTGAAGAAAAAGCTGGTCGCTTGCATCAAAGTCTAATGGACGTACGCAAAAAGTATAAGCAAGCAGAATTGCCAACGCTAAGCCTTGATGAAGTAAAGGCTTGGATTGAGCATAAATAAAGTTAAGACAAAGGGTTAAGAATGAGCGAATCACTCATTCTTAACCCTTTGTCTTAACTAAAAAAGAAGCTTAAAATAAAAAGCTTATGGATTCAAAATATAAAATAGGTATTCTTGGAGGTGGGAGCTGGGCTACAGCACTTGCTAAGATAGTCCTATCTACACAAGGAACTGTAAACTGGTGCTTACGTAGTAATAGTCGGGTTAAGGAGTTTAAGAAGTTGGGGCATAACCCTTCTTATCTTAAGTCTGTCGCTTTTGACACAGACAAGATAAATTTCTTCTCTGAGTCTGATGCCAATGATTTTGCACGAGCTTCAGATGTTATTATCCTTTGTGTGCCATCGCCTTATATCCGTACTTATATCAAGCGTATTCGCTCTTCTATCCTTAGGTCTAAAATAGTGATTAATGCCGTCAAGGGAATGATCCCAGAGGAGAATCTACTTATTTCGGAATACCTTCAGGAGTCGAAGGGGCTTAATCAAGAGCAATTAGGTATCATCTCAGGACCTTGTCACGCAGAAGAAGTTGCCAAAAATAGACGTTCTTATTTGACACTTGCTTGCTTTGATATTGATTTGGCGGATAAGTTAAGTTCGGTTTTCTCCAACGATTATATTCGTTGTAGCATTAGTCAAGACGTTGTTGGGGTTGAATATGCTTCGGTACTGAAGAATGTCTATGCTATCGCAGCAGGTATTTGTAACGGCTTGAACTATGGCGATAACTTCCAGAGTGTCCTTATCTCAAATGCCATTGCGGAGATGAATAACTTTGTCAATATCATTCATCTTATCAAGCGAAATGTTACAGAGAGTGTTTATTTGGGTGATTTGCTCGTTACTGCTTATTCTAATTTTAGCAGAAACAGAACCTTTGGAACAATGCTTGGCGAGGGCTATACCGTCAAGGAGGCTCAAAAGAAAATGGAAATGACTGCCGAAGGTTTTTATGGTAGTAAATGTATCCACGAGGTGAATAAACATTATGGTGTAGATATGCCAATCGCTGAAACGGTCTATCAAATCGTACATAATGAAATAGCTATTGAAGAGGCTATAGAAAAATTAAGTTTGAAGTTTAAATAATAACATACATATAAATGGGACAGAATAAAAATATTACATTAGAACTAAACGGACTTGAAGGATTTGTAACAAAAGCAGAGTTGGCAGAATTGATGAAAGAAGCTAAGTCTGCTAACGATACGCTTGAGCAAGGTTCAGGTCTTGGTAACGACTTCTTAGGTTGGCTTAACCTACCAAATGAAATTACAGAAGAGCAATTCACAGAAATTGAAGCTGTAGCTCAAGACCTTAGAGCTAAATGTGATTATATTATTAGTATTGGTATCGGCGGTAGTTACCTTGGTGTTCGTGCTGTGCTTGAAGCTCTTAACAATAGCTTCGAAGCGTATATGCCAACGCACAAGAATCCTCAAGTAATCTTCGCAGGACATAATATTGGTGAAGATTATCTTTCAGAACTTTCAGCTTTCTTAAAGGATAAAAAGTTTGGTATCATCAACATTTCTAAGAGTGGTACGACTACCGAGCCTGCTATTGCTTTCCGCCTCCTAAAAGCTCAACTGGAAGAGCAAGTAGGCAAAGAAGAAGCTAAGCAACGTATCGTAGCTATTACTGATAGCTCAAAGGGAGCTTTGCGTACCCTTGCTAATCAAGAAGGTTACAAGAGCTTTATCATTCCTGATAATGTAGGGGGACGTTTCTCTGTCCTAACGCCTGTAGGTCTTGTGCCACTTGCTGTAGCTGGAGTAGATATTCGTCAGCTCGTTCAAGGAGCTGTAGATATGCGTTCGCAAGTAAATGCTGATGTGCATATTGACTGCAATATCTCTGCTTTGTATGCTGCGGCTCGTACGGCTCTTTATCGCAAAGGAAAGAAGATTGAAATCCTTGCAAACTATCACCCAAAGATGCACTACATTGGCGAATGGTGGAAGCAACTTTACGGAGAGAGTGAAGGTAAGGACGGCAAAGGTATCTTCAATGCTTCGGTAGATTTGTCAGCTGATTTGCACTCTATGGGACAATGGATTCAAGAGGGTGAACGTACAATTTTTGAGACTGTGCTTTCTGTTCTTAAATCAGACAACAAGCTTACCATTTCAGAGGATAAAGACAATCTTGATGGCTTGAATTATTTGGCAGGTAAGCGTGTTGATGAAGTGAATAAGATGGCAGAGCTTGGTACTCGTATGGCTCATATTGACGGCGGAGTACCAAATTTGCGTGTTACACTTCCTCAGCTTAATGAATACTTCATCGGACAACTTTTCTATTTCTTCGAGCGTGCCGTTGGTATGAGTGGTTATATGCTTGACATTAATCCTTTCAACCAACCAGGGGTAGAGGCTTATAAGAAAAATATGTTCGCTTTGCTTGAGAAACCAGGTTTCGAAGAAGCAACAAAAGAAATCAAAAGTCGTCTATAAGAATCCAAAATTGATTACTTATAGATTGACGAAACGACAAAATAAAGCCAATGGCACAAACAGAAACAAATAAATACCAATCGACACCAATTGTAATGCCTGAATATGGTCGCCATATTCAGGATATGGTGCTTCATTGTATTGCTCTGAAAGATGATGACGAACGCCTTAAATGTGCCAAAACGATTGTACGAGCAATGAGCTTAGTTGCTCCCGAGAAGCTTGAGCTGGAAGACCAACAACTCTACAAAGAGGATAAGGACGGTCTGATGGACTCTGTTAATGTCTATTGGGATCACTTGGCAATCATCTCGAACTTTGAGCTTAAAAGTATCTGTCCTGAGGGGACGATTTCTCAGGAAGAGTACGAAAAGAGTCATCAGAAGGTTAAACTCCCCTATATGTCGCATAGGATACGTTATCGTTTCTATGGTCATCTCATTGAGAAGGCTATTGAGCAAGCGTGTTCAATGCCAGAGGGTAGTGAAAAGCGTCGTTACTTTGAGTATTCTATTGCTCGTCAGATGAAGCGTAACTATATGACTTGGAATGATCGAGAGAATGTCGTTGATGATGTTAAGATCTTTACCGACCTCTACGAGCTATCCAAGGAGCGAATTATGCTTACTCCAGAGAACTGTCCAAAGCTCAATGTAAACCCCAACTCTATAGACCGTCAGCCTCTATACGATAGAAAGGCAAAAGGTCGTAGTAATAACAAAAGACAAACAAACAAACGTAGATAAAATATTATGGCATCATTTTCTATTGAGGGAGGGCATTCCCTTAAAGGAGCTATCCAACCACAAGGAGCTAAGAACGAAGCATTACAGATTGTTTCTGCCGTATTGCTTACAGCAGAACCAGTAACGATTCATAATGTCCCTGACATTCTTGATGTAAATAATCTCATTGAGCTATTGATGAACCTTGGCGTCAAAGTTCGTCGCATTGGTATTGGAAGCTATTGCTTTCAAGCAGATGATGTCAATATAGATTATCTTCATAGCGAAGACTTCCTCAACAAGAGTCGCAAGCTTAGAGGTTCTGTTCTTCTTGTTGGAGCTTTGCTTACACGTTTTGGCTATGCTATATTCCCTAAACCAGGGGGAGATAAGATTGGTCGCCGTCGTCTTGACACTCATTTGATTGGTCTGCAAAACCTTGGGGCAGATTGCTCTTATGATAGTGCTAAGCAAAGTTATATCTTGTCTTCAGAAGGTTTAGAAGGTCGCTATATGCTCCTTGACGAAGCTTCTGTAACGGGTACGGCTAATATCCTTATGGCGGCTTCTCTTGCCAAAGGTCGTACAACGATTTACAACGCTGCCTGCGAGCCTTATCTACAGCAATTAGCTAAGCTGATTGTGGCAATGGGAGGTAAGGTTGAAGGCATCGGTTCTAATTTGCTTACGATTGAAGGTGTTGAAAGTCTTGGTTCGGCTGAACATACGATTTTGCCTGATATGATTGAGATCGGTAGCTTCATTGGTATGGCAGCGATGACTAAGAGCGAGCTAACGATTAAGAATGTAAGAATCCCGGAGCTTGGTATTATTCCTCAAGCTTTCCGTCGCTTAGGTATTCAGATTGAGGAGCGTGGCGACGATTTATATATCCCTAAGCAAGAGAGCTATACGATTGATACCTTTATGGACGGGTCTATCCTAACGATTGCAGATGCTCCTTGGCCAGGGCTAACGCCTGACCTCTTGAGTGTCTTCCTCGTTACGGCAACGCAGGCCAAGGGTTCAGTGCTTATTCATCAGAAAATGTTTGAGAGCCGTCTATTCTTTGTGGATAAACTCATTGATATGGGGGCTCAAATTATGCTTTGCGACCCACATAGAGCTGTCGTTATTGGGCATAATCAAAGTCAAGCGTTGAAGCCTGCTAATATGGTTTCTCCTGACATTCGTGCAGGGATTGCACTCTTGATTGCAGCGATGAGTGCCGATGGCGTAAGTACTATTCATAATATTGATCAGATTGATAGAGGTTATCAAGATATTGAAGGTCGCTTGAATGCTCTTGGAGCTAAAATCACACGTATAGACTAATTTAAGAGAGATGTTGCTAAAGGACGATTTTATCTGTATCGGTACTTTGGGGCGTAGCCACGGAGTAAAGGGGGAGATAACGGCGAAGTTAGACCTAAATATAGAGGAGTTATATCACAATCATAAGGATTTTTTCCTGATGCTTGAAGAGAGTGATTTGCTTATCCCTTATAGGGTAGTGGCTTATCGTCCAAAGCACGGCTCATCGTTGCTGACTTTCTCAAATATCACAACTAAAGAAGAGGCAGACAGCTTGACCAATAGTCCTGTTTGGCTCGCAAAAGACCTCTTGGCAGATGTTGAAGAAGTTGATTTTAATAGCTTCGCTCAGCTCGAAGGGTTTTCGCTTTATACGGCTCAAGGGCAACTTATCGGTCAGATTGAAGAAGTTGATGAATCAACAATTAATACCGTACTGTATGTCCTTTCGCCTCAAGGAGAGGAGCATATCATTCCTTTTGCCGAGGAGCTGATTACGGACTTAGATATTCAAGAGGCTAAGCTATCTATTCAAGTTGCAGAGGGTTTGCTTGACCTTGATGCCTTAGAGGAACTTTAGTTTAATCCAAAAACGATATGAAAAAAAACATTGCCATTCTTGGTTCAACAGGTTCAATAGGGACTCAAGCTCTTGATGTCATTCGTTTGCATAGAGAGAAGTTCTCTCTTAGCTTGTTGGTAGCGAATACAAATATACAGCTCCTTGCCCAGCAAATTGTTGAGTTTGTACCAAAGTATGCCGTTATTGCCCAAAAAGGTCTAATAAATGACCTTAAAGGTCTTTTACCTGAAGGTATTACTACGGAGATTTATGCAGGAGCAGAAGCTATTGAAGCACTTGTTGCCGATGATGAGATAGATATTGTCTTGACGGCAATGGTGGGATATTCAGGATTGAAGCCAACAATTTCAGCTATTAAGAAGGGCAAAACGATTGCTCTTGCTAACAAAGAGACGCTCGTCGTGGCAGGAGAACTTATTATGGCTTTGAGCAAAGAGTACAAAGCTCCTATTATCCCTGTGGACTCCGAGCATTCAGCTATTTATCAATGTTTGGTTGGAGAGAAGCAAAGAGCCGAAAAAATTATCTTGACAGCTTCGGGAGGTCCTTTCCGTACGCTCACAAAAGAAGAGCTTCATCACGTAACACTTGCTCAAGCACTCAAGCACCCTAATTGGACAATGGGGGCAAAAGTTACCATTGACTCGGCAAGTCTGATGAACAAAGGCTTGGAGATGATTGAGGCTCGTTGGCTCTTTGACTGCCAAGCTCAAGAGATTGAGGTGCTGGTACACCCTCAGAGTATTGTGCATTCTATGGTGCAGTTTGCTGATGGCTCGGTGAAAGCTCAGCTTGGCACGCCTGATATGCGTTTGCCTATCAGCTATGCTTTGGGGCAGGAGTATCGTTTAGCTAATGATTATCCTCGCTATGATTTCCTTTCTCAAGGCTTGACTTTTGAGCGTCCTGATATGGAGCGTTTCCCTAACCTTGCTTTGGCTTATCAAGCGATTGACTTAGGAGGGAATGCCCCTTGTGCCTTAAATGCTTCTAACGAGATTGCAGTATCTGCGTTTCTCCGAGAGGAAATTAGCTTTACAGATATTAGCAAATTAAACGCTCTTGCTTTGGAGCGATACGAACATTGCTCCACGATTTCTTTGGAAAGCTTGGAGGCAACAGACCAAGCTATCCGACAGCTCACGGCAGAGCATATCCGCAAATTATCATAGGTTTTCATTAAGATGTCTATTATTCAGTTACTACTTTCATTAGCAATTCTTGTCTTTATTCACGAACTTGGGCATTTTACGATGGCTCGTATCTTTGGTGTTCGTGTGGAGAAGTTTTATTTGTTTTTCAACCCTTGGTTTTCGCTTTATAAATATAGAAGCAAAAATAGTGGAACTGTCTATGGATTGGGCTGGTTGCCTCTTGGGGGCTATTGTCAGCTTGCAGGAATGGTAGATGAGTCTCTTGATGAGGATAAGGTCAAGGGCGAAGTAAAACCCGATGATTTCCGAGCAAAGAGACCTTATCAACGCTTACTGATTATGGCAGGTGGGATATTATTCAATATACTACTTGCTTTTGCTATTTATATTGGTGTTGCTTATTATTGGGGACAGGACTATTTAGCCAGCGAAGACGTTCAGTCTGGTTGGGTCTTTACTGAAGAGGCTAAGAAAGTTGGCTTCCAAGATGGAGATATAATCCTCTCTATAGACGGAGATAGCGAGCTTAATGTCTTGGATAACCGCTTTATAGGTCAAATCTTGAAAGCAAAGGAAGTTGCTGTTGAGCGTCAAGGGGAAGTCTTTTATCTTCAAATGCCAGAGGACTTAACCTATGAGTTAATCAAAGCTAATAGTCGCTTTGGACATCTTGCAATGCCTTTTGTGATCAGATCTGTAATGCCTAATAGTTTGGCCGAAGGTAAGCTCCAAAAGGACGATCGCATCATTGCCTTTAATGGGAAACCTTGCTCGGATATCGATCAGATAATGCAAGCTCTTGCCGAATCTAAAGGTAAAGAGATTAGTCTAAGCTTTGAGAGACAAGTTGCTTCTCGAGATACAGTGCTTACACAAAGCTTTGTCCTTGATTCAACTGCACGCCTTGGTGTAATGCTTGCTCCTCCGAAGGAGTATTTCCCTATTACTAAGATTAATTACAGCTTTGGCGAAGCCATAAGCTCAGGACTTAACAAAGCTGGAGCAACAGCAAGAGCTTATGCTTCGAGCCTAAAATATATTTTTACTAAAGAAGGCGTGCAACAAATGGGAGGCTTTGGCACTATGGCAAAGCTCTATGCACCCCAATTTGATTGGAAAGCCTTTTGGCATACTACAGCTTTTCTATCAATTATTTTAGCTATAATGAATCTTTTGCCTATTCCTGCCCTTGATGGTGGGCATATCGTCTTTCTCCTTTTTGAGATGATTACAGGGCGTAAAATCAGCGAAAAGATAATGATGAATATCCAGACCGTAGGCGTTATGTTGCTTCTTGCACTAATGCTCTACGCTAATGCCAATGATATTTATCGTTTCTTGATTAAATAGATAGAAAACTATAATGGAAGAAAATAAATACTTAACGATAGAGGCGGACATCGTCTCAATGCTCAAGATGGTCTATGACCCCGAAATACCTGTTAATATCTACGACTTAGGTCTTATCTATAAGGTGGATATTGATGAGGATAAACTCGTAACTATTACGATGACTTTGACAGCTCCAAACTGTCCAGCTGCAGACTTTATCGTTGAAGACGTCAAGCAAAAAGTGGAATATGTAGAGGGTATCAAGGGCTGTGTCGTGGAGCTAACTTTTGACCCTGAGTGGAATAAGGATATGATGAGCGAGGAGGCAATGCTTGAATTAGGGTTCCTTTAAGCTCCTTTTCAGTCATTGAGCTTGTCGAGATGAACTGCTATATTGCATAAGAGCTAATTAATTCGGTCGCTAAGTCTGTCGAAGCGTTGAGATATTGAATTAATCTTGTAAGATTTAAGTATTTATTTCCCAAAAACAATCGTATAATGAATCAGAGGACTAAAATATATTTTGCCAGCGATGTACACCTCGGTTCGGCTTTTCATAGCGAACCGATGGAGGTAGAGCGTCGCCTTGTGCGTTGGCTGGAGTTGATACGCCCTACTGCCAAAGCTATTTATTTCCTTGGCGATATTTTTGACTTTTGGTTTGAATACAAGAATGTTGTCCCACGTGGCTATGTTCGTTTCCTTGGGCAACTTGGCTTGATGAGTGATGAGGGTATAGAGATTCATTTCTTTGCAGGCAATCACGATGTTTGGTTTTCGGACTACCTTGTCAAAGAAATTGGTGCAACGATTCATCATAAAGCCGAAGAGATAAGCCTTGATGGTAAGGTTTTTCGTTTGGCTCACGGAGATGAGGAATACACTAAGGTGCGTTTTATGGACAAGTTCCTTTACAAGCTCTTCCGCAATAAGCTTTGCCAAGTCCTCTTTGCTTCTATTCACCCTCGTTGGACGGTCGGCTTTGCGATGGCTTGCTCTCTGCATAGTCGTAAGAAAGGGCTGAAGAAAGCTAAGCAAACGCTTGGAGACATTCCGCACGCTTATCAAAATGATTATTTTGATGTTGAGCAAGAGCCTTTGGTTTTATTTGCCAAGGAGATGGCAAAGGAGCAAAGTCATATTGACTTTTTTATTTTTGGGCATAGGCATTTGCTATTGGATATGGCATTGAGGGGGAATAAGCGTTGTATTATCTTGGGTGATTGGCTCAAATACAATTCTTATGCTGTTTGGGATGGAGAGAATCTCTTCGTTGACCAGTTTGAAATTTACGACTAACTCCCTCCCTTACTCTTTTTAGAATACTTTAAACAAACATTGCTGTCCGATAGAAATCCTATAGTTTTCTATCGGACAGCAATATTTATCTATGGACGAACAAAAGGACGAACAGGATAACGATTATCTCTACCTTTACGATTGGTATATACAACATAACCGTAGAATCTTGGTATAAAAGCATCATAATTACCTCTTGATGTTCTTGACCAAAAGCCAGTTTTCACTCCAACACCATTAATCTCTCCATTATCAAACAAACGACCATACATTGGTAAAGTCCTAACTGTACAGGCATTCGTTGTAAAGAGGCTTGGATTAACAATGTCTTGCTCCAAATCTAATGAATTTACATTAGGTCTATCTTTCAGAGGTAAGCATTTAATCACAAATTTCTCTTTCGCCGTAGTCGCATAAGCATAACGCCAAGCTGAAACCCATTCAGTTCCCTTAAAGCGAAGAGCATAGGTTACGAAGATGCCTCCCTCATTTACAGTAATAAAGTCTGAAGTATAGTCCTGTGCGGGATCTTCCCCCACCTGCGCAGTCTCAGTAAAAGTTCTTTTAGAATGAGTATCGGATGTATATACAACAGTTTTCTTTGGTATGATAGATCGCCATTGGTCTCTGTTTGGCAGGTAGTAATCAGTTAAGAAGGAGTGAGAACCATTAAATAATGCCATAGCTTCGTCCCAAGTATAATAACCAACATTTGTATTTTGGATATTACCCACATTCCCTGTATGTGAAGGTAGATTATGATTTGTTATAAATCCATTTTCAGCTTTATTGATAGCAGGAACTTCAGCGAGGAAGTCCAGAGGGGTTTTAAAACATAGAGAGATTGAATTGCCCTCATCAAACACTATAGGTGCAGTAGGCTTAAGTAAGATAGGTAACTGATAAGCATAGCCCTCTTTGAACCCTCCTGTTGGTGTGTCAATAGCATAAGTCTTTACTTTCTCTGTAGTTTTGCCATAGTCGGTATAGACAATTTTGAACTTGAACTTCGTGCTGTTATTTCGAGGGAAACCCCAAACGTAGAATGTAGGTGCAGCTTCCTTTACAGCAGATGTAATCGTCTGATGAAACTTCTTGTCTATTTTATAAGCAGGTGCAGAGGCATTATAAACAGGGCAATTGATATTCTGATTGCCTCTTGTTCCAACAAAGCGAGCTCTATAGCTTGTCGTTACACCTTGACTACTATTAGCTAAAAGGCTGGTGCCATTTACCCAATACATATCAAAATAACCTTCAAACCAAAGAGCATTATTCCCTTCAAGGACAACTCTCTTAACGTCTATAGCTTTACAAGTATTGTTAATAACGCTCAGACCAATCAAGACTCCACGTGCTTTGTAAATAGCAGTATGTTGTTTATTAAAGATTTTATTGAATGGTAAAATGTCTGTCATAATAGGCAACTGGTAGCCTTGAAGCTTTTGTTCCTTCTTCAAGCCTTGCAAGTCTCTATTTGGAGCAGTTGAACCTCTAAAGTCAATGTAGCGTCCTGATCTTAGCGAGCCTCCTAAGGTTAGCATAGCAAACTTATTGGCAACATTAAAGCTGTCATCTACTCGGCTATACATCATTAGTTTACGCTTTCCATTTTGCTTGTAGAGAGCCAGACTATTTGTTTTTGGAGCTTTCGAGGGAATCCCATTAAGGAAGTTACTGACACTTGCCTCTATATGTTTCCCTTCTCCCATAATTGCCCAATGGGCTTTGATGTTTTTGCTATCAAACTCTGGCTTGCTGACATCAATCGTAGGTTTATGATAACCAGTATTTAAGATGCTCGCACGTAGTTCTTCTTGCTTCTCAGCCTTAACGTCATAGCTTGTTACTTCACTTGTTGCAGTGTAGAGCGTATTGGCTTTATTACGCTCCTGCTGAACTTGCTCTTGTTGCTCTGAAAGGCTCGACTCAATGTGCTTATTGTCTTTATCACAAGAAAATAAAGATAAGCTTATAAGTAGAGCTATTCCCCATATAGTAGTTATGTGTTTCATCGTTGTTTCTTTCTTTTGATTATTAAATAGGATTTCCAAACTCATCTAAGCCGAACTCTCCTCCGTCATCTATAGGGTCGAGTTCTCCATCTCCTGAGAAACCTTGGACTAAAAAGCTAAGGTTTTTTAATTGAATTCGTTCAACCTTTGGATATTGGTAATTTGCTTTGTTTGCAATAACTAATTTTTTCTTCATAATTTATTTAATATCTTATTGTGTAATTACTTCTGTTACTTTAAGGGATTTTTGTATAGGGGAGGGAAGTATAGTCAATATATAGTCCCCTATAAGAAAATGTAAAAAAAAAAACAATAACGTCCAAATCTTTTAAAGGTTGACTCGCATTGCTACGAGGTTTGCTGGAATGGATGTGGCTATATGCTTTACTTATAAGTAGTTTAGAGGTCGTTTAAAAGTTTTTTCAATAAATTTGTAGAAAAAAAGATACATCTTAGTCGATTTGTGTCCCAAATAAATTCCCTTCATATCTTTGTATTGATATAACTTCGTGGGAGATGGGGATTTGGAGCTTGGGACAAGGTCGGTCGGTGACCGATAGCGGAGGCACAGGGGTCTTAGACCCTTTTATGTGTTACAAATTAAATATGAATACCAAAATGCGAGAGCATTTTGCCCCTCGGTCGGTGCGACCGACAAGCGAATGTGTGCAGGATAAGACAGGCTGTGCCTGTTCCGATTTGTGTTATTTGGAAAGGTTTGGAAAGTGATTTGGAAGAGTCAGAAAAGTTTTCCGGAAAACTTTTAGAAATGACTGGGAAAACTCATCTGAGTTTTCCCAGTCATTTTTTTGCCTTAAAATGAATCCTTGTATCTATTTGATAGATAGTTGGTTGTGTAAACCTGTCTGCGACAGTTCTGATTTGTGGTATTTTATAGAGATTGAAACCTATATTTAAGTGTTTTTATTGGAGAGTAGGGGCGAGAAGCTTGGTGTTATTTGATGGACTTTATTTGATAAGCTATTTAGGGGGGGCTAAGCTATTGTTTAGGGCTTCTTATTTCTTGTGTGAATAGTAGAGGGAGGTATAATAAAAAAGCGAGTTTCAAAGTTAACTTTGAAACTCGCTTTTTGTGCGGTTGAAGGGACTCGAACCCCCACGCCTCTCGGCATCAGATCCTAAGTCTGACGTGGCTACCAATTACACCACAACCGCAGAGGTTTTGCATTAGAGCTTTGTTTTTCTCTTTTGCACTGCAAAGGTAATATGTTTTTTTGAAACTACCAAACTTTTCCGGAAAACTTTTCTAATTTTTTCTTAGGAAATAGTGGGTTTTTCAGCTCGAGAAATAGAAAAGTCCTTGAAAGAAGGTAATTTACTTCTTCCAAGGACTTTGAAAATTTATTATGTCTAAAAGGAACTTTTCCTTTAGAACCTAAGCCTAAAGCAACTTTAGACCTTGACGAATCAGCTCTTCAACGCTAAGACTTGGGTCTTCTTTGATGAGCTTCTTCAAGACCTTATTGATAGAAGCCTCCGTAAAACCAAGCATTTTCAAGCCTGCTCGTGCTTCACTCATCGTCTCACTATCGCCACCTCCTTTGGCTAAGACTTTTGGACTTAGTTCGCTCTCTTCATCTTCCTCAAGGACAATTTTTCCTTTTAGCTCAAGGATAATGCGTTGAGCCGTCTTTAAGCCAATACCTTTGACCGCCTTAATTGGCTCTATTTCTCCCAAAGAGATAATCTTTCTTAGCTCTGGAGCGGTATAAGTACTTAGGATAACACGTGCCGTATTCGGTCCTATACCAGAGATACCAAGCAGGAGGTGGAATAGTTCTCGCTCAGCTTCGGTCGCAAAGCCATATAGCAGATGTGCGTCTTCACGAATGATTTGAGCAATGAGTATCTTAGCCTCTTTCTGCTCTTGAAAGGCTGTATAAGTATTCAGGGATATATTCACGAGATAACCAACGCCATTACATTCAATGACAAGGTTGGTTGGGTTAATCTCACTAATTATTCCTCTTAGATAGGTAATCATTATGTTTATCTCTACGTTGTTAAATATCTATTTTCTATGTTGAGTTTTTAGGCTCTTCCGCCAGAAAGGACGGCAAGTGTCTTAGGCATCAGTTTCTTCATCAGCCAATAGGCAAAATAAGTGCTGATTAAAGCACTTGAACCTGTAAGCAAGGCAATCATTGTTTTCCCAAGGGCAAAAGAGGCTAAAGGGCTTGTGTATAAGAAACCTCTAACTAAATTGATTATCAAAATAGTATGGCTTGCATAAATAAAGAAGACTGCAGGGGTAAACTTAAGCCAAGAGTTTATTATCTGTGGTCTTTGCTTATCCCAAGAGTCTATCCAGTTAAAAAGGCTTATCAGGACAGCAATACTCGTTATTGCTCTGATAATGCCATAGTAAGGTGTATCACAAATAAAGAATAAAGCAAGGAAGAAAATGCTTGTCCCGAGATACCCCAAGAGGCGAAACTTATTAGCTGTCTCAAAAATCTCTATTCTGTATCTAGCCAAATAAGCACCAAAGAGAAAGAAGCCTAAGATTTTTGATGAAATGAATAAATTAGGCAAACCTAAATTCAGATTCGGATATAAATACAGGAAGATAAAAAGAAAGATTGAACCCTTTTTGAGATAGCGAAAACTTAAACCAATCAAAGGACTAAGCAATACAATGACAATAAGATCTCGAATATACCAAAGAGGTCCATCAATGGGTAGTAAGAAAAGTTCTAAGAGAGAAGAATCTTTAAGCAGGTTAATCTCAAAGAGATTGACGCCTGCAGAAAAGCCAACCTTTTGAGCAATGGTATTCTTAGCCCATAGAGCAATGAAAGCGATAACGTTCCAAAGGATATAAGGGTAGAGTAGGCTGTTCTTTCGTTTGTGTATAGCCTTGGTGTAAAAGCTTAGGGTGAAGTCCTCTCTAAGGAAAAAGAAATAACCTGAGATGAAAGCAAAGCCTGCAACAGCCAAATGCCCTAAGCTTCGAATAAATAACTCAGAAAGCTGAAAAATGGTCTCACCTGATAGGTATTCTATATTGATTGGGGTATTACTTTCTAATAAGGAGCAGTGTGAGAGGACAACCATTATCAACAATGGTAAACGAATAGCGTCAATAAGCTTTGAAGAGCGTGCTGTTAGTCTATATGCCATAAATTATTATCTAATAATCTCAATGAAATATATTGTCATTGCTTTACCAAGAGCCCGTAGCACCTCCGCCACCAGACATACCTCCGCCCCAAGAGCCTCCAGAGAAACCGCCAGCACCTCCGCCTGAGAAGCCTCCTCCTCTGCGACCACCGCCTAAGCCTCCAAGCAAAGCTCCAAGTAATAATCCTTCGGCTAAATCCCTATTATCTGGACTATTGTCTCGTTTGTCTTTGTGATAAGCATCGCCACAATAGAGGCATTTATATTCTGAACGGATATAGCGAAGTCCTTGGTAGTTTATCGCTTTCCGATTGATTAGGGCAACTGCCTGAGTTTGACACTGAGGACAGACAGAGTACTTAGGAGGGGCAATCGTTTCTGCTCCGATCTCGTCATAAGCACAGTGAGAGCAATGATAGGCAACAAAGGTTTTGGCTCCTAACTTAGCCTCTAAGCGTTGCTTGTCTGAGAGCAAAGCTGATGTCTGCTTATGGACTTGCATAGAGCCTTGTTGGCCACAATTTGGGCAATGATAGGCTCGTTTCTTGATGAAGCGTTGATAGCTCAAGCCAAAAAAGTAAAGAATGCCATAGTAAGGTAGGAAAATAAGCAACAAAATCAGCCCATTAGATAGAGCATTTTCCGAAAAAATAAGAAGCAGTAGTGGGATATAAAGCACGATGGCTCCCAAACGCCCTTTAAGCAGTTCGCTATCAAGGCTGATAAGCTTCTGACGAGCTTGACGGCTATTCTTGACTGAATGCTTGGCTTTCTGCAGACCATAGATGAGACTGATGTAAACAATTGCAAGGAAAAGGCTGTAGAAAAAGAGAATGGACGAACTTGGAATCCGTTGTTTGCTCCTTTTCTGTTGATGAGGTCTTAGCTGACGAGAGCTTAGCAATTCCTCTTTGTTAGCTTCTAAGCGTTGGGCAATATGCCCAATCCCCAGGTAAAGACCAAGGGCAATGTTGCCTTGACGAAAGTTAGGGGCAAAGTCATTTCTGATGACTTGTCCTAAGAGGGCGTCAGGCAGAATCCCTTCCAAGCCGTAGCCTGTCTCAAAGCGAACTTTCTTCTGTTGCGGAACGACGACTAAAAGCAAACCTGTATCCTTGCCCTTTTGTCCAAGTCCCCACTTCCTGAAAAGCTCGTATGAGAAGTTTTCTATTGGCTCTTCTCCAATGCTTGGAAGTAGGACAATCGCAAAATCTACGTTATAAGCTTGGCGGATACTAAGCAAGGTTTTGTCCAAGCTTTTCCGCTCTTCAAGGCTTAGCGAATGAGCGACGTCCGAGACAAAACGAGTACTGTCTTTTAGCTGAACATTAGGCACATCAGCTACCGTATAAACTTTGCTACTTACTTGCCCAAAGAGATTGGAGCAAGTAAGCAGAAAGCTTAATAATACGATGTAAGTGTGCCTAAAGAAACGCATTATTTATATGCTTTAGTCAAAATCTACCACAGGAGCAACGTTGCTACCTGCTTCAGCTTTGAAATAAGGTTTCTTGTCAAAGCCTAAGAAATTCGCAAAGATATTGTTAGGGAAGCGACGAACATCTTTGTTGAACGCTTGAGCTTGCTCGTTGAAGGTCTTACGAGCCACGGCAATGCGGTTCTCTGTTCCCTCAAGTTGCACTTGCAAGTCCCTAAAGTTCTCATTAGCCTTTAGATCTGGGTATTTCTCAATCACGACCATTAGGCGAGATAGAGCCGAAGACAGAGCATCTTGCTTGGCTTGAAACTGCTGAAGCTGTTCAGCATTCAAGTCATTGGCATTGATATTCGTCGCCGTTGCTTGCGAACGAGCTTTGATAACGCCTTCTAATGTTTCTTTTTCGTGTGAGGCATAGCCCTTAACTGTCTTGACAAGGTTAGGGATTAGGTCGGCACGACGTTGGTAATTGTTCTCAACCTGACTCCACGACTGATTGACATTTTCTTCTAAGTTAACTAAATTGTTATAGACATTTTTGCCATAAACAAATATTCCTATAGCAAGAGCGAGTAGTACGACTACGAACCCGCCACAACCTATTGCAAACTTCTTCATATTATTCTATTTTTTTATTATTGATGATATATAGCAAAGATACAAAAAATATAATGAGTCTATTGATTATTCTCAATCGCTTGATTATGCTAAGGGGCTGAAGTCTTTTCGCTGAAATATGGAAATCGGGCGTATCAAAATCAAATTTTGATACGCCCGATTTGGTGTCTTAAATCGAAATAGCTTTCGCTATTCTCTACTTTTCAGCTGGCTGACGAGAAGAATAACTTACGTTCAAGGCATCAGCCTTACGTAGTTGCTCTTTCACTTCAGAGATGATATTCATCTTAGTGAACTTATCAGCCTTGATTGAAATTTGCATCAATTTCTTACGGTCATCACGGATCTTACCTTCAGCTTGCTTAACGTAGCTATACACAGCCTCTGGGTCTTGTGTCAGCTGGTCGTTGAGCTGGATTGCTGAGTTACTACCATACTTAGCTTTGTAGGCATCAGTTGGCTTACCGATATAGATAAAGGTAACCAATGATTTCTCTTCAAGCTTGGTAAGCTCGCCGTATTCAATTCGGGCATTTCACGCCCCCCTGATTTACTAAACTTTCCCATAACTTTCTTTACTTCTTATCAAGATTAGACAATGGCATCTCAGAGATGTGGATAGGATAAGCTTCAGTAACGGCTTTCTTTTGCTTGTTGTTCAAGCTCTCAAAGCTCTTGTTGAATTTCTTCTGAGCGTAAATCTCCCACACTTCTTTGTATGCACGTAATAGTTCGTTTTGAACGTTCACAAATGCTTGATAGGTACTCTCGATCTCACTCTTGAGTGAAATCGCATAACCTGCAGTTACAACCAATTGCTTACCAAGAATACCACACTCACGCATTCTCTTCTCTGGTAGGTTAGGATCGTTGTCAGGGTTCATAATGAACTCTACTGCACGGTCTTTAAGTTCCTCTATCTTTACAGGTATAATCTCTTTACCTTGAGAGATTACGACCTCGTCATTTCGGTTTACGAGCAGACGCATCACGTTACGCTCGTTTACCTCTACAGGTTTATCGTTTTGCTGCTTGGGTGCCAATGGAGGCAAACGCCTCAATAGCCCCTTATCAGTATCCATTGAAGTAGTAATCAAGAAAAAGATAAGCAACATAAAAGCGATATCGGCCGATGACGATCCATTGATACC
>PDWI01003276.1_pt1 | contig 23401 bp, 19 predicted proteins | sample 1430891 | NCBI WGS metagenome assembly PDWI01 (sample SAMN01162508, study PRJNA174530) | Oral metagenome, whole genome shotgun sequencing project. | biome: Marine environment; feature: Marine mammal; material: Swab sample of the gingival sulcus; isolation source: swab sample of gingival sulcus... | reverse complement strand
CAATTGCCCGGTATACTGGCACGAATTGGCCTCGGATGAAACGATGGTTCGGCAAAGCCAAAGACATTAGAAATTGGCTTAATACTGAGCGCAAACACGATCATCCCTGCATGTTACCCAAAAATGAGTGGTCTGTTTTTATACGGGATTTTACCCATGTTTTTTACCCTGGAAGATATGGTGTTCATCCCATCAACACAAAACGTATCTCCCTATAAATCAGGAGGTTTGGTATTCCCCGGCGTTTTTATGTTGACAATGGTGCTCATATTCCAGCCGCCAATTGAAAATAATCTGTGCCAGAAATGCAATTGACCTGTCACATACACCACCTACAGGCCCCAAGGCAGAGGCAAGGTGGAACGCTACTTCAGGACCGTGAGGGATCAATTTCTTTGTGACAAATACAAAACTGTACAGCAAATCAATCATGAGTTTAAGCGCTGGTCAGGACGATATCATGAACGTATCCATTATGGACCAGGGTGTACACCGCTACAAAAAAGGTTGCAGACCCGGAATTGTTGCCGTCCCCTTCCACCGGGAACTGACCTTGAAGCCCTATTCAGAATGGAACGGCGGTGCCGGGTCTATAAAGATTCAACCATACAATTCAAAAAAAGAAAATACGAAGTGCCTGGATATCTGCCGGGCTCAAGGGTTAAAATTTATTATATGCCCTGGGATACAGAAAATATCTATTTTGGAGAATATATGACAAGAGCCCGTATGATTGACCCTGCCACCAATGCCAGGCGGTTTGAAAATCCGAATGGGAGGAAGGCATGAGACAAAACGGCCAATCAGCCAAAGATTTTTTCAGTTACAACATGCATCCGTTTGCTGATACCTAATCGATTGAAAGTGCCATACCTGGGAGTACAGGATACGCGTTTTCTAAGGACAGCATTATCTTTGATTTCCAATGGCAAAAGCTTCACGCTATCCGGTCGGTCCTTCAGGGGCTGGAAAGTCAACGCTGGTAAGATATATACTCTCAAAACTTGATTCAAATTTCTACAGGCCGGCCCTTGTCCATTATGGCGGGCTTATGCGAAACGGTATTTTAGGCCCATGATACATAAACAGCCTGTCGATAAAATTTCCAGGTTTTCGTTCAGGCACTATATCGATTCTGAAGAAATCAGCTTTAATATTTCAGCAAGCGGCATGGGAGAGAAATGTCCTGCACCAGGGGGCAGTTCAAGCCCCTGGGCCCTTGCAAAAGCCGCCCTGGTGACAACACAGGCACCGGTGAGCAGATTCATGGCGATTTCTGCTGCAAACCGGTTGGTATGGGGTTCAAGAAAGCTGCCTTTGGCCCACTGGTTGAATGCGCCCATGGCAGGTCCACACCAGACCTGGTAGTCCATTGTACGCTGGGCATCCCCCTGGATGGCCCACTTGGAAGACTGCCCAAGATAGGATCGGAAGACCAGGGCCATTTTGTGAGCCGGATTCTGTTCTGCCCGGTCCACCTCCTGCTGATTTCCCCGTGACAGGAAAAACTTACGGGTGGACTGCCATGCTGCATCAAAAGAAGTGAATAAAAACTTATCTTCAATCTCCTTTTGGTCAGCCAGGGGAAGGTCTGCAAAACAAGCGTAATTTTTGTAAAACTGATACAGTTTTTCCGCACGTACAGGAAACAAGGTACCCCGTTTAAGCACCTGAACCCGTGCGCCGATTTCAAACATGTCTGCGGAAGGGGCCATGGCAACATCCGCCTGTTCAGCCTGACTGAGCAGTTTTTTTACATCCTGACAGATACCGGCCTCCACACATGCCTGGTTAATGGATCCGGTAAGGATATATGCAGCACCCATACTGAAAGCGGCACAGGCAGATTCCGGCGTGGCAATGCCGCCGCCAAGACCGACACATAGCGGTCTGTTAAAATGATATGCTGCCATGGCTTGGTTCTTCAGGGCAATGAATGTTGGTAAAAGGGCCAGGGCAGGGCGGTTATCCGTGTGTCCACCGGAATCGGCTTCGGCGGTAAGGTCCTGGGCCATGGGGATTTCAGCGGCAAGAATGGCTTCCTGTGCAGTGATCATCTGCCGGTCAATCAATTGCTTGAGCAGTTTTTCAGGGGGTGGTGCAAAAAACTGCCGGGCCACCTCAATGCGTGACACTTTTGCAATAATATGGTTGGGGGTAACAATGACCCCCTGGCTGTTTTTATGGATGCCTTTAACACGATAATAGACCAAAGGCAGGGTGATGCGCAGGAATGCTGCCGCAGAGATAAGGGTTACCCCATGGTCAAGATAAAGTTTTACCGTTGCCATTTCATGGTCCGGATCTGCCAGGCTGTGGATCAGATTGAATCCAAAGGGTTTATCCCCAAGGGCGTCCTTAAGCTCATGAATGGCGGCTTCGATTTGTGAAAGGCTTAACCCGCCGGCACCAAAAAAACCCACCATCCCGTTTTTACCCATGGTCTTGACAAGTGCTGTGGATGCGATACCGTTGGCCATGGCACCCGCCACATAGGCATACGTTAATCCATGGCGTCGTTTAAATTCTGAATCCCCAAGGCTTGTCGGGCGTATGGCCGGCACGTAGGCCTGATCTGACAGCGACGCCATATTGCTTTGTGAGGGACGGTTGATATGGATTCCGTCAAATTGTTTTATCAGCAGTTTGGGACAGCTGATATCATGAATGGCGTTAACTAAATCAAGTTGCGATGTCATAGTGTTGTATTGCCCCTGCCGGATACTGTGAAAGGTTTTATCGTATATGGCCCATGGTCAAAATAAAATCACCCATCTGCTTGTCTTTTAAGCCGTCTTTGGCGTTACGCCACTGACGCTATTCCCCCTAACTTACGACGTTTGCAGTGCTAGGGCAAAATTTTTATGGTTGAGTTTAATATCATACCCGGTGCCTGTAATCAAGATCTGCCTAACCGGTGGTTTATTCTGTGATCAACTCACCGGCTTTGATTGCCAGTTTTTCCCTGAAAATTTTAGAGTTGTGCCGGATATCCACAGGGAATTTGTGGTCAATGAAAATGTATTCAATGAGGCAGGTCAAAGTATCTCTGCTGGTCAGAGCAGTCATTTCCCGGATAAATTGTTTTTCGTCGGAAATTTTTTGACACGGCTCCACAAACACCACTGGAATCTGATGGTTTTTAGGGCCGACACCAGTGAAGGCACTGCGATAGGCCTTTTCATGATTGTTGAATATGGCTTCCACAGGGATGATGAATAAGGTCTGTTTTCCCGTTTCAACCCGGTGGGCCTTTCTGCCGCAGAACCAGATTCTGTCCTTGGCGTTCTTCCAAGCCAGATCCCCCATCCTGTGCCATACTTTAGCGTCCGTATCCGGTATTTTGGCCAGAAGATCGGTATCTGCATCGTTAAAATAATTAATTGCATTAAACCATCAGCTCTGCTAGTGTGATCCTGATGGGCTTCGCCGACCAGACGAGCTAAACTTTCTTCCCGAGGGCCCCCAAAGGGCAGGTCGGGAAGAAGGAAAAAGTGCAATCCGGTTGCATAAATATTGTTCCAATAAGATGAGAGGTTCAAAGAGTTTTTGGGTGAGAGGTTATTTTGTGAGTACGGTAGGGTTAGATGAAAACCGAATACGTCAATATATCCGAAACCAAGAAAGTACAGAAAATCGACAAATGAAATTTGATTTCGAAAATAAATAAGAAATAACAATCAGGGACAGGCCTCCTCCAGGGGCTCTCTTCAAGCTACCGGCTATGCCGGTAGTTTGTGACTGTCAGGATATCAATTTGGGATGGAAGAGTTTCTAACAAACTTCGGACACCTGGGACGGGGTCAATGGTATGATGCCCTGGAAAAGTTGGTCAAAGATAAAAGGGCGTTTCTTGATTCTGCCGGGGGAAACTTTGAAAAGTTTAAATCCGTGGTTGAAGACCTGCCTGAAATTTGTCCGCACATTGAAGATCCGTCATCTCATCTATCGCCTGATCCATCTTCTAAAGCTGTCTGCATCGGTCAGGCAGACCAGCTTTTACCGAATGAAAAAGACAGGCTTTACAATGCGCTTGTCAATCTGAGTCCCTGGCGCAAGGGCCCCTTTGACTTTTTTGGTGTTCACATTGATTCCGAGTGGCAGTCCTGGATGAAATGGGAGCGTTTGGTGTTCCATCTGCCTAACCTTAAAAACAGAAAAATTTTGGATATCGGTTCAAGCAACGGCTATTACATGTTTAAACTGGCGGCGTCAGACCCCATGTTTGTTTTAGGCCTTGAGCCCCAAAGTGCTTTTTATTACCAGTATTGTGCGGCACAAAAATATCTGAATCTGAAACATGTATTCTGTTTACCGGCTACCTACAAGGAGCTGCCGGCCATGAACCGGTTTTTTGATCTGGTGTTGTGCATGGGAATTTTATACCATCGCAAATCCCCGCTGAAGATGCTCAGACAGATCCATGACAGCCTTGTGCCGGGGGGCAGGGTGGTTGTGGAAAATCTGGTGATTGAGGGGAAAAATAATTGTTGTTTGTTTCCCTTTGACCGGTACGCTAAAATGCGCAATGTATTTTTTATCCCTGACTTGTCTGTTATGGAAGCCTGGCTGGCCCGGGCTGGATTTTTCGATATCAGATGTGTGGATATCACAGATACCACCCTTGAAGAGCAACGCAAAACCCAGTGGATTAAAACGGAATCCCTTGAAGATTTTTTGGATCCCCAAGATCCGTCAAAAACCGTTGAAGGGTATCCTGCACCGGTCAGGGCCATTTTTCTGGCAACGGCTTAGGCCCACAAAATTAACCCGTGAAACCCGATGAACATATTAGATGAATATATTACCGGATTAAAATCCTTTAAGGGGTTTGCAGGTGATATTGTAAGCCATAAAATATTGGATGCCAAACCTGCGGTCTGGGCATCGCCCAATACCTTTCCCTGCTTTAAAAATGATTTATCCCATCTTCTTGGGAAGCTTGGCATTAAAAATCTGTATACCCACCAAGCCCGGGCCATTTCGCTCATCCTTGATGGGTGTCATACAGTTATTGCCACGCCCACGGCATCGGGAAAAAGTCTGGTGTATAATCTGCCGGTGATGGATGCGCTGATCTGTGATCCCCATGCCCATTCCCTGTACCTGTTTCCCCTCAAAGCCCTTGCCAGGGACCAGCTTGACACCGTCAATAAGATGCTGGCCAAGGCTGATGCTGTTTTTTCACAACCTTTAACAGCAGGCGTTTATGATGGAGATCTTACAGGGTATCAAAAGACCAAGATTCGTAATCATCCGCCCAACGTCCTTTTATCCAATCCGGAAATGCTGCACCTGGCCATACTGGCCCACCATCATTTATGGGCCTCTTTTTTCGGAAACCTTAAATATATCGTCGTGGATGAAGTGCACACCTACCGCGGGATCATGGGCTCAAACATGGCCTGGGTGTTTCGCAGGCTTTTGCGGATATGCCGGTTTTACGGATCTGACCCCTGTTTTATTTTCTGTTCAGCCACCATTGCCAACCCCGGACAACTTGCCTCAGAACTGACCGGACTGCCGGTGACGGTGGTGAATGAACAAGGGGCTCCCTGCGGGAAAAAAGATATTTTAATGATGAAGGGATTAAATGGTGCAGCCCAAACGGCCATCACACTGATCCATGCTGCGGTTTACAGAAACCTTGCCACCATTGTTTACACCCAGTCCAGAAAAATTACGGAACTTATTGCCGTGTGGGCGGGACAGCGGGCCAAAACCATGGCGGATAAGATATGCGCCTACAGGGCCGGATTTCTTCCCGAAGAGCGGCGGGAGATTGAACACAAACTTGCCAACGGTGAACTGCTTTGCGTGGTGTCAACCTCTGCCCTTGAACTTGGCATTGATATCGGCAATCTGGACCTTTGCATCCTTGTGGGGTATCCGGGAACCATGATGTCCACCTGGCAGCGGGCAGGCAGGGTAGGGCGGGGCGGCAATGACTCTGCCATGGTGCTCATTGCCCATGCAGACGCCCTGGACCAGTATTTCATCAACCATCCGGACATCTTTTTTTCCATGCCCCCTGAAACCGCCCGGATCAATCCTGAAAATCCCCAAATTCTTAATCGCCATCTGGATTGCGCGGCTGCTGAGCTCAGCCTTGATGCCGATGATCCCATGTTAAAGCCGCCGGTTGTTCAGGAACGGATACAGACACTGGGGCGTACAGGCAAGCTGCTGCTCAGCCGGGACGGGAATACCTGGTTTTCTCCCCGGAAACATCCCCACAGGGAGGTCAGTTTAAGGGGAACCGGGCGCACCATTCCCATATTCAAGGAAGATACCCGGCAAAGTTTAGGTGAAATTGATTGGCACAGATCTTATTTTGAAACCCATGAAGGTGCGGTTTATCTGCACCGTGGGCAAACCTTTGTGGTGAGACTGTTTGACCATCTTAAGGGCGTGATCCGGGCGAAAAAGGAAAAGGTCAGCTACTACACCCGGGCAAGATCTTCGAAAGATACTGAAATTATAGGTGTGGAGAAAATAGATCAGGTCAAAGGCACCCGGGTGGGATTTGGCAAACTGAAAATCCGTGAACAGGTGACAGGGTATGAAATGAAATCTGTGTCAAGCCAGAAATCCCTTGGCATCGTGCCTTTGGATCTGCCTGAACTGACCTATGAAACCCAGGGGCTATGGATTGAAATTCCGGACTGGATCCGGCAGCGCATTGAAACGGATCAGCTGCACTTCATGGGCGGGATTCACGCCTTAGAGCATGCTGCCATCGGCATGCTGCCGCTTCTGGTGATGACCGACAGAAATGATCTGGGCGGTATCTCCATGCCCTTTCATCCCCAGGTTGAAAAGGCCGTTGTTTTTGTATACGACGGCGTGCCAGGTGGTTTAGGGCTGACTTTACAGGCCTTTGACAATGCCGTGACTCTGATGCAAAGAACCTATGAGGCAATCCGGGACTGCCCCTGCGAAACCGGGTGTCCGGCCTGTGTCCATTCACCCAAATGCGGTTCAGGAAACCGTCCCATAGACAAGAACGCGGCAAAGCAGATTCTTCAAATGCTCCTTGAACAAAAGCCGGGGCAGAGGGAATCTGCTTTGGCGCCTGCCACGCATCTGCCTGCTTTTCCGGATGTTGCTGTCTTAAAAACAACTGAACATCAAAAAAAACCTGCCTTGGGTTCACCTTCAAGATATGCCGTGCTTGACATTGAAACCAGACGGTCTGCCAAGCAGGTGGGCGGATGGCACAAGGCCGAACGTATGGGAGTATCCTGCGCTGTGCTCTACGATTCCCTTGAAAATGATTTTCTGGTTTATTACCAGGATGATATGGAAAAACTGGTGGCGCACCTGGGGAAGATGGACCTTATTATCGGGTTTAACATTACCCGGTTTGATTACAAAGTGCTGTCCGGTCTGAGCCGGTTTAATTTTTACAACCTGCCTACCCTGGATATTCTGACAAAAGTCCATGAGCGTCTGGGTTACAGGCTTTCACTGGATCATTTGGCCTGTCATACCCTGGGCCTTAAAAAAAGTGCAGACGGCCTTCTCGCCTTGAAATGGTGGCGGGAAGGCCGTCTGGATCTGATTGTGGACTATTGCATCCAGGATGTGCGCGTTACCCATGAACTGTATACGTATGGTCGGGATAATGGTTTTTTGCTTTTTAAAAATAAGGCAGGTCATCATGTCCGCATCCCTGTGGCGTGGAAATAGTAATTGTCTGTAGGTTCCCTATGGGTGGGGACGGTCATGGCGGTGACACCAAGATAGCTAAGGGAGCTCTTTGCTTGGAGTGGATCACGCAGGCGTTGAACTGGTTTCAGGGAGTGGCAATTGGTTACAAGGTGTCTGTTTACGGTTTTGCTCCCCGCTTATCTCCAAGGTGGAGGCCACAGGAAGCAAAACCGAAAGAAGAGATGCCACAGGCAACACTTAAGCGCCTATTGGGCAATGTTGGGGGCAATTTCGTTTCTCAGTGATTGGTGGACTGTTGTTCAGTTCACCTGCCAAAGGGGAACTGCAGCAAGACATTCAGCGGCTTTCCCGTAATGGGCGCCCCCTAATCATATGGTGTTACCATTCTTTTCTGGGGATTCTTGAAATAGTGAAAAGACCGGCACTTAAAAGAAGCAGGGAGGACGGCACTGGGACAGGCGCTGCATCAATGAATAATTGTGAGTAGCTATGGGAGTTAAAGCTGACAACACCAATTTCGAACTCAACATCAGTTCCTGTTCCTGAAAAAGTTATTGTTTCGGTAGTCCAGTCGACTGGAGGATTAGTATCAAGTCCTTTAGTATAGAAGACTTCTTCAACGCCATCAATTTTATAGTAAGCATAATCATATGCATGGCCGTCGCTGAACAAAAAAAGCCAATCAAAGCTATATGTATCACGATCATTGTACGAAATCGTTTGGCTTATGTATCCGCCATATCCTGAGACAGAGTTAAAAAAACCCGGTGATGTCTCTACGTTATAAATTGCTTCAGTTGTACCTGTTATTTCAGCGTAATGAGTACCAAAGTGCTGATAAGAAGACTCACTTGCTACGGTTGTATTCTCGGAATCCCAGCCTGTAAGGTTCCCTGATTCAAAACCGTCATTAGTAAGGGGTATTGATGCTGCAGATACCTGACTTGCCACCCCGAGAATCAATAAAAAGCCCAAGAGGCATAAAAATTTTTTCATGAGATAACTCCTGATATGTTGTAGTTAGAAAAATTTATTGACCTAATTTGAAGTAATGATGCAAAAATAATACCACTTCTGCAAAAAAACTATATCTCCTTTTATTAAAAAGGTTTTTCATAAAATAGGCATCATTGAATTGCAGTTTTAAAAAAACAAAAACATTACTTTTTTACCCAAAACGAGGTATTTTTTTCAATATCTTGCTCTGTATGGTAAATAAAATTATGATTGGTTAGAACTTTTCTTCGCTACTCTTGTATCATAAAAGGATAGTATGTTTCCACAAAAAATTAGACCTTGGTACAATATCTTTTTTTTAAACACCGATTATAGTTGTATGAAATAATAACAAATTTTTTGTTTGGCATTAAAAGATTGTTTAAATCAAATTAAAATAAGTTGGAGAAGGAATCATGACACAAGCCGGAATCATTAAAACAATTACAGGAAGTGTGAATGCACGGACCCCAGATGGCCAGGTACGCCAGCTCATGGCCGGGGAGATGGTCTATGAAAATGAAATCATTGAAACAGCAGCCGGTGCAGAACTTACCATTGAGCTGAACGACGGAAGGATACTGACCCTGGCGGAAAACAGCCGGATCGCCATTGACGAAACGGTTATTGCAACAGTTGACTCACAGGATGCGGTTATCACAGAAGTTGAGGAAATCCAGGCCTCCCTGGAAGCGGGCGAGGAAATTCCTGACCAAGAGCCTGCAGCAGGTGAGGAAGATGACGAACATGACTATAATCTTGCCTTCTATGCAGGTGATCAAACCAGGGGCGAGGTCGGCAGTTATCTGTTTGGTACTGAATATGACATTGAAGATGAAGATATTCCCGATATAGATGGCGAAGGGGAAGACATAACAATTACAGAAGAATCTGAATCCGAGCTCGAAGTCCAACCCGAACCAGAACCCGAACCGGAGCCAGAACCGGAGCCAGAAACAGCGTTTATCGTCGGGTCGGATCCACAGGGTGATGACGAAGGATACAATGATGATACTGGATCCACTTTGGAGAAGGACTACCATACTGTAAATCCGGAAGAAGATGGTCAGGGAGCAATTGTTGGTCAGGAAGGTACAAATATCCTGGTTGGAGATCCCGGTTCTGTGACACCGGTATCAAACAATTATATACTGGTTCTGGATTGCTCGCATTCAGCCGCGGACAGTTCGAGTCTTGATAATCTTTTTAACGCAACACAGTCTGCCCTTCAGACGCTCTATCTCAGAGTTCAGCAAGCGGCCCACGGATATGAGATAAAAATCAACCTTCTACCCTTTGCAGGGAAGGCAGATCATGACAACCATAGTGCCTGGATTTCATTTACAAATCAAAACGACACGGTGGTTATTGAGGGGGGTATAAATTCTACGACTGGTACGGAATCTATTGATAGCATTGATGAAATCATAGACTGGATGAGTGGATATAGCACTTCACTTGAACTAGGCGATATCGGACTGACCAATTATAATTCTGCCTTTACCGAAGCCCAAGATTTCGTTGAGCCTGATGATAATTATCAAAGCAGCGTCATTTTTTTCAGTGATGGATCACCAAATACAGGAGGGAATTACTTAGACGCATATAATACACTTAAAGGTATGGTGGACAGCATCCGCGCCGTGGGTATCGATATAAACGGCCTACCTAAGATTATAATGGATGGGATTGACAGTACAGGTAATGCTGTATCCATAGAAGCCGAATCGCTTTCAGATGTGATGGTTGACCCCTTACCCCAATACATCTATTTAGACCCAACAGGCAGCGATGAGATTTACGGCAATGAGGGAGATGATCTCATTTTCGGAGATGTTTTGAATACCGACGGCGTATTCGCTGATATCTCGGCTGACCATGATCTATCCGGCATTACAGAGCCGCCAAAAGGGTCGGGATGGCTGGTGTTCGAAACACTTGAAAATGAAGTGTCGACCTGGACCCGGGCACAGACCCTCCAGTATATTCAGGACAATCATGAAGACCTTGCAAAAGAAACTGTGTTAGGAACGGGGACGAATGATGGCGATGTGCGCTATGGGGGGGACGATGTGATTAACGGCGGTGCCGGAAGTGACATAATTTACGGACAGGAAGGTGACGATACCATTGATTCAGGTTCAGGCGATGATGTGATTGACGCAGGCTCCGGATTTGACACCCTGGTGGTGACCAGTGAAACTGAGCTGGATTTCAGTAATGTCAGCAATATTGAACGTATTGATCTGAATGAAGAAGGTCTGGATCAGACGACGACCCTGAGCCTGGATCAAGTTTTAAGCATGACAGATGAGGATAATACGCTTCAGATCACTGGGGAAGCAGGTGATTCTGTTACACTGACAGGTGTTGCCGGCGGAGAATGGACCCATGATGGGAATGGTTTGTTCACCAATGTCGCTGATAACAGCATCCAGGTGACCATTGAGTCAGTCAATGACGGTATGGATATTGATGTGGATGTTGATAATGGAGATTCATTTCAGGTATAAATACGTATAAAAATTATCGGATCAAAAAAGCCGTGCCGGATTTTCCAGTACGGCTTTTTTTATTTCATCCGGGTGGCAAGTTCAAGGCGGTTCCGGCAGCCGGTTTTTTTGAAAATAGAGGTCAGGTGAGCTTTGACCGTTCGGATGGAAACAAACATTTTTTCACTGATTTCCTGGTTTGACAACCCATTCACCAGCCATTTGGCTACCTCTGCCTCACGGGATGTCAGGCGGTTTAACAGGTCTTTTTCTTTCTCCCCGGGTTTGGTTTCCGGCAATGCCGAGATCACTTGGGTGATGATGGCCGGGGGAAGCCAGATCTGGCCGGCCTCAAGGATTGCGACCGCCTGCTTCAGGTTCTGTTCATGCATGTGCCGGTTACCGTAAGCCCGTATGCCTTTTTGTAAAAGACGTAATGCCTGATCCTTTTGGGGGATGGCAACAAGGGCGATGCAGGGGCAAACAATCCTTGGCAGATCTGTTTCGTCGCAGGATTCTAAATCAATGATCAGAATATTTTTTTGTGAGATATCATAACTGGCAAGCTTTTTTTGGGGTGACAGGTGTTTTGTCTTTTTTCTGCCGTAGAACAACTTCCTGCAAAGCTCAACCAGGATCTGATCTTTGCTGTAAATATAATAGACAGGTGTCATGATGCTATCTTTCCCTCAACGCATTGTTTTTTGCCCGCAGAATCGGTTTCATCAAATACTGCATAATGGTTTTTTTGCCGGTAATAATATCGACCTGGGCCGTCATTCCCGCAATTATCTCTTTTTTATTATCTTCGGTGCCAAGGTAGTTTTTTTCGGTCATGACCCGGACCAGGTAGAATTCCTCCTGGCGGTCATCGCTGATCGTATCCGCACTGATGTGAACCACCTTGCCGTCAAGGCCGCCGTAGATGGCATAATCATAGGCCGTCAGTTTGACCACCGCCGTCAGGCCTGGATAAAGAAATGCAATATCAGACGGTCGTATCTTGGCCTCGACCAACAGTTTATCATCATTGGGAACGATTTCCACAATATCCATACCGGGTTTAACCACGCCGCCCACGGTATTGAACAGCAGTTGTTTCACTGTACCATCCACCGGTGAACGTACATTTGTCCGCATCACCCGGTCCTCTATGGCCACCTGGTTTTTTTTCAGCCGGGATATTTCAGCCAGGGCCTTGTTCAGCTCCTCCTGGGCTTCGGACTTATGCCGGCTCTGGATCTCTTTGAGCTGATTCCGGCTTTCTTTTATTTTTGACGTCAGTGATCTTGCCTGATTTACCGCGCTGCCATATTCGTGATTTTTATCCAGAACCTTTTGCTTGAGCTGGATGAGTTCAAGCTCGGAGACCAGTCGTTTGTCAAACATGGGTTGGGTCAGTGCCATTTCCCGGGCGAGCATCTCTTTGCTGGTTTTCAGATTCTTTATGGACATACGGGTGTCGGACAATTCAATCTCCCGCTGTCTGATACGTTGTTTTAACACTTCTATTTCACTTTGTTTGCGAACCACATTGGCATCATACAGTCTTTTTTCCTTTTCGATCAGATTGGGTGCAAGGTTTTTTTCTTTTTCTATACCTGCGTTAAAACTTTGAATGCCAGCTTCCGCTGCAAACCGGATGGAACGGGCGCGCAGTTCATTGATCACGGTCCGGCTCTCTTCAAAGGAGCTGCCGGCCCCTGTGCTGTCAATGACAATCAGAATCTGTCCTTTTTCAACGCTGTCTCCCTCAACCACTTTGATCTCCTTGATGATTCCCCCTTCAAGGTTCTGGATCACCTGGATCTGCCGGGAAGGAATCAACCGGCCGATGCCTTGGGTTCTTTCATCAAGTTGTGCATAATTGGCCCATACAATAAGGGAAATGACCACCAGGGCAATGGCATAAAGCAGGATATTGGTTTTGGCCGGGCTGTCCGATAAAACAGCAGCACTCAGGCTGTCCATAAATTCGATATCGGTCCGGCTGTATTTTTTCTTATTTCCCACGGGCCATCTTTGGGGCGTAATTTTTTTAACAGAATTGATATCAATGGTCATTTTTGTTGGTTCCAATCAAGGTTAACTCCCTGGCCTTTTAGGCAGATCTGCTTGGTTTCCGGTCCGTTGCGGTAAACAATGACAGGGGTATGACCGGGGTCTTAGACGGTGGGGGATGCATTCCCTGCCAGCTTAGCAAGAATCTGATCTTTAGGGCCGTCCATGACAAGCTTGCCTTTATCCATCACAAGAAGCCGTTCAACAATTTTAAGGATTGAAGGCTTATGGGTGATAATAATGGTGGTATGCCCTTTTGTTACCCGGCCAAGATTTGCAATCACCTGGGCTTCGGTATTAAAATCCATGGCATTTGTGGGTTCATCCAGCAAGATCATTGGACTATCTTCAATGAATGCCATGGAAACGGCCACCGACTGACGCTGTCCCCCGGACAGCCGGGCTCCCTTCTCCCCGACCTGGAGATCCATACCCTGGGGATGGCGGTCGGTAAATGTGTTCACCCCGCCGATCCTGGCCGCCCTGATAATGCTCTCATCCGGGGCATGGGCCGATTTCAGGGTGATATTGTCCCGCACACTTCCGGAAAAAAGGGTCACATCCTGGGGCACGTAGGAAAAATTATGCCGTAAATCTGCCGGATCAATCTGGTTGATGTTCAGGCCGTCAATAAAAACAGCACCTTCGTTTGGATCGAACAGGCTGAGCAGCAACTTTCCAATGGTGGATTTTCCTGACCCCACAGCACCAATGATCCCGACCCTCTCCCCTGATTTGATGTGAAAACTGATACTTGAGACAGCCCGGCTCTGCTCTTCAGGGTAATTGAAACTGACATCTTTGAACTCAATGTCCCCTTTAAAGTTGGGCCGGTGGATAAATTTTTTGTTTTCAGGCCGTTCGACATCTTTTTCCATGAACGTATTCAGGGATTTTAATCCAGCTTTCATCTGCCCGAAATTCAACATCAAGGAAACAGCCTGGGCCATGGGAGAAATAGATCGGGACGCAAGGATATTGACCGCAATCAGGCCGCCCATGGTTAATGCGCCATCCTTGATCAGGTAGACGCCGGCAATAATAATGGCCACGCTGTTCACCTGTGTTAAAAAAGCGGTCATGGTGGAAAGAGATGCGGATTTGATCCGTGACCGCCGGCTTTTGTCCGCAATGAACCCACAGCTTTCCTCCCAGTGCCACTGCATGGAACTGCCTGCATTAAACGCCTTTACCGCCTCAAGATTGGATAAAGATTCTATGAGCACACTGTTTCTGTGGTGGGTGGCATCATGGGTACTGTTGATGGTTTTCTGGATCGAATACCGCATGGGGATACTGATGACCAGAATTAAAAGAACCGTTGCAAGGGGGATGAGCACAATGAGATGCTGAATTGAATAAATCACCAGAAGGAAAATAGCGGCAAAGGGAAGATCAATAAATGCGGTGATTGCACTTGAGGCAAAAAAAGAGCGTATGCCGTCAAAGTCTTTTATAATGCTTGAAAAAGAACCGATAGACCCCGGCTTATCGCGCAATTTCAGGTTCATGGCCTGTTCAAAAAGTATGGAAGAAAGAATCACATCGCTGCGGCGTGCGGTATTTTCAAGGAAATAGGATCTGATATTTTTAAGAATCAGATCAAAAATATAGATCAGGCCGACCCCACAGGCCAGCACCCACAACGTGTCCGTTGCATGATGGGGAATAATGCGGTCATACACATTCAGGGTGAACATCGGTCCTGCAATGACAAAAAGATTCACCAGAAATGTGGCAAGAAGCACTCTGCCGTAGACCCCTTTGAATTTCATGAGTGTGCCGAAAAACCAGTTTTTTTTCTTGAGAATACCGGCTGCCCCAATTGTCTGTTCCGCGCCTCTATATTTTTTTTTAAGAAAAAACACATATCCCAGGTACTCTGCTTCCAGTTTTTCAAGGCTGATTTCAACCGGATTGTCATCAAGGCTGGGGATAATCACTTCAGCATTTTTTTTCTCAAAATCAATGTCAAGCAGAAGACAGGCATTGTCATCTTTAAGGGTGAGAATGGCAGGGAGAACCAGGGAGGGAATCTGGTGAAGTTTGCGCTTCTGCAGCTTTGAAACAAACCCGGCTTTTTCAGCCGCACGCGAAAAATTGGCTTTGGGGTTGTCAATACTGAACAGCCGCTGCCGGTCTGCACCAGGTTCAAACGGAAGGCCATGGGACAGGACTTTTTCAGAACTGGGCGTGTGGTTGAGTCTGGTCATTGCGACCAGGCACTGCATCAGGGGATCGGAAGAATGGGATTTGCTCATATGTATCCTTTTAGGCCCATGATCAGAATTAAAGCGCCCAAAGCTGCGCCGGATTTTAAGTCGCCATCAAGGCTCGCCAATGGATGCATATTCGATATATGTGTCCGTTGGCGTAACGCCGAGGGCGGCTTAAAAGGCAAGCAGATGGGAGTTTTTATTTTGATCATGGGCCTTAACCATTTAGCGGCGAAATTCCAGCAATGCCGTGTCCCTGGAAATAAGTTATCTGTTTACCTGCAAGTTCAATCCGTTGGGCTTCATTTTCAATTTTTGTGGCAATCAATTTTATCCCCAGGCTTTGGGTAATTGTGAACAATGAATTTAAAACCATATCTGCTTTTTGCGGATCATCAAAGACCTCAAGATAATCCCGTTCAATTTTAATGTAACAGGGTTTTATTTTATCCAGCAGGTTCAGTGAAGTCGCATGCATGGTAAACCGGTCAATACCCAGTTTAAACCCCTTTCCTGTGATTAGCCCTGCAAAATCAAAACAGATTTCAGGGAAATTTATCAATGTATTTTCATGTATCTCAAATAAAAGATGATCTGCCAGCGATTTTTTATCCGAAAGAAACTGCCGCAGCCAGGCCACAGCCAGATTGTCCCTGCAAAATTCTGTCGTAATATTTACGGCCAGGGTGATTCCCTGATTTTCCTGCAGGAATGCCGCAGATCTTTCCAGGATATACCGGTCTAACTTACTTGCAAGGCCCAGGGTTGTAATCATGGGCATAAACAGACCTGCCTTTCTCTGGATCCCTTCCTGGTCCACCATGTTGATAAAGACTTCACGGTGGAATTCACCACGATCAGAGCGCACGGGCTGGGCTGTCAGAAAAAAAAGGTTATTGGTAAAGGCGGCATCCATCCGTGTTTTCCATTCCTGTTTTCCCAAGGCCTTCTGGAATGACTCTTCTTTGAATACGCTGACCGTTCCAGGGTGCCCGATTTTTGCTTTTGACAATGCATAATCCGTTCTGGAAAGCACCATGCCGACATCATCATTTTTGTTATAGGATGAAACCCCTGCATAGACTTTGATGGTGTCAGGCATATCCCTGTCTTTTTCTGACAAAAACTTTTTTATAACACCTTCGATAAGGTTCACCACCGCTTTTGCTTCGGTGTCCGGCAGGATTGCGGCAAATTCGCGCCTTGGCAATCTGTACGTGGCGGCATCCGGTACCGCGGCCCCTGTCCGGGTGCATAGAATGTCTGCCATATCCTTGAAAATTTTATGGACAAGGGGCCGGTTTCCCGAGGCCTCGATCTCCTCCATGCCGGTCAGGCCCAAAATGACAACATGGCCCAGCCCTTTTGGGCGCTTATCCACGGTAACCGCGGTAAGCTGTTTGATGAAGGCTGTACGGTTGTGAAGGCCGGTAATTTTATCCTGATATTTTAATTTTTGATACTTGCTTAGGTTTTCAAGGTTGTGTGCATAAACGGACTGTGCTTTTTCAACCATGGTGTTCATGGCGAGAACCACTTGTTTCAGCTCCGGTGTTCTGGGGATATCCTGATTGATGATGAACGCATTATTGCTGATCTCTTCTGCCTGGTGTTTGATGTTTTCCAGGGCGCCCAAAAGATGGCGCAATCCTAAAAAACTTAAGATAAAAACAAGGATGCCAAGTACAAGAAACTGCAAACACAGCTGTTCCAATGTTTGCCACAGTTTTGTGTAGGATGAGCCTGGATGGCCTTTGATTTTAAGGGTGCCAAAGATATTCCATCCCGCCATTACCTTTGCCTCAACTTCGGGTATGCCAAGGTCAATGTAAGTAACGAAAAAAGAAGGCACGCCATGGATTGCCACTTGTTCACGCTTTTCGTACACCAGGGTTCCGTCCTGGCGGAGCAGTGATATGGATTCAAAATATCCGCCGTCGAACATGGCGTTGATACTGGTTTTCATGAAATCTTCATCCATGGGTCTGGTACCCAGCGTCAGGGCAAGCATGTTCGCGTGATTTTTTGTGTTCAGATAGGATTCATTTGCGGTAAATTCCCGGGCCGTATTAAAATTGATCCGCAAGACAATCAACAGGGTTGCAGTCAGAAGCAAGGTGACCAATAGCTGTGTCTGCTTTAAAAGACTCAATGTTCAATCTCCTGGATTTCCAGATCAATGGCCTTTAGTTTGAGCTGATTTTTCAACAACCTGCGGCTTACGCGTTTACCCAGTCCGTGCTGTTTCTGGATATAAAGATCCCTGGCTGTAAAACTGTAAACCGGGACAAGATCCGCCCGTTGTGTGGCAGGCAAAAGCGTTTTGATATAGTTGTCAAGGACAAGGGGCACTGTGCCCGGTGTTTTGTAATAGGTCGCAACAAGGTGGGCCGGCTGTGGAAATCCTCTGGCACGAACATAGGTAAGAAAGATTTTCTCACCAGGGATGCCAAGCTGCACCATGGTTAAAAATTTGGCGACGGCGAAATCTTCGCAGTCACCCTGTCCTTTGCCGAGAAATTCCAGACGGCTGGCCCAATAATCACTTTTATTCCACGTTTTCTGATCGGAACGATATGCCAATTGGTTAAAAAAATTGTTTACATTAATAACAATCTGATCTTCGGGCAGACCAATCTGGTCTTCCATCATCGCAAGGAGTCTGTCTAAGCGCCTGACCGCCTGACCCCCATAATTTTTTTCATATGTATTCAGCAGGTTTTCAGGTACAAAAAACCGGGTGGTGGTGTCAGCAAAAAGCACCGGTACCACCAGGGCAGTCAATACTAAAAATAAATGCTTGATTCCGGGCATTCATCAAATGAAATTAATATATTGCCAGTCGAAATTCCTTTCTTTCATCTATCTTGAGATTCAGCGCTTCGGGGTGCCTTCTTTGGGCTGGATATAGGGCTTGATGTTTACCGGTTCGGTGTAACCCACCGATGGAACAAGCTCGCCGGCGCAGCCATAGATTGAAACTTTTGAACACGTAATGGAGTTATCGCATTGATCACTGACATCGTCCACCCAATCAATGTCACGGTTCGGATCCAGGATCTCTTTTTCGTATTCTGCAAGGTCATAGGGCTTTTCAGCGGGAAGGTTCACTGCTGCCAGCAGTCCGGTATCAAATTCATGAATCAGCATCCCTGTTGCCTGTGATATCCTGTAATATGCCGTCAGCTGGTTATATTGGGATTCTGTATTGGCAACCTGGGCCGCATTATACTCATTTTCCATATTAAGAAGATCTAATAGCGTCCGGCGGCCTAAATGGTACTCATCTTTAAACGCCGTTAAGGTCTCGTCACTCAAGGCCAGATGATCATGGAGAAATTTTTGTTTAACCTGTTCCGCCTGATTGATATTCCACGCCAGCCGGACCGCCTGATTAACATTTCTTCGTTCGGTATATGCAAGCTGATATTCTTCAAGCAGGGAGTGATATTTCTGACCTTTTTCTCCTTTGCGGATTCCCCCGTCGAAAAACAGGTAGCTCAATTTTAACAATGCCGAGGCCTGGGTAGTATACCCATCATCCCCGTCAACATCATCCTCGTACTGCGCTTTTAATTCAAGGTCAAGACTGGGCCAGTAGGCGCCTTTTGTCCGCTCATAGGCAGATTTTCGCGCATGGATATTGAACTTTGCAACCGCCAGAGCCGGGTGGTTGCGAAATGCAAAATCAATGGTTTTTTCAACCGTATCCGGAAATTTAAAGGCTGGTTCGGGCATTACGAATTGTTCCGGCCTGAGCACCCGGCCGAATTGGCGATGAAATTTTACAACCGCATGGTTCAGGTCCTGCTGGGCTGAGATCAGATTTCCCCGGGCAAGGGACAACCGGGCCTTGGCGTTGGTTAGATCGGAAACACGGGTAAAGCCCGCTGTGGTCTGCTCCTTGACCTGGCTCAGTATCCGTTCCTGGGTGATCATGTTTTGTTTTGAAAAAGCCAGCAGTTCACGGGCTTTCAATACATTGATATACGCTTCAACTGTTTCGAGAAAAACCCGGTTGGCAACCGTGACGACTTCATAGGCTGCAGAGAGTATCCGAGCATTGGTCTCCTCAATAAATGCTTTTGTCTCTCCCCCTTTGAACAGATTTTGCCGAAGGTATATTAATGCTCTGGATGCAATATATTCTTCGCTCTTATCGTTGGTATCAACACCTTCCGTAACTTCAGGGCCTATGGACGCTTCTGCGCCGATTTTAGGATAGTAGCCGCTTTTGGCGATAGAAAGCTCTTCCAGGACACTGCGATAGTTCTCCCTGGCCGCTATAATTTCCGGATTGGTTTTTATAATATCTTCCAGGATATCATTTAAAGGTATAGGGCCAAGGTTCCCGGTTTCGGAAGCAGTCACAACGCTTCCGCAGATTAAAAGATACGCACTAATAATGAATAACAATTTCAAAGATCTATAAATTTCTAACAATTTAACAGCTCCTTTTTAATATACTTTCGATAATATATTGAAAGTTATGTAAAATGGTAGATAACTTATTGTAATAATAAGGTTTTACGATATGCTATTCATTGGATAGCAATCCATTTATCAATGATCAACGGCCAAATGACTTCGAGGTTATTTGGCACAACATCATTGTATCCAAATAAAAATCAATACAAATACGAAGTCTAAGATTGTTATTTTATAGGATATAGACTTGCCTTTTGTCAACCAAAGTTATGAAAATGGCACCTGAAAAACGAGCATTACAAAATCGGAACCGGCCTGGCAGTTGAACATCGAGATGGAAATTACGGCTGCGTGAAGTCGGATGATCCGACAATCCAACACCTGAAAAATAAAAAATCAAAGAGTCAGATATTCTCTTAACTTTTTGATTTTTAAGGTGGTGCCGAAGGGGAGATTCGAACTCCCACAAGCGTAAGCTCGCTAGTCCCTGAAACTAGTGCGTCTACCAATTCCGCCACTTCGGCACACACTCAATCGCTTTGTTGGCAACCTATTTAAAGATTGCTTAAACGCAATGGGTGAGATATATATATATGTTTGGTTTGTTTGTCAACAGTCTTTTGTTTGAATTTTAAAGGACAACATGGAATTAATTGAGAATTTGAATCAGATTAAGGCCTCCTTTAAACATGCCGTTATTACCATTGGTAATTTTGACGGTGTGCATAAAGGTCACCAGGCGCTGTTGAACCAGGTGATTGAACAGGGTGCCCAGGTTGGCGGCACCTGTATCGCCATGACATTTGAACCGCATCCGTTAAGAGCCTTGGGGATCTCCACTCCCCCTTTAATCACCCGGCGGGACCAGAAAATTGAATTGATCGAATCCTCGGGAATAGACGTACTGCTTTGCCTGCCCTTTGACAAAGCCTTTGCACAGATATCAGCCCAGGCATTTATTAAAGATATTCTTGTAAATAAAATTGGTATGAAAACCATTATTGTTGGTCCGGACTATACCTTTGGAAAAAACAGGATCGGCAATGTTGGGCTACTCAAAACAATGGGCAAAGAACTTGGGTATCAGACCATTGTTCCAGAGTGGATAAAGGATGTTGAATCCGGCACAGAACGTATTTCCAGCACAAGAATCAGAAAACTTGTCATGGATGGCCATGTGGACAGGGCAAAGCACTATCTTGGGCGGTTTTACCAAATTCGGGGACAGGTTGTAAGAGGCCGCAAACGCGGGGGCAGTCAGCTTGGATTTCCCACGGCCAATATAAAACTGCATGATGAACTATGCCCTAAGTTCGGGGTTTATGCGGTAACGGTTGAAACCATCCACGGCAACTTCAAGGGGGTGGCCAATATTGGTTTTTCCCCAACCTTTGGAGATGGTGTCTTTACCATTGAAGTTCATATTCTTGATTTTAAAGAAGATATATATAACTCCCGGATACGCGTTAATATGGTGGAACGACTTCGGGATGAGATTAAATTTTCAAATATTGAGCAGTTGTCCGATCAGATCAGAAAAGATATTCAAAAGGCAAAGGACATTTTAAAATAGATGGCTATTCTTGATATTGTCACTTATCCCGAACCCTCTTTAAATCAGGTATCTATACCTGTTGAAACCATTGATGATGAGTTGAAAATATTGATTGAGGATATGGGGGAAACCATGTTCCATGAACCAGGCGTCGGGCTTGCCGCCCCCCAGATCGGAATCAATCGCCGGGTGATTGTTTATGATCCCCATGCAGGAGAGGAGCAAAAAGACACTGAAGACAAAACATTTACCGCACTTATTAATCCTGAAATCCTGTCCAAATCCCAAGAGACCTTTATCTCTGAAAAGGAAGGATGTTTAAGTGTTGTTGACTACAGGGCCGATGTCATACGGCATGCCAGTGTCACGGTACGGGGCATGACCATTGATGGTGAAACCATTGAATTTGAGGCCCACGGGCTTATGTCCGTGATCATGCAGCATGAAATTGACCACCTTGACGGTGTCCTGTTCATTGACAGGATTTCTGCATTGAAACGGGCCATGTATAAGAAAAAACGGTTAAAACAATTAAAAAACAAAAAATGAGAAATATCCGCATCGTTTTCATGGGAACTCCGGAATTCTCTGTTCCGGCACTTAAGGCCCTGGCAAAAGAGCCGGGGTTTGACATTTTACTGGCAGTAACCCAGCCGGACCGGCCCAAGGGCCGGGGGAAAAAGCTTAGTCCTTCCGCAGTCAAAAGGATCGCACTGAACCTTGGCATTGACATTTACCAGCCTGAAAAAATAAACACGCCAGAAGGCGTAGCGCTGCTCTCCAGCCTTGAACCGGACTATTTTGTCGTGGTCGCCTATGGACAGATCCTTTCACGGCAGGTACTGGATATTCCCAAAATGTATCCCATAAATATTCATGCCTCCCTTTTACCCAAATACCGGGGGGCTGCCCCCATCCAGGCGGCGATTTTAAATATGGATGAACAAACTGGTGTAACCACCATGGTGATGGCTGAAAAAATGGATGCAGGGGATGTTCTGATGATGGAAACAACACCTGTGGATCCGGAAGATAACGCCTCAACGCTGCATGACAGGCTATCCCGGATGGGTGCCGGCCTTATTATTAAAACCATCCACAGTATTGAACAAAGAACCATCACCCCTGTTCCCCAGGATCATTCAAAAACCACCTATGTCCCCATGCTTAAAAAATCTGACGGCCGCATTAACTGGGACAGCAGTGCCAAGGCGGTCTGTGCCCACATCAATGCCATGACACCCTGGCCCGGGGCCTTTACGGAACTTTGCGGAAAACGCCTTAAAATCTATAAAGCTGCTGTTTCATCCGCTCCCGTGCAGACGTCCGTCCCGCCGGGCACCGTTGTAAGCTGCAGCGATCAGGGCCTGTTTTTGGTCTGTTTTGAATGAACATGACCGCTGATCCACGTTATATCGCCTTTACCCTGATCCAGGCAGGGCAAAAGCCCACCCTGCCCCTTGACCGTGCCATTGAGGATGAGGCATCCCGAATTGAACGTTTGGGTCAAAAGGACAAAAGGCTTCTCCATGCCATTGTGTTCGGGGTGTTCAGACACAGGGGACGTATTGATCAATTGATCCGCCACACCTCTAAACTGGCCTTTGACCGTATTGATTCCAAAGTAAAAACCATCTTGCGTATTGGGATATTCCAGATTGTTTTTCTGGACAGGGTTCCGGATTTTGCAGCCATTCATACCAGTATTGAACTTGCTAAATCCATCTGCGGTAAAAAGGCATCAGGATTTATCAATGCGGTTTTGCGAAATATATCCAGGTCACACAAAGAGATTGCCCTGCCCTGTGCCGATGACGATTTACCCGGGCACCTTGCGGCGGCCTTTTCCATACCGCCCTGGCTTGGTAAACGCTGGGCAACACGATATGGAAAAGAAAAGACATTGGCCCTTACCAGGGCGTTGATGGATCCTCCCCCCCTCACACTCAGGGTTAATCCGTGCAAAATCAGCCGGGAAG
>PDWI01003195.1_pt1 | contig 23404 bp, 23 predicted proteins | sample 1430891 | NCBI WGS metagenome assembly PDWI01 (sample SAMN01162508, study PRJNA174530) | Oral metagenome, whole genome shotgun sequencing project. | biome: Marine environment; feature: Marine mammal; material: Swab sample of the gingival sulcus; isolation source: swab sample of gingival sulcus... | reverse complement strand
GGCTGTCATTTTGAGCTGGACAACAATTTTGTCAAGGGAACAGCCTGTACTGTGAAAATGTTTTTGGCAGAAGGACAGCAAACCGTAACAGTCGAGGCGGAGGTGAGCAGAACCGATGACAGGGTTGTTGCCTTATCCTTTACATCCATTAAGCCTGAAGATTTGGCACATTTGAAAAACATCGTCCGTTATAATGCTCCTGACCCAGATCGAATCGAGGAGGAAATAGGAAGGTACCCCGGAATTAAGTGATAATATCGTTAAATATTATAAAAAAGGGTAGTTTCTATATTTATGAAACTACCCTTTTTCATTTCCTGGCGGTTTCCTATTTTACCAGGTTACTGTTTATAAATATAGGTACCTACCTGTTCACCATTGAGAGCCTTGGTTATATTACCGGGGATCATACCGTTTATTATCTGCACCTTGTCAATTACTTCGCTGTTCTGGATGATTTCAAGGCATGGGCGTTCAATTACCAGATCATCCTGACCTGAATCAAGAAGATCCTTTGCCCCGATTTTGGCGATAAATTCTGCCTCAGGATCTTTTTTGGGGTCGTTGCTATACAGTCCATTTTCGTCCTTGATAAAGAGAACATTTCTGGAACCGATGAGATCAGCCAGTATAACCAGACCAACATCAGTGCGGTGAATGGGAATACGGCCGACCTTTGGTTTTATTGCGAAGTAATCGTAGGGAGGCATGCCGTGCATAACAGGAATAATGCCTTCCTTGAAATAGGTTGGTAGTTTTACGATATCCGAATGAGCGATCTTGGTGCCTCCCCAGGGTGAGAGCAATGTGGAAACCATCAAGGCGTTCTGTTCAGAGATCATCGAACCAAATTTCGCTATAACACCTGTTGGCATTCCCATCTCAAGACCGATTGTATAGATGTGTCTGCTTCGTGTACCGCCACCGGTGGTGATCAACATCTTATGGTCGGGACGGTTGGCAACGATTTCCTTCAAGATAGCAGGGAGTGCCTTGACTCCACGGTCACAGATAGATTGACCGCCAATTTTCATAACAGTTACGTCCGGGTAAAGACGTTCCTGGGGTGCGATGTCAAGTTTCTCAATAAATTCCTTGCTGACAAGGCTCTCGCCCATCAGGGTGGATTTTACATGCAGTCTTTTACCGTCTTTTTCTCTGACCAGTGCCATGAGTTATACCTCTTTTATTGTTTCTGGCTATTGCCAGAGCTAGGTTGATGTTTGTTCCTTTCGTATACAGTGGGTGGAAATCCAGTGTCAAGGTGGCTGCCCTGAGAGAATGGCTTGCCGATTGTTCTTTCAGAGCAGAGAGATGTTGAAACTATTTGTTTTTCTTGCTGTTTTTGCCGCGTTTCAGGGCAATGAGCCTAGCATCTATTTCTTTGGCAACCTGTTCCAACTCGGTTTTACGGAAATGATTGCCGTATACCTTGAGGTCAACACCGCTGACGGCAACGATTCTGTAACGTGGAGTTTTTGTTCCTGCTTTTGCTTTTTTTCGTTTTCTATAAAATAATTTTCCTGCCATAGTATATCCTCCTTGTACTATTCTACTTTAGGAACATTTTCTGTTGAGACAAGTATTTTTATAAAGAAAAATGGTTTTTGAATATTGTTAGCCGTCACATGCTTTTTGTATGGCCAGGGACTAACTGATGGGAAATAAGGCTGGTAACCATCAGTTCTTGCTAAAATAATGCTACAGAGAACTAGTTCTTGTATTTGCAATAGTAATCTTTCATAGTATAGGTAGGAGCTATTGTTAGAGAGGATATCGTCTGTTGTTGTCTGTTTCGAAATGAGGCGAACGATATGGAATATTGATGGAGAAAAAGAATGGGAACTGAATTTTTGCATACTGGCGTTTTTTGGTTGATAATCGGGATTATGCTTTTTCTGATGGAGATGGCTGTTCCTGGTTTTGTTCTTTTTTTCTTTGGTGTTGGGGCCTGGGTTGTTGCTGCCGTAACATGGCTTTATCCAGTATCAATTGTTGTGCAGTTATCAATATTTCTCGCAGCTTCCCTTGTTACCCTGGGTGTTTTTCGGAAATTTTTGAAAGGCTCTTTTTTTTCGGGTGATGAAGTTGATGAAATCATTGTCGAAGAGGGGGAGGAATGCGAGGTTGTTGAAGCAATTTATCCTCCGGGTAAGGGCAAGGTCAAGCTTTCCGGTACATTCTGGCGGGCAACCGCAGATGAACCAATTGAGGAAGGCGAAATTGTCATTGTGGAGAAGCGGGATAATCTGCTTATTCATGTAAGAAAAATGGTTTAGTTTACAGGCTGATCTATAAGAGATTATTAACCTCAATAAATGTATGGGAGATAGAAATGGAAACTTTGGCTATTCCTGTTGCTCTATTGGTTTTTGTCCTCATTGTTCTGGTGAAAACAGCGGTAGTTGTCCCACAGCGTTCAGAATATGTTGTGGAGAGACTTGGTAAGTATAGAACCACGCTGGGTGCCGGCTTTCATATCTTGATTCCCTTCCTGGATAAGGTTGCCTATAAACGGTCATTGAAAGAAGAACCGATTGATATTCCGGCTCAAACCTGTATTACGGCAGATAACGTAACCCTTGAGGTTGACGGTATTCTTTATTTGCAGGTCGTTGATTCCAAGAAATCCGCTTACGGTATCGACAATTACCATTTTGCTGCAGGACAGCTCTCCCAGACCAGTCTTCGTTCGGCAATTGGTAAAATTACCCTGGATAAGACCTTTGAAGCACGGGAAAGTTTGAACGGTCAGGTCGTTGATGCCCTTGACGAGGCTGCTGCCAACTGGGGTGTAAAGGTATTGCGTTATGAGATCAAGGATATTCAGCCCCCTCGCACTGTTCTTGATGCCATGGAAAAGCAGATGAAGGCAGAGCGTGAGAAGCGTGCGGAGATTGCTCGTTCGGAAGGTGAACGTCAGGCTCTGATCAACCGTGCTGAAGGTGAGCGTGCAGAGGCTATAGCGCTTTCCGAGGGTGAGAAGATGCGAAAAATTAATGAGGCTGAAGGTCAGGCTCAGGAGATTCTCAAGATTGCCGAGGCAACAGCTGAGGGTATCAGGCAGGTGGCAGCCGCATTGAATTCACCGGGTGGTGCCGATGCTGCCAACCTTGAGGTTGCCAAGAAATATATTGGAGAGTTTGGTAAGCTGGCAAAAGATTCCAATACCATGATTGTACCGGCAAACCTTACAGATGTTACTGGTATGGTGGCGGCTGCCATGACAACAATCGGTAAGGTTCAGGGCAGGGACGGAGAAGGGAAGCCTGAAATCAAGTTTCCTGCGTAAATGATCTGATTGTGTTTTTGGATAGAGCAGGATTGTGAAGCAGGGGAAACCAGCAAAGGTGTTTTATTCGGCACTTATGATGCTCTCTTCCCTGCTGGTTTCTACTTCCTTTATTGTCGGCGGGCTTGTAACCCACCATATAGATCCGCTGTTGCTGACCTTTATCCGGTTTGCTGTTGCCGGTTTGGTTCTGGGTATAGTTGTCATCCTCCGTGGCGATCTTTCCTGCTCTGTTTCTCTGGTCTTACGAGCTGGGATTATCAGCAGTTGTCTGGTTGTTTTCTTCTGGTCAATGTTTTGGGCCTTGAGATACACAACAGCTCTGAATACTTCTGTTATTTTTGCCTTGACTCCTCTTTTTTCGGCAATTTACTCCCTGGTCATATTAAAGGAAGTTTTTAAGATCAAGAAATTTGCGGTTCTGCTGTATGGCGGTGTAGGTGCTGTCTGGGTTCTTTTTCAGGGTGATCTGAGTCATTTGCTTGCCATGACCTGGAATCGTGGTGATCTTATCTTTCTTTTTGGCTGCATGGCAATGGGCTTTTATGCGCCGTTGATTCGGTTGCTGCATCGGGGGGAGTCCATGCTGCTCTTGACCTTCTGGGTGCTTGTGACGGGTAGTGTTATTCTGCTGATTTTTTCAATACCCTTGCTTATGCAGTTTCAGCCGGCCCGGTTACAGCTGTCAACCTGGTTGTGGATTCTTTATCTTTCAACGGCTACTACGGTGGTGACCTTCTATTTGGTACAAGTATCTGTGCCACATCTGGGTCCGGTTGTGGTCACCTCCTTCAGTTATCTCTATCCTGCCCTGGTTTTGGGGCTTGAGTTTGTTCTGGGTTTTGCCCCGCCTGAACCGGCAGTCTTGCCTGGTGTGCTTATCGTAGTGTCAGCAATGTTCCTTATCCATGATGACAGCAGTGATCTTATAACTGAACATCGCCCGGTTCAGCAAGGGCAAGAATAGCCTGATTGGCAATGATAAGTCCAAATATGCCCGGGATGGTAGGCATTGAACCCAGGATGTTGCGGCTCCGTCCCTGACCTGTATTTTCTTCAAATTCAGCACTGCCACGCTCGTAGTTGAAATTGACCTTCTCATGAGAATAGACACAGGGAACACCCCGGTCAATACCCCGCCTGCGAAGCCTTTTGCGCAGATGTTTTGCCAGAGGGCAGCCATGACTTGTAAAAAGATCGCCATACATTATTTTACCAGGATCAGTTCTCAGTGCTGCTCCCATCGACGAGATGATGGGAATTTGCTCCTTGCAGGCTTTTGCAATAAGATCTGTTTTTGGATTGAGAGAATCAATGGCATCAATAAGTAGATCGGGGCGTGGCTGCAGAATCCTGTCAATAGTCTCATTGCGTGCAAAGACATGCTCAATCTGAACTCTGCAGGCCGGATTGATCTGCTGGATACGTTTATGCGCCGCATCCACCTTTTTTTCACCTATACTGGTTTCCAGTGCCAGTATTTGTCTGTTGATATTTGATGGTTCAATAGTGTCAAAATCCACCAGTTTCAGTGTGCCAATTCCGCTTCTGGCCAGTGCTTCTGTGGCAAATCCGCCAACAGCTCCAATGCCGACAATGGTGACGGATCGTTTTTTGAGCGTTCTGATTCTTTCTTCACCCAAAAGAGCGGAAAGACGTGAAAATCTATTCATAATATATCGTGATTGTTGTCGATTTCCAGAATAGTATATCGAGTGACTTTTCTTTTTTTACCAGTATACACAAAAAACAGTAGAAATTTGCTTTAACAAAAAATTTGCATTATCATAGCCTTGAGATAGGATTGAAAATTATTATCAATAAAGGTGAAAAATGCAACTTAGAATGACAAGTCAGAGGGAAGTGATTTTAAAAGAGCTCAGGAAAAGTTGCTCTCATCCGACAGCTGATGAGCTGTATGACCTGGTAAAAAAAACATTGCCACGTATTAGTCTGGCTACGGTGTATCGCAATCTGGAAATACTTTCAGAGGCAGGAATAATCTCGAAAATTGAAGTGAGCGGCAGGCAGAAGAGATATGATGCTGTGACAGAACCGCATCACCATATTTTTTGCGTAAAATGCCACAGGATTGATAATCTTGACGGCTATAGGAGTGAAATTGATCTTCAGGAAATAATTGCCTGTGAAGACTATCTGGTCACTGGCTATCGTCTGAATATCACCGGGATTTGTCCAGAATGCGAAAAATTGGAAAAGCGGCAGGAAAAAGTTCAGGTTTCATAAATTTACCTTTAAACCATATCCCATAACAATTTCCTTACTATCAGCCCAGAGGTTGTCACTGACAAGCCATGAGACAGTATATCGCGAGTACAGAGTAGAGAATCCGGAGGCTATAACCTGAGAGAGGCCGGATACCCTTCGTTTATCAATGATAAATCTTCTGGGTGCTGTCGGCTCTGTATGGTTGTCCCAGAAGAATTTCCGCTTTTTTTCGATTTTTGCCGAACAAAAGTGTAATTTGCCGGTGTTTTGTTGTTTTTTTATTGTCGTTTTTAGAAAAAAATATGTTGTTCTTCCTGGAGCTATGTTAATAAGGTAAGTGAATAGTGCCAACTTTCTTGTTTAAATCCACATTATGGAGAAAATTATGCGTGGTGAGAATGAGTCTGTTCAACTGGTTTGCCCAAAATGTCGGGAGTGTACGATTGTCAAACTGCCGATAGAAGATCTACCAAGATGCCCTAATCCAGAATGTGATGGGCAGCAAATGGTGATTGAAGAGTTACTGGATGAAGGAAAGGCGTATTAGTGGAGTGGAAATTCTATCCTGGTGGTTGAGGTAAGGAATTTCATAAAGCAACTTGTCCAGCTCTGCTGGATTAAGGATTGAACTAACGTGGTAATATGAAAAACATAATTTCAGTTCAGAAAAGAATGGAAATTCGTTTTGCGGCCGGTGAATATTCCGGTTTTCAGCAAAGCTGTAATTATTAAAGAGGATTGTTCCTCAAGACCCTGAAAAAGGAGAGAGAAGATGAAAAGATTTTTCAAGCTGCTGTTAACAGTTATTGTAGTAATGAGCCTGACAGCCTCTGTAGCAGCGGCGGCAGACACCTTGATGGAAATTCAAAAGCGCGGCAAATTGCGTATTGGTCTGGAACCTGGCTATATGCCTTTTGAATTGACCAACCAGAAAGGTGAAATTATTGGTTTTGATATTGATATTGCAAAACGCATGGCCAAGGCTATGGGGGTAAAGCTGGAGATTGTTTCGACTCCATTTGATGGCATTATTCCTGCCCTTCTTACCGATAAGTTCGATATTATTATATCTGGCATGACGCTTACCCAGAAAAGAAATCTTTCCATCAATTTCGCTTTCCCATACATTTCTGTCGGGCAGTCAATCTTTGTCAATAACAATGTTAAGGGTATCAAGTCCTATAAAGACCTCAATGATGCCAAGTATACAGTGGCTTCAAAGCTGGGAACTACTGGAGAACAGGCTGTCAAACGTCTTATACCCAAGGCAAAATACATCTCCTACGAGACAGAGCAGGAAGGAGTTATGGAGGTTGTCAGCGGTAAGATAGATGCTTTTGTTTATGATCTGCCTTTCATGTCTGCTGCCTATATCCAGCGTGCGGAAGGCAAGGTTTATCACCTGGATCAACCATTCACTTACGAGCCTCTTGCCTGGGGTATTCGCAGGGGAGATGCTGATTTTCTTAACTGGCTTAATAACTTTATGAACCAGATCCGTCAGGATGGAACTTACGATAAGATTTATGCTAAGTGGTTTGAGGATGATGCCTGGATGAAGGAAATTCAGTAATTAAGGCATGGAGAAACTGGAGCTTGTTCGTCGCTCCAGTTTTTGGTTTAGCCATTATTTTTATCGGGATGATTCTTTAAGGGTTAGTCTAGATAAAAAAGAGCGGGAAGGAAAAGATCGTGGGTGGTAAACAAGACGGCTGGATCTGGAGAGTGCTGCTTGCCATTATTTTACTGGCACTGGCAGCAGGTATCTGGGGTGCGGTTCAAAAAAATGATTATACGTGGCGCTGGTTCAGGATTCCTCAATATTTTATCTATAAGGCTGAGGATGCCCAGAAAATTCCGTTTGACGGTACAGTTCAATCCATTGTTGTAAACGGTAAGACTACCGATATTACTCTTGTCTCGGAAGAGGGTGGAGCCGATGTTGTCCTGACGGTATCAAGTGAAACTGTGAAGGTTTCTGAAAACGAAAACCTTTTTGAAGGTGATACCATAGGCTATTATAAAGCCTGGATGCTGGGCCCTCTTATGAAAGGACTTTGGGTAACCCTTTGGCTTTCAGCCATTGCCGGCGTGCTTGGTTTGGGGGTGGGGCTTGTTGCCGGTCTTGCCAGGGTTTCAAAGAATTATACGATTCGCAGTCTGTCGGTAATTTATGTTGAGTTTATTCGTGGAACACCTTTGCTGGTGCAGATATTTCTTGCCTATTTCTTCATTGGAACAGTATTTGATCTCAGTCGTAATGTTGCCGGTATAGGGGCTCTTGCTCTTTTTTCCGGCGCCTATGTCGCGGAGATTATACGTGCTGGTATTCAGTCTATTCCACGAGGGCAGATGGAGGCTGCGCGGTCACTTGGTATGACTGTCCCCCAGGCAATGCTCGAGATTATTCTGCCCCAGGCATTAAAAAGGGTGTTACCGCCGCTTTCCGGGCAGTTTATCAGTCTTATCAAAGATTCCTCATTGGTGTCTGTTATTGCCATTACCGATTTGACCAAATCCGGGCGTGAAATAATCAGCAGCACCTTTGCGACTTTTGAGGTTTGGCTGGTGGTTGCGGCGATGTATCTCATACTTACCTCTATACTTTCTCAACTTGTATTTTATATGGAACGGAGGCTGTCTGTCAGTGATTAAAACAGAAAATGTAGTAAAGGTTTTTACCGGGCGCGGTGTAGAAGTTCGAGCGGTAGACGATGTTTCCATGGATGTCAAAAAAGGAGAGGTTGTTGTTGTCATTGGTCCCTCTGGTTCCGGGAAGTCCACTTTTCTGCGCTGTCTTAATGGCCTCGAACGCCACGATAGTGGTGACATTTATATTGAGGGCGTGAGCCTCAGCGATAAAAAGACCAATCTGAACAAGGTGCGTGCTGAGGTGGGTATGGTTTTCCAGCAATTCAACCTTTTTCCCCACAAGAGTGTGCTGGATAATGTTTGTCTGGCTCAGCAGCGAGTACGTAAACGGAGTCGTGCTGAGGCTGAAACGAAGGCTCGTATGCTTTTGCAGAAGGTCGGTATCGGAGAAAAGGAAGCTGAATTTCCTTCAAGACTCTCTGGTGGACAGCAGCAGCGTGTGGCGATTGCCAGGGCTCTTGCGATGGATCCGAAGATTATGCTTTTTGATGAGCCAACTTCAGCCCTTGATCCGGAAATGGTGGGTGAAGTGCTTGATGTTATGAAGCAGCTTGCCAGGGAAGGGATGACCATGGTTGTGGTTACACACGAAATGGGCTTTGCCCGTGAGGTTGCCGATCGTGTAATCTTTATGGATCAGGGTAAGGTGGTGGAGGTCGGTACCCCTGAACATTTCTTTAGCAATCCTCAGGAAGATCGAACCAAGCTCTTTTTAAAACAGGTCCTGTAATGTTACAGGGATGACTGCTTATTGATATTTCTTGTTATTCTCGCACCCGGTCAGCGGGAATGACAGGAACCACAGGTATTGTAAAAGCCTATTTGTTGACGGGCTTCCTCTTTGCATTGACCGTCACCTTTTCGACCGCCTGCCTGTAGTATTCATCCTGTTCTGCGATATTGGAGGGCTTGTTGCGTCGGGATTCGATTTTTGCCAGCAGGACACTCAGTTTTTTCATCTGTCTGACCCTGGTGTGTTCGTCTTCTGTTGTCGCGATGAGTTCCTCAAGCTTTTTGACCTCTTTTCTCTCTTCAATTTCGGGGGGCAGATAGCCAGAGTTTTTCAGAATTTTATAGGCCATTTTGAGATCATCCGGGACAAATCGATCGTTTTCTTCCGGCAGCGGTTTATTTTTCCACTTTTCTGAGTTCAGATCGCCTTTTTTGAGGGCTTCCTGAATTTTCTGTTCTGCTATAATATGTAATATGTACATAATTCTCAGCTGGTAAAATCTCATCCCGACAGCAATAAATCCGAAACTAGTGTAAAATATTTTTAATAATTATTCACTCAATGTTATTTCAATGTGACCGTCAGGCAGGGAAACAGGGGCGAATGAATGAAACCATCGACTAAAGAGTTTTGGCGCGAGGCAAGAAAAGCCGAGAATTTCAGTCTTGGCAAATGGTTGCACGGTTATATTTACGGTAAATATATTTATACCTATATAGCCATAGGAACTGGAGAACATTTTATTTGCAGGTTTCTTGCGCCCTTGGCAGCGCTGATAAAAAAGGTTTTTCATTCAGGAAAAGAAAGTGGAGGCGGTTGGGCCGACAGTTATCATGGCAAGGTCATTCAGCCCAATTCTGCCAGACAGCTTGTCAATGTTAATCAGAAGGTGGAGATTCGTGACCTGGAGAAAATTGTTCCGTTCAACTCTGCACGAGACATTATTCTCAATAATCCTGAGCATATTGTTGCCCTGGAATGTCCATGTCGTGCCAGCAGGAAAAACCCATGTTTACCGCTTGATGTTTGTCTGGTGATTGGTGATCCATTTGCTGGTTTTATACTGGAGCATCATCCGCGAAAATCTCGCAGAATAAGTGTAACAGAGGCGGAACAGATTTTACAGGAAGCCCATGCAAGAAACAATGTGCACCATGCCTTTTTCAAGGAGGAGATGCTTGACCGGTTTTACGCGATTTGTAACTGTTGCAGCTGTTGCTGTGGGGCAATTAATGCTATGAAAAATGGTACGCCGATGCTTGCTCCTTCCGGGTATACTGTTACCAGAAATGATGACTGTGTGCATTGCGGACGTTGTGTTGAAAGCTGTCAGTTTGATGCCCTTGAGATGATTGATAAAAAACTGGTTATCAACGATAAATGTATGGGTTGTGGTGTTTGTGTTTCACACTGTAAAAAAAATGCACTTTCCCTTGAAAGGGATGCGGCTAATGGTGAACCGTTGGAAATTAAGGCATTAATCAAGGAATTTGATACGGAATTCAGGTAATAATCCGTACACCTGTTTTTTGGTAAATTTGTGAGATTTCCTGAAGATGGGCGCGTTGTACCCGGGCAACGAGGGATTCAATAACCGTGGCAATACGTCTGCTTTCCAGATCGAGCTGGACACCGCAAAGAAACTGCATGGTTGATCCTGTACGTATTTTAGTCATATGACGTAAATTTCCATCAACGGAGACAAGAAGTCTTTTTTCAAAATAGACTCTGAGAGTCAGATAGTCATCCACCGAAAGGGTCTTGTAGGCTTCTCTTGAAACAAGAAAGGAGATACCGCTGTTGCTGATGTTGTTGACTTCACATTCCAGCTGTGCCTGATTTCTTCTTGGTGCTATGAGAATTTTCAGATCCATCTCTTCCGGAACCTTGGCACGGTACTCTCTTGCCCCTCTGATGATTCTGCCGATTGCTGGAAAGTCCAGGCGGAGCATCGGTACCTTGTTCAGATAGACAATTTCCTGAAAGGTGGTACCGAGTTCTACAGCGTAGAGTGTGGTGAACATTCGCAATTTTATGAACTGTGAATTTCGCAGCAGATGATTGCCCAAACCCGGTTCAACGGGCAGGGTGACCAGATAGGCGAGGTTTTCCAGATAGCTGTTTGGTCGGTATTTTATTGAGTCCTCCTCATTTTCCGGTTCCGGAGGATAATCTGTTATCCTTGTAAAAAATACACGAGGATTGTTGTTAACCTCTACTTCCATTATTTTTTCGTCGAGAAGAGCTGATTGCAGGTAGCGCAGGGTTGTTGAAAACTCAAGAAATACATCTCCCTCTTCCATCATGTCCGCGACGGATTCCGGTGTATAAACCTCGCCCGGGAAGAAAAGTTGGAGTCGTCTGAGGGCACTGTCAATCTGGGCTGAAGATGGAGATGTAACCATAAATTATCTGAGTTATTAGCTAGGTATATTTTTATAAATAATATTTTATAACAGTGAAGTAAAGAAGATGTTTGTCGGGAATTTTGAAGTAAAGAAGATGTTTGTCGGGAATTTGATATTTTTTCAGGGTAGTTTGGTTCAGAGGTATATTGTTCTCAGGTAATTCTGTGTCAGAAAAACTGCAGCAGGGTAACAATATTTATATTTTACAGGAAGCTTATTTAGCATATTCTTATCTTGATATTTTCTTTGATTTCGATATATTTTTTGTCGCAACGGAGCTTTTGTGGTGATCTTAAAAAAGAAGAAACCCTGCTGGCAAGAATTTGCGTCTTTTTTGTGTGGTATTGTCTTTTAAGGAAGGAGGTGGAATGCCTGTGTTATCTGTTAGAAAAAAACTTGTTATTGCCCTGGTTGTCTTGCCCCTGATTCCTGTGGTCATTTTTGCCTTTTATTTTACAAGCGAAATGAAAAAAGAAGCGATCAGGTCTTTTGTTGTTTCAACAAATAATGAATTAAAACAGGTTGACCAAGGGTTTACCTTTTTCATGGATGGACTGAAAAAGTCAACAAAAATTCTTGCTACTACTCCAGTATTTCAGGATGTTGGAGATACGCTTCCTGATTTTATGCGTGGAGATGACCCTGCCGCCATGTTTAAAAGTTTTCAGGGGCCTTCTAAAAAGTCTCTTGAAGTGCTTATGGAGGCAAATAAAACGATTTCTGTTTCATCCATAGTTTTTCTCGGTACTGAAAAAGGTGGCTTTCTTACTTCAGGTCTGCAAAGTATGCCGCCCAAGGGAATGAAACTCGACCCCTCGACCCGGGGCTGGTACAGGGATGCCGTTGCCCGGAAGGATGCGATTGTAACCCCTGCATATCAAAGTGGTAGTGGAGATATCGTTGTTACTGTAGCCGCACCTTATTCTCTTGTTGACGGTGAACTAGGCGGTGTTGTTGGGATGGATGTTTCTCTCGCGGATATGGCAGCAGTGGTGAGAAATATGTCGATTGGTTCAACGGGCTATGTCATTCTGGTTCAGGATGACGGGACAATTCTTGCCAATCCACGTCACAGAGAAAGTAATTTCAAAAAAGTTGGTTCATTAAATGTGCCTGAATTTGCTGATCTTCAGCAAATGAAAAATAGTTTCAGGGAAGTCATGCTTGATGGTGAGAGGTATCTCGCCACTACCTATATATCCTCGTCCCTTGGCTATCGCTTTATTGGATTGATTGCTAAGAAAGAGGTATTGGCAGAAGCCCTTGCCATACAAAAAATTGTTTTTGCCCTGGCATTCGTATTGGTTTTCTTCTTTGTTATTTTTGCCTTGTGGTTGAGCAATAGCATTATTAATCCCCTTTCCAGGCTTGCTGAGGTAATTCAGGGTATTGAGAAACAGGGAGATTTGAAAAAACGACTGGTTATTGAAAAGGAAGACGAGTTTGGGGCTGTTGCCCGCCTCTTTAATATTTTTATTGAAAAATTACACAAAATTATCCAGGAACTGAAAAAAGACAGCGGTGACCTGCATCAATCTGCATCCCAGTTAAATGATGTTTCCGGAAAGTTGCTGGCAAATTCGGAATCGACTACCCGGCGCTCAATAACAGTGACAGCAGCTGCAGAAGAGACAAACGCCAATCTTGCGGATGTTGCCAGAGCCATGGAGCAGTCTTCGATAAACACCAATATCGTTGCCTCTGCTGCGAAGGAGATGCTTGTTACAATTGGCGGCATTGCTGAGAAATCAGGGCAGGCAAAAGATATTACCTCCCAGGCCGTGGCGGATACCCAGGCGGCTTCTTCCTTTATGAAGGAACTTGATAATGCGGCGAATAAAATTGGTAAGGCTACGGAAACTATTACAGAAATTTCAGAACAAACCAACCTGCTGGCCTTAAATGCCACTATTGAAGCTGCCCGGGCAGGTGAAGCGGGCAAGGGGTTTAATGTGGTTGCCAATGAAATAAAGGAGTTGGCCCGTCAAACAGCAGAAGCAACTTTTGAGATAAGTAATCTTGTTGAAGCTGTTCAGCAAACGACAGCACATACCGGAGAAAGTATCACCACCATTGAAGAGGTTATTCGCGCGATTAATGAAATTGTTACGACAATCACAACTTCAGTGGCCGAACAAAGCATAACGACCAATGAGATTGTCAGTAATATAAACCAGGTAAGTCAGGGCATTCAGGACGTCAATGAAAATGTTAACCAGAGTTCAAAGGCGGTATCAAGCATTGCCGAAGAAATCAGATCGGTATCTGTGGCAGCAGAGGAAATCACCACTGACAGCAGGGATATTAGAGGAAATGCTGAACAACTTTCAACAAACTCAGAACAACTTCAAAAAATTGTGGGGCGTTTTCAGGTCTGATTCGTGATTTAGCTCACGTCTTACTAATGAAGGGTGTTTGAGGAAATAATTCCTCAAACACCCTTCATACTTTTTAGCAATGATAAATACTGTTAAATCATATCGGCAATAGCTTGACGTTCAGTTTGCAGCTCTTTTTCGGTGCCGGAGATCATTTCACGCTGAAAATCGGAAATATCGAGTCCGCTTATTTCCTTCCACTCCCCATTTTCGCAGGTGATAGGGAAAGAGAACATCAGATCCTCGTCAACCCCATAGCTGTTGCCCGCGCTGTAAACCCCCATGCTTACCCAGCCGCCGTTGGAGCCCAGGATCCAGCTTCTCATGTGGTCGATGGCAGCAGATGCTGCAGATGCTGCACTGGAGGCACCGCGTGCCTTGATGATTGCTGCACCGCGTTGTTGAACAACAGGAATGAATTCATTGACATACCAGTCGTTATCAACCTTGTCGGCGACCTTTTCGCCTTTCATGGTGGCGTAGCTTATATCTGGAAACTGGGTCGCGGAATGGTTACCCCATACAACAACCTGCTCAACGTCGTTTGAGTGACAACCGGTTTTCTCGGCAATTTGAGACATGGAACGGTTATGATCAAGACGCATCATGGAGGTGATATTCTTGGGATTCAGGTTAGGGGCATTTTTCAGTAAGATAAGGGCGTTGGTGTTTGCCGGGTTGCCCACAACCAGTACCTTGACATCAGGATTTGCGTTATCGCTCAGAGCTTTGCCCTGGGCAGTAAAAATAGCACCATTGGCCTGCAGCAGATCGGAACGCTCCATTCCAGGACCTCTTGGGCGGGAGCCAACAAGAATTGCCAGATCAGCATCCTTGAAAGCAACATTTGCATCATCAGAGGTGACAATTCCCTGAACCAGTGGAAAGGCGCAATCATTGAGCTCCATTACAACACCCTTGAGAGCATCCATAGCGGGTGGAATTTCAAGAAGTTGAAGAATGACAGGCTGATCCTTGCCAAGCATGTCTCCTGCTGCAATACGGAAAATAAGAGAGTAGCTGATTTGACCGGCTGCACCGGTAATTGCAACGCGAACGGGCGATTTCATAGACAGTCTCCTAATAGGCTATATTTATGAAAAAATTATGGAAACAAACAATACCGGTCGACAGAATAGCATACTGTGAGCCGATACGCCAGCACGAATGATGAGTATTCTTTCTCGATTTCCAAGTGATTATTCGTGCGAATTTATCATAGAGATGAAATTATTTTTCTTCCTGTAAAAGCTGGCTCATTTCGGCGAGTCGAAGTATTTCTGCCCTATAGCCCTCGACATCCTTGCCCCGTGAATTTCTGAGGAGGTTTATACACTTTTCCCAGGAAAAATCACCGATATAGCTCGATTCCTTTAAGAGCATACCAAAACCCGCCACTGCTGCCGCAAATCTGAAATCATTGCTGGCCTGGTTGAGGCTGTGGCTTGTGGGCGTGAGGGATTGACGAATCTCTTTTGATGTCTTGCTCCCCTTGGGTTTGTAACGCAGTTTTACGGTAAGAAGCTCCTTGCTTGACCGAGCATTATTAGCGGTTTTTCGATATTTCAAAGCGTCCACCTGGGGAATATCCTTATGCCCGGCAGGAATAACTTCATACAGTGCTGTGACTGTATGACCAGCCCCAATTTCTCCCGCGTCCTTTTTATCATTTCTGAAATCCTCGTCGGCAAGGGTACGGTTTTCGTAACCAATAAGGCGGTAGGCTTCAGCCAGGGCAGGGTTGAATTCCACCTGGATTTTTACATCATTTGCGAGGGTATGCAGGGTACCGCCGATCTCTTTTACCAGAACTTTTTTGGCCTCCAGCAGAGAATCAATATAGGCGTAATTACCATTGCCCTTATCTGCCAGTATCTCCATGGTGTCGTCATGGTAGTTGCCCATGCCAAAACCAAGAACAGTGAGATAGATACCGCTTTCCCGTTTTTTCTCAATCAATTTCTGGAGTTCACCCCGGCTGGTTACTCCTACATTGAAATCACCGTCGGATGCGAGGATTATACGGTTGTTTCCTGTTGGCATAAAGACCTGTTCTGCGAGATTGTAGGCGGTTTCGATTCCGCCTGAAGCGTGGGTTGAACCACCGGAGGTGAGTGAGTCGATAGCTTTATTGATAAGCTCTTTTTCGCTACCGGGAGTCGGTTGCAGAACGATGCGGTTAGAACCCGCGTAAACGACGATGGATACCCTGTCCTGTCTGTCTAACTGTGCTGTCAGCAATTTCATTGATTTTTTGAGTAGTCCGAGTTTGTTCGGGGTGTTCATGGAGCCGGAAACATCAATAAGAAAGACAAGGTTTGATGGTGGTAGATTTTTGCTTTCGATGTCCTTGGCCTTTATGCCGATTTTTACCAGGTTGTAATCCCTGTTAAATGGGCTTGGCGCTGCTTCCACAAAAATATCAAGAGGTTTGTTCCCGGCAGGATTGGGGTAGTCGTAAGTGAAATAATTAATCATCTCCTCAATACGAACAGCTCCAACGGGGGGAAGGGAACCGGAGGTAATAAATCTTCTGATATTGGCATAGGATGCTGTATCGACATCAATGGAAAATGTCGAAAGGGGATCATTACCGGAGTTGATAAAGCCGTTTTCAGTAAGAGCATTGTAGGACTCCCTGTTCCATGTTTGATTGTTGTTTACAGGGGGGAGCATGTAGGCTGTGTCTACTGCCATTTGCGAGGTCATGGCGATCTTTAATCCTGCTTTTTCATTGCGATGTTTTATCTGGCTGGTTGTTTTGGGGACAACCAGCAGCTGTTGAGTCAGTTCTGCTTCATCTGTTTCTTGTTCTTTTCCTGTTTCGTTGCGGGTACAGGCTGTAAGGGTAAAAATTGTTGCCATGCAGAGCAGGGTTGATATTTTTTTCTTCATGATCTTCTCCTTTTAGAGTATTGAATAGTAAAGTATCTCACCGTTATTCTGTCTGACGGCATTTGTTTTCTTTTGTGTCGAAAAATTTTTATTTTTTATTTCCCAATCGTTATGAACCTGCTGGATAAAAAAGAAAAGAGTGATATGAAACAGAAGGTTATGGCTCACTGGGATCTTATCAATCGTCTGGCTGGCAAGCGATTTCAGAGCCAGGAGACAGCAGAAGACGCCGCTCTTTATGTGCTGGATGGGCTCGCCACGGATGACTGGCAGCGTATTCGGGGTTTTCGGGGAAAATCGAGATTTTCTACCTTTCTCTCCTCAGTGGTCTACAGATTGCTTGAGGATTATTCCCGGGAAAAATTTGGCAGGGTGACACCGCCTAAATGGGTGCGTGAGCTTGGCGGTCTTTGGTTGTTGCTCTTTCGGTTGCTCTGTCTTGAGCGGTTTTCTTTTGCTGATGCGGTGCTGAAGGCGACTTTGCTGCGCCCTGATGTTGATGAAAAAACAATCGACAATTCAGCGGAACATCTGCTTGCGGAAATTCCTGATTGTGGAAAATCCATACGGGAAGAGGAATATGATGATGGGTCTTTTGTAAACAGAGGATCAGCAAGTTCCGCAATCAGCGAGGAACGGGAAGAGCAGCTTATTGTTGAGGCTCTTGCCAGGGAGGTCTTTGGTGAAAGGCAGAGTCGCAGGGAAGAAGAGGTGCTCAATAAACTCTTTGCCCAGAGACTGGAACTGAAAGCGGAAGAACAGCTTCTTTTACGGCTGCGTTTTCGTGAAGGGCTTGCTGTGAAGGATATTGGCAAAATGCTTGGTTTAAACCGTTTTCAAGTTAATGGCAGGTTGCGCAGAACCCATGAGAAGATCAGAAATTATTTTAAGGATGCGGGTTGTGAAGAGGAATTGAGGTTGTTGCTCAATTAATATTCGACACAAAGTTCAAGAATTGCCGTCCTGAAAGATATGACGAAGATGAAAAGCGAAAGAACCACTGCTAACTACAGGAGTCCTGAAGATTTACTGCCTGGTCTTGTTGCGCTGGCAAAAGGTGGGCGAGAGAAGGTTTGTGAGGGAGAATGCCTCACAAGCGAGGAACTTGCAGCCTTTATTGAATATCCAGCAAGCAATCCGGCCTTCATGGCACATCTTGCGGGCTGTGAAGATTGTTATCAGGAATGGTTTACCCTGTCGCAGGATTATCATCAGCTGGGGCAAGAAAAAAAAGGTGCCAACATTATCAGCCTGTTGGCCCGTCCCAGCTTTCTTGCTGGGGTTGGTTCTGCGCTTGCTGTGGCAGCAAGTGTGGTAGTTTTTCTTGCTATTCCATCAGGCCAGGTGGGCAAACTTGTGTCTCCCCTTAAACAGGAGTCCGTGCGGCTGTTGGAAGATAACGATACTGTCTTGCTTGAGTCGCCAGTTGTTGAGGAAGAGGCAAGCCTGCTGAAGGAGGAGCAGGCGGTTATTTCCCGGTCTGGTAGTGGGGCTGTAAAGGCTGAAAGCCCGGCTCATGCGAAGACAAACAAGGAAAAGAGGCTGGAGAAGTCAGCTTTTCAGGCTGTCCCGAATAAGAAGAAAAACTTTATTGCTGATGTTGCAGAAGAAGACCAGGATATGCTTATGAGAGGACAGGCCCGGTTCAGCTATAAGGAGTTTGTAGAGGAGCTTGTTCTATTGTGTGACGTCGATAAACCTCAGTCAGCCAGGATAGGAACTCTTTTACAAAAGACTCGAGAAGAACTCAGGCAAACCAGTAATGCCGAAAACCCCCGATATAAAAAATTTCACAGAATAGAGGCTGTTCTTGCCAAATTCCCCGACGATCCAAAGCTGTTTTGTGACGCGGCTCTTAAAATACTACAAGAGTGAACTGTTACCCAACACCTTGACATCCACTTTTCTTTATGAGCCCGGTTTTCAGGATAGTTGTACTTATGAATTTTTCAAAATGTTTTATGAGCAGAGCAAACAGGTGATACGGAAATAATATTCGTGTTATTTCTTCTTGACTAATGATGATCCTGGTGTTAGATAGCCGGTAATACAAAAAAACACTTTTTCATACTTGACTGGATAACAACGGAACAACCTTTGCTGGAAGAGTTGCCTTCTTGAAAAAGGTTTTTCTGACTCTATACAGAAAGGCTATAACAGACCAGACTTTCAATATTGTTGTTGAACAAATATACAACCAGGAGTATTCACTATGAGAGCATTTTTTCAGAAAAATTGGCGGTTCTCGACCTTGCAGTGGTCCATGATTGTTATTGTTGCTTTCCTTGGATTTTTCTGGCAGCTGTCTTTTGCTATCGCATCGTCAGCTGATATAAAGGATAAAAAAATTGAACATGTTATCTGTTCGGGGGCTGGCTGCCTCAGGCTGCTGACTTATCTTCAGGCAGAAAATATGGTTGTGGCTGTTGATGATATTGAGTCACGCAGGCGGCGATTTGACGCGCGACCATATTCCCTTGCCAATCCCCAGTTCAGAAAGCTGCCAATTTTTGGTCAGTTTCGGGGGCATGATAATCCTGAACTGATTATGAATCTTGAGCCACAGCCACAGGTCATTTTTAAAACTTATGGCTCAAGCATGGGATACGACCCCGTAGAACTTCAGGAAAAAACTGGTATCCCGGTTGTTGTGCTTCATTACGGAAACCTTGGGAAGCTGAGACCGCAGTTATTTGCCTCTTTAAGAAAAATGGGACAGATTCTTGGACGGGAAAAAAGGGCTGAGGATGTTATTGCCTTTATCGAAGACACTATTCAGGATCTGGCAGATCGTACAAGCCAGGTAGAACAAGATAAGCGTCCGAGCGTGTTTGTCGGCGGGGTCGCTTTCAAGGGTCCACACGGTTTCCAGTCTACAGAACCCGGTTATCCGCCCTTTACCTTCATCAATGCAGAAAATCCAGCCTTTGACACTGGTCTTTCAGGCAAGGAACTCAGTCATTCCAATGTCTCGGTTGAAATGATTCTTGAATGGAACCCGGATTACCTTTTTCTTGACTTGTCGACACTTCAGCTTGGTGACAAGGCTGGCGGACTTTTTGAACTCAGGACAAGTCCGGCATATCAAACCCTGTCAGCAGTGCAATCTGGTAAGGTTTACGGAGTCCTCCCCTATAACTGGTATACGAAAAACTACGGATCGATCCTGGCAAATGCCTATTTCATTGGCAAACTGCTTTATCCAGAACATTTTGCGGACATTGACCCAAAGGCAAAAGCCGATGAAATATATACTTTCCTGGTAGGAAAACCAGTTTTTTCCAAGATGAATAATATGTTTGGTAAGATGGCATACGAAAAGGTTGCGGTAAAGTAATATGCACTTTTCAGATGGCCGCATCCCGGAGGAATACCTGCGTTATGTGAATTGGAAAACAGCAGTTATCACAGGTATTTTCCTGCTTTCAATAATAGCTGTTGTTGTTTCTATTTCTCTGGGAGCTGCCAATCTTGGCCTTATTGATGTTGCCAGATCTCTGGCAGGAATGTCTGTCTCAAAACGTTGTGATGTTATTGTCTGGAATATCCGGCTGCCGCAAACATTGACGGCCTTCATTACCGGAGCGGGGCTTGCTGTTTCGGGAGCTGTGATGCAGGCTGTTCTCAGAAACCCGCTTGGTTCTCCCTTTACACTGGGTATATCACACGCGGCAGCTTTTGGTGCCGCCTTTTCCGTGATGATTCTGGGCAGTGGCATTATGACTTCCTCTGCGGCTGACACCATACAAATCACCAGCCCTTTTGTAACAACGGTAACAGCCTTTTTTTTCAGTATTTTGGCTGCCGTGATAATTGTTGCTGTCTCCCGCTTACGGGGTGCAACCCCTGAAATAATGATTCTAACCGGTGTGGCTCTTGGTGCCTTTTTTACTGCCGCCACCATGTTTTTGCAATTTTTTGCCGATGATGTTCAGCTTGCGGCTATGGTTTTTTGGACATTTGGCGATACGGCGAGAGCCTCGTTCAAGGAGCTTGGTTTTATTACCCTTATTACCCTCGCTATCAGTTTTTATTTTCTTTTGAACAGCTGGAATTATAACGCAATTGATGCGGGTGACGAAACAGCAAGGGGACTTGGGATCCCGCTCGACAGGGTTCGTATGATTGGTATGTTATGTTCCTCTCTTGTAACAGCGGCTATAATATCCTATTTGGGGATCATTGGCTTCGTAGGACTCGTTGTCCCTCATATGGCGAGAAGAATTATTGGTGCCGATTATCGTTTCCTGCTTCCTGCTTCTTTTTTGGGAGGAGGTTTTTTATTGCTTGTTTCTGATACAGTTGCCCGTCTGATCATATTGCCCCACATACTGCCGGTGTCTGTACTTACCGCTTTTCTGGGAGCTCCAATTTTTTTGTATCTCATTCTCAAAGGGTATCATCGATGATTCTCTCAGTCTCGGATCTTGGTTTTCGTTATAATGGTCGGTCAGTTCTGGAAAAAATCAATTTTCAGGTACAACAAGGAGAATTGGTCGCGGTTCTTGGTCCTAACGGGGTTGGCAAGACCACTTTGTTAAAATGTTTGAATGCCATCAATCGGCCATTGTCTGGTACAGTTATTGTGGAAGATCGAAATGTGCTGAAGTTACGAGCGGATGAAATTGCTTCACAGATAGGATACGTCCCGCAAAGAAATGAAACATCGAGACTGACAGTTTTCGATGCGGTGTTGATGGGACGCAAACCGCATATTCACTGGAAGGTAAGGGAGCAGGATCTTAGAATAGTCGATTCGATAATTCGCAAACTAAGCATGGAACATAATGCCTTGCGCTATCTCGATGAAATCAGTGGCGGAGAGCTGCAAAAGGTTGCAATAGCGCGGGCACTTGTTCAGGAGCCGCAACTGATGCTCTTGGACGAGCCGACGGCATCACTGGATTTGAAAAGCAGGATTGAAATTCTGACCATCTTGCGACGTGTTGTTGATGAACATGGTATTGGCGGCGTTATGACCATGCACGATTTAAATACAGCAATGCGTTATGCTGACAGGGCCATCTTTCTTAAAAACGGTCTGGTATATTCAACCAGCCTGGTTACCGAGGTAACGCCTGAAACCATTGAAGAGGTTTATGGTGTACCTGTCGATATTCATAACATTCAGGGATATCCCGTTGTAGTGCCTGTCTGATTTGCCGAAATATTCTTGTTTTCATGTTTTTCCCTCCAAAAAACGTAAAATTCTGAGGGAGTAACAATTTTAAAAGAATAACCAAGCAAATCTGATCTTTTAAAGTCTTTCCTATTTGAAGTAATGAGATATTCGGCATTACTTGTAAATGCACATTCTGCAAATAAATTATCATTTTTATCCAGCCATTTCCTGATGTTAACAGTCTGCTTCTTCAGGGTTTGAGGTATTGTGTGTTTTCTTTTTGAAGATGCAATAAAAACAATGTCTTACTTGTTTTTCGGTAAGCTGTTTTTCAAAACTTTTTGGCAGCTTGTGTTTGGTCTCAAAAAAATTTTTGTATAGCATAATAATTAGTTTCTCCTTACAATGTGTTAGGACGTGAAGTTGACATCGTTCTGTAATAACTGTGGGACGGCAAAATGATTATCGTAGGAGTTGTTGGTAAGCTGTTCTGTTATTGGAGCTTCAGGAGGTGATATGTTTAAAAATTTAAGTATCAGGTCCAAAATTATTGTTCTGTCAGTTTCTGTTTTTATCCTTTTGATGGGAAGTTCCACCATTATCAACACAAATATTTTTCTGGATATTGTTCTTGATAGGATTGTGTCCATAGAAGCTCCGTCAAGTGTTAAATATGTTGCTGAGCTTTTTGAGAAGAAAATGTCAAAGGCCATCGCTTTCAGCAAGATTATTGGTGATAATCCCTTTGTCTATCAGTGGCTGGAAGAGGAACGCTCAAAACAGGGAACAGCGGTAATTACCGAATATGCCCAAAAATTTATACAGGAGGGCGTGAACACCACTTTTATTGTTTCTGCCAGAACGCTCGATCTTTATAGTCAGGATGGTTTTTTGAAAACTTTGAGCAGGGATGTGGCTAGAGATTCCTGGTTTTTTGATGCGGTATCTTCCGGGAAAAAGATCGATATAAATATTGAACCCTCGGAAACCAATAACGAGCTTACCGCCTATGTTAACGTGATAATTGGAGATGTCAACAAGCCCCTTGGTGTAGCTGGTACGGGTATCAGTCTTGTAGAGGTCTCCCGGGAGTTGGCTGCATTCAAGGTAAGTGAGTCCTCTGTTGCCTACCTGATTACGGGGAAGGGAGGGATTAAGGCTCACCCCGATAAAAGATACATTACTGACATAAAAAATATAAAAAACATTCCTGAACCAAATTACAGGAAGAATGTGGTCGATGAGCTTCTGCGTAGTGACTCCGGGTTCTTGGGGTATGAAGACAGTAATGGAGAGGAGATGCTGGTAGCCTTTTCTGTTGTCCCTTCTACTGGTTGGAAAATTGTTCTTGAAGCTCCCAAAAAAGAACTTACCCAGGGCTTGAATAAAATAATTGTCATCAACTTTGTCATTCTTGCTGGATGTGTTTTGCTTGTTGCCTTGATCCTCCATTTTATGATGCGGGTAATTCTTAAACCCATTACTGAAACGGTGGCAACCCTTGAGGATATTTCAGAGGGAGAGGGAGATCTGACAAAACGAATTGAGGTAAATTCAGGAGATGAATCAGGTTTGTTGTCTCTGAGCTTCAATAAGTTTGTCGACAAATTACAGGGGATGATCAGGGAGATTGCGGGGGATGTTGCCTATGTCAGTAAATCTTCTGATGAGCTGGCAGATATTGCCACGACCTTT
>PDWI01003194.1_pt1 | contig 23406 bp, 22 predicted proteins | sample 1430891 | NCBI WGS metagenome assembly PDWI01 (sample SAMN01162508, study PRJNA174530) | Oral metagenome, whole genome shotgun sequencing project. | biome: Marine environment; feature: Marine mammal; material: Swab sample of the gingival sulcus; isolation source: swab sample of gingival sulcus... | reverse complement strand
ATTTTTTGCATTTTGCATTTATCAATATTTTCACTCCAATCGGCTGGAACATAACTCCAAGTTCCTGCATCAACAATACCGATGTGAGCATATACATCTCCCTCATAATTGTAAAGTGCTGAATTTTCATCCGCATTAAAGTAAATCTCCAACGCTTTATCAGGAGTTGGCGTTTTTGGACTCCAAGACAATCCTTTTGGAGGATCAATTTCAGCTGGTTCTGGTGAATTTTCTGGTTTACTACAACTAATAGCAACTACCATTAAAAGGAATAATATCACTTTTTTCGAAATACTTTTCATACAATTGTTTGTTTAACAGCGATTAATAATTCACAAAGATACACCATAAAAAACCTAAATGCAAAATATAGAATTTTATTTATATCAATTAGAATTTATATGTACATTTGTCGCCGAATTTTAACAAAAAATAATGAAAAAACTACATATTTTATTAATTGCATTATTTACGATAGCGCTGAATGCACAAGAGAAAAGAGATACTATCAAGCTGAAAGAAGTAATCGTATCAGGCAACCGAATAACACTTCCTTTTTCTAAAACATCAAGAACAATTAAGGTATTAGGAAATAAAGATATTCAAAAGCAACCTAGCACGAATATGGCTGATTTATTACAAAATATATCAGGACTTGATATTCGTCGTAGAGGAGTTGATGGAATGCAAGCAGATTTATATATCAGAGGAGGAAATTCTGACCAAACATTATTACTAATTGACGGTGTTAAAATGGACGATCCACAAACAGGACATCATTTAATGAATGGAGCTTTACCTCTACTATTGGTACAACAAGTTGAAGTTATAAAAGGTCCTGCGGCAAGAATTTACGGACAAAATGCCTTTGCTGGAGCTGTAAATATCGTCAGTAAAAAAATTATTTCTGACGCTCTAACTATCAACGCTAATTATGGCTCTTTTAACAATTTTAAAGCAGAAACAGCCTTTACAGAACATTTTGAAAAAGGTGGCATATTAGCTTATGCTGGTTATCAAACATCAGATGGATATCGCTATAACACCGATTTCAAAAACAAAAATGCCTTTGTAAAAGCTAACTTTTTAGACTATCAATTATTAGCTACTTTTTCTGAAAGAAAATTTGGAGCAAATGGATTTTATGCAAGTCCAAAATTCAAAGACCAATACGAGGAGACACAAACGAGTTTGGTTGCCTTATCATCAAAATACCAATGGGGAGCATTATCGTTAAAACCTCGTCTTTACTGGAGAAGAAACCAAGATATGTACTTATTCTTAAGACACAATCCGTCTTATTATCGAAACTTACACATCTCAAACAAAGTAGGAGCTGAAGTTAATACCGTGACATCATCTTCACTCGGAGAAACTGGTGTAGGAATAGATGTTTCTCGTGTCTTTTTGAGAAGTAATAATCTAGGAGATCACCAAAGAACATCCTTCTTAGGGTTTTTAGAGCATCGTTTTGAATTTTTCGATAATAAATTAGACATCACACCTGGTGTGGCTTTCAGTTATTATTCTGATTTTGGAGCGAACACATTACCAGGAATAGACATTGGATACCGACTTACGGACGATTTAAAATTATACGCCAATGCAGGATACACTTACCGTGTACCAACATACACTGACTTATATTACAAAGGACGTACGAATATCGGAAATCCTAACTTAAAACCTGAATCAGCGATTTCTGAAGAATTTGGAGTAAAATACAAAAACCAAAGATTTTTTGTTAATGTGGCTGTATTCCACCGAAAATCAAACAACCTCATCAGTTGGACAAAAAGCAAGGAAAAGGACCCTTGGCAACCACAAAACTTCAGTAAAGTTCGAAACTACGGTATAGAGGCAAGTGTGAATTACGCATTCAAAGGCGGTAAAATTTACGTGAATTACACATATATGAAAGATCAATTGATAAAGCAAGATCACAAATTATCATTATACTCTTTGAACAGCTTGAAACATCAAGTAAACACGGGGATTACCTACCGATTACTTCCTAATTTACGACACACAATTTCTTACAGATTTATAGAGCGAACACAAGGAGAAAACTATCAATTATTAGACACAAAATTGATTACCGATTTAGGTAAAAAGTCAGAGTTTTTCATAATGATTAACAACTTATTCAACGAAGAATACACGGAAACCAACTTAGTTCCAATGCCAAAAGGAACGATTACGGCAGGTATCAGCTATCGTGTTTACTAATGAAAATTTAAAGTAAAAATTAAGTCATTATTTTACAGAACGGCTTAATTTTCACTTATTTTTTTTTCGTTTTACACCTCAAAAAACCATTTTTCTATCTATCATAAATATCGTTACTTTGCACTTCAATTATCGAAGATTATAGATGGATACCATACTCAGCATTGAAAACATTACAAAAACGTACGGCTCATACAAAGCCTTAGACAATGTTTCTTTACAAATGCCTAAAGGCAGTATTTTTGGACTTTTAGGACCCAACGGAGCAGGAAAAACTTCTTTGATTCGCATTATCAACCAAATTACAATGGCGGACAAAGGAGCAGTTTATTTAGACGGTGAACTGTTGCAACCAAAACATATTCAGCAAATTGGATATCTTCCTGAAGAGCGAGGATTATACAAAAATATGAAAGTTGGCGAGCAAGCCATTTATTTGGCTCAACTCAAAGGAATGAGCCAACAAGAGGCTAAAAAAAAGTTGGAATATTGGTTTGAAAAATTTGAAATTACCGATTGGTGGAACAAGAAAATCCAAGAACTTTCCAAAGGTATGGCTCAAAAAGTACAGTTCATTGTAACGGTGCTACACAATCCTAAATTGTTGATTTTTGACGAGCCTTTTAGTGGATTTGACCCTATCAACGCCAATATTATTAAAAATGAAATTTTAGAACTCCGAGAAAAAGGAGCGTCTATCATTTTTTCTACACATCGAATGGAATCGGTAGAGGAAATGTGCGATTATATTGCTTTGATTAACAAATCACATAAAATTCTGGACGGAAAACTTAGCGACATCAAAACACAATTTAAAACCAATGAGTATGAAGCTGGATTATACTCTTCTGATATTCAACAATTAAAAAAGAGTTTGTCCGAACTCAATTTTTCATTTACAGAAAGTGAAACACAGCAAATCGGTTGTAATCTTCATTTAAAATTTGCTCTTAAAGAACATCAATGTTCACAAGAATTAATTACAACACTAAATCAACACACAACAATTCACTATTTTGCAGAGGTTATTCCTTCGGCAAATGATATTTTCTTAAAAGCCATTTTACAAAATGAATAAATTATTTTTAATCATAAAACGAGAGTTTCTTGCAAAAGTGAGGAATCGTTCTTTTATCGTGATGACGGTTTTAAGCCCATTGCTCATCGTTTTGATGACTGGACTTATCATTTTTTTGAACAAAACAAATAGTGAAAGCGTCCGACAAGTTGCTTTTATTGATCATTCACATCAATTATCCGTAGCCTTAAAAGACTCAAAAAACATCACTTATGTTGATTTGACAGATATTCCTTTTGAAGAGGCTGTCCAAAAAACAAAGGATTTTTATACAGGTCTTCTCTATATTCCAAAAGCAAAAACACTCGATGAATTATCGAAAAAAATACAGTTTTATTCATTAGAATCTCCTGGAATGGAATTGATGCAAAACATTGAAAACAAACTTCGTAACAGAATTGAGCAACTTAAAATAAAGGAACTCAATATCGACTATAAATTGCTACAACAAACCACAACAAATGTAACCATTACCACCGAAAACTTTGAAGGCGACCAATCTTCTAAAATAGGAAATATCCTCAAAATGATAGCAGGTGGCGGATTGGGTTATTTGATATTTATGTTTATCATCATTTATGGAGGTTCTGTGATGCGAAGTGTCATCGAAGAAAAAACAAGCAGAATTATAGAGGTGATTATCTCTTCTGTAAAGCCGTTTCAATTAATGCTGGGGAAAATTATCGGAAATGGTCTTGCGGCTATTTTACAGTTTTTAATTTGGTTGATTATAGGTATTGTTGTGTTGGTAATTGCAAATGTTTTATTAGGAATTGACGCATCTTCATCGATGGAGGCTCTTCCGAGCGAGGCTTTAAATCAAATCAACAATGTTCCTCAAAAAGTGAATTTTGCACAAGAAATTCTTTTAGAACTTGACAAACTACCGATATTTACTATATTTTTCTCCTTTGTCATTTATTTCTTAGGAGGTTACTTGATTTATAGTTCTATTTATGCTGCCATCGGTGCTGCTGTTGACAATGAAACTGATACACAGCAATTTATGACTCCTGTATTATTACCTTTGATTATATCTATTTATATCGGATTTTCCATCATCGAAAATCCTAACGGACCTATTGCCGTCGGATTTTCACTATTTCCACTCACTTCGCCTATCGTGATGCTGATGCGTATTCCGTTTGGTGTGCCTTGGTGGGAATTGTTGATTTCTGTTGTATTGTTGGTACTTACCTTTTTATTTATCGTATGGTTTGCTGCTAAAATTTACAGAGTCGGAATTTTGATGTATGGGAAAAAACCGAGTTATAAAGAATTACTGAAATGGCTTAGATATTGATTTACAGCGAAAAACTATTTTTGAAAATACATTTCTAACAGTTCATCAAAGGTTTCTTCCAATTCGTTAATTTCCTTTGAGTTAGACTCTTTAAACTCTGAAATTATTTTTTTCTGAAAGACCTCTTTTACATCTAAATCCTTGATATCCGTTCCTTCTTCAAAAAGTTCGTCGATATTCTTACTTCCTCTCTCGAAAGTAATTTTATGATGAATAATTTGATTTTGGTTGTTTTCATTATAATTTTCAATCAACTGATTCAGTTGCTGAATATATTCAAAATCGTATTCTTTTTCTTTGATTTCCAATTCTATAAAAGCCGAAAGAGGACTGCTATTTGTAAATTCATTTACCTTATTTAGCACCTCTTCGAAAGTCCCTGAAAATCGTTTCAGTTGACGAAATTTTGGGGTTTTAATGACTTTTGGCTCTTGTATTTTTCCATTTTCAACGGAAATCACAACGACTTGTTTATCATCTTTTTTTTCTGAAAAACTCAACGGAATTGGCGAACCGCTGTAACGAATCATTTCATTTTTATTGATGATTTGAGGCTTATGAATATGTCCTAATGCAACATAATCAAACCCTTGAAAAACACCAGAAGAAACCGCTCCAGAATTACCTATATGAATATCTCTTTCACTTTCGGAAGTCGTTGAACCTACGGCAAATAAATGCCCCATTGCAATTGATGGAATTGTAGGATATTTTTTCTGTACAATCGCCAATAAATTTTGATAATGGTTTAAAATTCCCGCTTGAATTGCCTCGTGCCGAGAACTAAATTCTTGATCTGAAATAGAGTTACGCAAATCTTTATCTCTCAAAAAAGGAACGGCACAAATCGTTACTTTTTCTTCTTTTATCTCAAAAGAGATTATTTCGTCTTCCAAATCTTCCGTTGCTCCTCCAACGACAAAAATATCGTCGTATTTTAGGTAGTTTTTAGAGGCATTGAGATAACTAACCGAATCGTGGTTCCCTCCTGTGATGACGGTTTTTATCCTTAATTCTCGTAGGCGTTTTAAAAATGAAAAATACCGTTCTTTATCCGTATTTGCTGGATTCGAAATATCGAAAATATCACCTGAAATGAGCAAAATATCAATATCTTCTTTTTGCAATAAATCCATCAACCAACTGACAAACAAATCCATTTCCTCTGCAAGAGAATAACCGTGCAAATGCTTTCCAAAATGCCAATCAGCGGTGTGTAGTATTTTCATCTATTTGTTTTTCGAACCTTTGACATAAAAAATAATCAAAGAGAAACCATTACTTTTCCATTAATGAAAAAGCAACAAAAATATCGCCTTACAAGTCCAAAACCTATATCAATTCCTTAATTTCCTTGATAAATCGCTCTGCTAAATCAGTTGCTTTGGTTTGTGATAATGCCTCTGTATAAATTCTAATAATTGGCTCTGTATTTGATTTTCGAAGATGTATCCATTGGTCTGAAAAGTCAATTTTCACTCCGTCAATCGTATTTACCTCTTCGTTTTTATACTTTTCAGCCATTTTCACCAACAATTCATCTACGTTGATTTCAGGTGTTAATTGAATTTTATTTTTACTCATAAAGTAGTTCGGATAACTATCTTTCAACTCTTTACAAGATATTTTTTGCTCCGCTAAATGTGATAAAAATAAAGCAACTCCTACCAACGCATCTCTACCGTAATGACTTTCTGGATAGATAATTCCTCCGTTACCTTCTCCTCCGATAATCGCATTGGATTCTTTCATCAATGCCACAACATTTACTTCACCAACAGCACTTGCTTTGTAAGTTCCATTGTGTTTTTGAGTAATATCTCTCAATGCTCTTGATGATGATAAATTGGAAACCGTATTTCCTTTTTCTTTGCTCAAAACGTAATCCGCACAAGCAACGAGCGTGTATTCCTCTCCGAACATAGAACCGTCCTCACACACCAATGCTAATCTATCCACATCAGGGTCAACGACAATTCCTAAGTTCGCTTTTTCTTTAACTACCAAATCAGAAATGGCTGTCAAGTGCTCTTTTAGAGGTTCTGGATTGTGCGGAAACTGTCCGTTTGGAGTGCAGTAAAGTGGCACACATTCTACGCCTAATTTCTCTAACAATTTAGGAATAGCGATTCCTCCAGTCGAATTGACACCATCCACAACTACTTTAAATCCTGCCGACTTAATAGCGGAAGTGTTTACCCATTTTAATTTCAACACCTCTTCGATGTGCAAATCGATGTAATTTTCCTTAAAAGTATATTTTCCCAAACCATCTACATCAGAAAATAAGAACTCTTCTTTTTCAGCAGTTTCTAATATCAAAGCGCCTTCTTTTGCATTTAAAAACTCTCCTTTTTCATTCAATAATTTAAGAGCATTCCACTGCTTTGGATTGTGACTTGCCGTGATGATGATACCACCGTCTGCTTTTTCCAAAGGAACAGCCACCTCAACAGTAGGCGTGGTCGAAAGCCCAATATCTGTAACGTTAATACCCAAACCTAAAAGAGTGTTTACCACTAAATTAGATACCATTTCGCCAGAGATACGAGCATCTCGTCCTATAACGATATTTAGAACCTTATCTTTATGGTTGTTTTTGAGCCACATTCCATAAGCAGCCGCAAATTTCACAGTGTCTAATGGAGTTAAATTGTCATTGGTTACTCCTCCAATAGTTCCTCTAATTCCTGATATTGATTTTATAAGTGCCATTCTTTATTTTTTTATACGCTGTTACAAAAATACATTTTAATTTTTAAATAACACCCAATTTCAAATTTAAAAACATCATCAATTCAAGATATTTTCACAAAAAATCAAGCTAAAAACTATCTGAAGAATATTCTAATAAATCGCCCAGTAGAGCAATAGCGCGCTATTGCTCTACGTTACACACGTATTACAAATACAATATCACCCAAAAAATTTATCCTTTTCCCAATTTTCAGGATTATTGATGATATAATTCATTATTCTATCATACGAATTTTCATCTCTTATGATGTGTTCGTGAAATCGTGATTGCCACACAAAATCATATCCCAATCGATTTGCGTGTTTCGTTACTGCCGATTTATAATTCCTAACAATAGAAGAAATTGATTTTTTTCCAATATTTTGAAATCTATTTTCTGATGTTGCAGGAACATAATTCTCATCATTCAACAAATCGTCATTATCAAGAATTAAAATTCCGTGAATATGATTTGGCATTACCACAAACTCCCCTAATTCCACATTTTTATTATGATTTCTTAATTCATACCATAGAGAACATCAGCAATAGCACCAATTCTTGATAAATTCATTTTTTTATTATCAATTTCACCAAAATAATGTTTCCTTTCCTTGGTGCAAATGGTTATAAAATACGCACCCGACCACCGATAATCCCAATGTTTTAATCGTGGTGTCGTAATGCGATATTTATTTTTGAATTTATCCATTATTTGTATTGTTATCGAACCATTTAGACGTTGAGGATTGGTTGTACGGTCTAGGTAGAGAAATAGTGCGCTATTTCTCTACATTATGTTATGAACCTACAATATTCAAATCGTTTTTTATCCCAATTACCCCACAATATTCACAATCTTCCCCGGAACAACAATCACCTTTTTAGGTTCTCGTCCTTGTAATTGTGCTTGTGTTTTTTCGTGTGCCATTACGGTTTTTTCAATTTCGTCTTTTGGCATATCCATAGGTAAATCTAAGGTAAAACGCATTTTTCCGTTAAACGAAATCGGATATGTTTTGGTACTCTCTACCAAATATTTTTCCTCAAATTTAGGGAATGTAGCCGTTGAAATAGATTCATTATATCCTAATTTTTGCCATAATTCCTCAGCGATATGCGGAGCATAAGGCGAAATTAACACCAATAAAGGCTCTAAAATTTGTCGTTTGTTACATTTTTGACTTGATAATTCATTTACAGCAATCATAAAAGTTGAAACTGACGTATTAAACGAGAAGTTTTCAATATCTTCTTCTACTTTTTTGATGGTTTTGTGTAATGTTTTCAACTCATCAGGAGTTGGATTTTCATCAGAAACCGAAAATTCTTCGCCTTTATGGAACAATCTCCATAATTTTTTCAAGAATGAATACACTCCTGAAATTCCTGATGTTTTCCAAGGTTTTGACTGCTCTAAAGGTCCTAAGAACATTTCAAATAAACGCAAACTATCCGCTCCGTACTCCTCGCAAATCAAATCAGGATTAACCACATTGTATTTTGATTTAGACATTTTTTCAACCTCACGACCAACAATATATTTTCCGTCTTCTAAAATAAATTCAGCATCTTTATATTCACTACGCCAATTTTTAAAGCCTTCCACATCTAGTTCATCGGAAGTATTTACTAAAGAAACATCAGCGTGAATTGGCTGTACGTTTTTGCCTTCAATCAATCCTTTTGATAAAAACTTATTCGTTCCTTCCTCTCTGTAAACAAACGCCGAAGTTCCTGTTATCATCCCTTGATTAATCAGTTTTTTAGCAAACTCATCAACAGGAACAAAACCTCTATCAAACATAAACTTTTGCCAAAAACGAGCGTACAACAAATGCCCTGTTGCGTGCTCACTTCCTCCGATGTATAAATCCACCTGTTGCCAGTAGTTAATTGCCTCTTTTGAGAAAATTGCCTCATCATTCATTGCGTCCATATAGCGATTAAAATACTGCGAACTTCCAGCCCAACCTGGCATCGTATTCAACTCCAATGGAAATACTTTTTCATTGTCAATCAACTGATTGCTAACTACCTCTGCAGTTTCGCAGTTCCAAGCCCAAACCTCAGCATTTCCTAATGGCGGTTTTCCGTCTTCTGTCGGAAGGTATTTTTCTACTTCTGGCAATTCGATAGGTAAATATTTTTCATCAATCATCTGGGGAAGTCCGTTTTTGTAATACACAGGGAACGGCTCTCCCCAATAACGCTGACGACTAAACACGGCATCACGCAAACGATAATTGATTTTTCCATAGCCAAAACCTTGCTTTTCCATTTCGTAAATAACGGTTTTCATCGCTTTCTTAACCGTCAATCCGTCTAGAAAATCTGAATTTACAAGAGGTGTTTTTGCTGACTTATCCGTGTACGCCTCTTCGGAAATATCAATTCCCTCAAAAATATTTTTAATCGGAATATTAAAGTGCTTTGCAAAAGCATAATCTCGGTCATCACCAGCAGGAACTGCCATAACTGCACCAGTTCCGTAACTTGCCAACACATAATCGCCAATCCAAATTGGAATTTCCTCATTTGTAAATGGGTGGATTGCATACGCTCCCGTAAACACTCCTGAAATCGTCTTTACATCCGCCATTCTATCTCTTTCCGAACGTTTTGCAGTCGCCTCAATATAGGCTTCTACATCCGCTCTTTGCTCATCAGTTGTGATTTGCTTAACCAATTCGTGTTCAGGCGCAAGAGTCATAAATGACACTCCAAAAATGGTATCAGGACGTGTTGTGAAGACATCTATATTTTTGTACGGGCGTTGCAATGCAACGCCCCTACCTACTTTAAACGAAACCATCGCCCCTTGACTACGTCCAATCCAATTGGCTTGACTATCTTTCAATGGTTGTGGCCAATCCAATTTTTCCAAACCGTCTAATAAACGCTGTGCATACGCCGTAATTCGCATTGACCATTGAGTCATTTTCTTACGAACAACAGGGTGTCCTCCACGTTCTGAAACACCATTTACAATTTCATCATTTGCTAAAACAGTCCCTAATTTTGGACACCAGTTCACTTCCGTATCAGATAAATACGTCAATCTATAATCTAATAATATTTCTTGTTGTTTTTCTTCTGAAAAAGAACTCCACTCCTCAGCAGAAAAGTCAGGTGTATTTTCATCACAAACAGCGTTTACTTTTGTATTTCCATCTGCTTTGAATTTTTCAACCAACGTTGAAATATCTTCGGCTTTGTCGGTATCTTTATTGTACCACGAATTAAACAACTGAATAAAAATCCACTGTGTCCATTTGTAATAGTTAGAATTTGAAGTGCGAACCTCTCTACTCCAATCGAATGAAAATCCGATTTTATCTAATTGTTTTCTATAAGTTTTGATATTTGTCTCAGTCGTAATTGCTGGATGTTGTCCTGTTTGAATAGCGTACTGCTCTGCAGGAAGTCCAAAACTATCGTAACCCTGCGGATGCAATACATTGAATCCTTTATGACGCTTATAACGAGCGTAAATGTCAGATGCAATATAACCGAGTGGATGCCCAACGTGCAACCCCGCCCCACTTGGATAAGGGAACATATCTAATACATAATATTTCGGTTTCTCTGATTGATTTTCGGCTTTAAAAGTTTCATTTTTCGCCCAAAATTCTTGCCATTTTTTCTCAATTTCCTGATGATTGTATTGCATTTTTCCTTAATTTAGTTCATAAGGTAGCAAATTTACATAGAATTATTGAAACGTAAATTTTTTCAATGATAGTTTTTAAAAGATTCTACTGCAAAATAATCTAACGCTGTTACAAAAGCACGTTTACCCTCTTAAAATCAGTATCATTGCCCTCTCAAAAACATCAATCAAAAGAGCTATTTTCAAGTAAAAACACAAAACTCTTGAAATAAATCATTTATTTTTAGTAACTTCGTACCTTGACTTTTAGCGGTTAAAAAATAATGAGTTTAGTAAGATTACAAATTAAGGAAATTTCGTACAGCCATTCGCAAAGAGGAGCCTATGTAGTTGTCTTTAAAGACACTACAAGCGAACGCACATTACCTATCGTAATAGGGACTTTTGAGGCGCAATCCATTGTAATTGCGTTGGAAAAAGATTTGCATTCGCCAAGACCTCTAACACACGACTTGTTTAAGAGTTTTACTGACAAATTCGACATCATCATCAAACAAGTAATTATTTACAAGTTAGTTGACGGAGTTTTTTATGCTAATTTGGTTTGTGAACAAAACGGAATAGAGCAATATATCGACTCTCGAACTTCTGATGCTGTGGCACTTGCCATTAGAAGTAATGCCCCTATTTTTATCTACAAAGACATCTTGGACGAGGCTGGAGTGTATTTATCAAAAGACGACGTAGATTTTGAATTAAAATACGAGGAAGACGAAGATGATTTTGACGAAAGTGACTTTTCTTTTGAACAAATAGAAGATTTTTTAGGAGAAAATAATTCAAAAGAAGAGGAAAATTCTTTTTCAAACTACACTTTGGAAGAATTAAACCAAAAATTAGAAACAGTCATCGAACAAGAAAACTACGAACTCGCCGCACAAATTAGAGATGAAATTGAAAAACGAAAAAAATAATTCAATGTCAAAAAAAATACACATTTTAGTTTTAGGAACACTTTTTTTTCCTGCTTTATCAAAAGCACAAGAAGTTGCAAACGGAATGATTCCTAACCAAGGATTTTCTATCAATTCTCTATGGCGAGGAGTGGTCGGAATGATTTTTTTAATAGGGCTTTCCTATATTTTAAGTGCCAACAGAAAGAAAATCAATTGGCGAACAGTCGGATTGGGACTTGCTTTTCAGTTATTGATTGCCATTGGCGTTTTAAGAATCCCTGTCGTACAACATTTCTTTGAATTTGTAGGTGGACTTTTCACTTCCATTTTAGATTATACGGCTGCTGGAAGTACTTTTTTATTTGGTAATTTAATGAATAGTGATTCTTTTGGTTTTATTTTTGTATTCCAAATATTACCTACCATTATTTTCTTTTCTGCCTTAACCTCTTTGCTATTTTACCTCGGTATTATTCAAGCAATTGTGAAAGGAATGGCGTGGTTTTTGACGAAACTTTTAGGAATTTCAGGAGCAGAAAGTCTTTCTGTAGCAGGAAATATCTTCTTAGGACAAACAGAGGCTCCGCTAATGATTAAAGCCTATTTAGAAAAAATGACACGCTCCGAAATTTTGTTAGTAATGATTGGAGGTATGGCAACAGTTGCTGGAGGTGTTTTAGCGGCTTACATCGGATTTTTGGGAGGCGATGATGAGGCTTTGAGATTGCAATTTGCCAAGCATCTACTCGCTGCATCTGTAATGGCGGCTCCAGGTGCGATTGTTATTTCTAAAATACTTTATCCTCAAATAGAACCTATCAATACCGAAACAACTGTTTCCAAACAAGAAATAGGCTCAAATATATTAGATGCGATTGCTAACGGAACCAGTGAGGGACTTAAATTAGCCGCAAATGTAGCAGCAATGCTATTGGTATTCGTAGCGTTAATTGCAATGTTGAACGGTATTTTGGGCTGGATTGGCGATGTTACTTCCATCAACGGTTGGGTTGCCGAACATTCTTCTTACGAAAAATTGAGTTTAGAGGCGATTCTTGGAACGGTATTTTCACCTTTAATGTGGATTATCGGTGTAGCAAAAGAAGATATGATGATGATGGGACAGTTATTAGGTGTCAAACTTGCCGCAAGTGAATTTATTGGCTATATGCAGTTAGCAGAATTGAAAAATGTAGCAAATAGCGTCCACTTAAATTACGAAAAATCTGTAATTATGGGAACTTATATGCTTTGTGGATTTGCTAACTTTGCCTCTATTGGAATACAAATTGGAGGAATTGGCTCACTAGCACCTAAACAACGAAAAACCTTATCAGAATTTGGAATAAAAGCATTAATAGGTGGTTCGATTGCATCCTTATTGTCTGCTACAATTGCGGGAATGATTATTGGGTAGTCTCACTATTAAAACAATCTTGACAAAAAATAATTTATGCAACAATATTTAGACCTTATTAAACATATCAGAGATAACGGCACTATAAAAGAAGACCGTACTGGAACTGGGACTCGTAGTATTTTCGGATATCAGATGCGCTTTGATTTAAGCAAAGGCTTTCCTTTGCTAACGACTAAAAAACTGCATTTAAAATCCATCATACACGAACTTTTATGGTTTTTAAAAGGCGACACAAATATTGCTTATCTAAAAAAGCATCAAGTAAAAATATGGGATGCTTGGGCAGATGAAAACGGCGATTTAGGACCTGTATACGGACACCAATGGCGTAATTGGAATAGCGAAGACATCGATCAAATAAAAGAAGTCATCAACACCATAAAAAACAATCCTGACAGTAGAAGAATGTTAGTTTCTGCTTGGAATCCATCCGTATTGCCAGACACTTCGGTTTCTTTTGCTGAAAATATTGCCAACGGAAAAGCGGCCTTACCACCTTGTCACGCCTTTTTTCAGTTCTACGTGGCTGACGGAAAGTTATCGTGTCAATTGTACCAACGCAGTGCAGATGTGTTTTTAGGCGTACCTTTTAACATTGCTTCTTATGCTTTGTTTACTATGATGATAGCACAGGTTTGCGATTTAGAAGCTGGGGATTTTGTACACACTTTTGGTGATGTTCATATTTATAACAATCATTTAGAACAAATTGATTTACAACTAGGAAGAGAACCAAGAGAACTTCCTACAATGGAACTTAATCCTGATGTAAAATCTATTTTTGATTTCACTTACGAAGATTTTACTTTAAAAAACTATAATCCACATCCACATATAAAAGGAAAAGTATCAGTTTAAAAAACAATAATTATGGAATCATTAGAACAACACGAATTATACGAAAATGCACGAAAAAGAGTCCGTGCCAAACGAAAAGTTTATGTTCACTTTGCCTTATTTTTGATAGGGTCAATTTTATTAATTGTAACTAACAAGATACTACACATTGGAGAAGAATTTACCCTTTTTGGTATCTCTTTTTCTAATTGGTTTATTCCTGTAGTACTTCTTTGGTTCTTTTTCTTCTTGAGTTATGCTATAAAAGTGCTCTTTTTCCAAAGAATTATGGGAAAAGAATGGGAGCGTAAGCAAACAGAAAAATTAATTTTAAAACAAGAGAAACGAATTGCTCAGTTAGAGAAAAAAATAGCAAAAGAGTATCAAAAAGAAGCAAAAGAGATCATCGAAAACACTGAAAAAGAAAGCGAAAAAAAAGAGGTAGTCACTCCTATAGAAAACAAAAACGAACCTATATGATTACGATTATTGCCGCTATTGCAAAGCAAAATGCTCTTGGAAAAGACAACCAACTTATTTGGCATCTTCCAGCAGATTTAAAGCGATTTAAATCTATCACTTCAGGACATCCTATCATTATGGGACGCAAAACTTTTGAGTCCTTAGGACGACCTCTACCCAACCGGACCAACATTGTCATTACAAGGAATAAAGACTATTCTCCTAAAGGCGCTATCGTGGTTCATTCATTAAATGAGGCTATCGAAAAGGCTCAAGAAATAGACGAGCATATTTTTATCATCGGAGGAGCAACGATTTACAAAAAAGCAATTGAAATCGCCGATGTATTAGACATCACAAAAGTACATCACTCCTTTGAGGCAGATGTGTTTTTCCCTGAAATTGATCTCAAAGTGTGGCGAGAAGTTAACCACACCTCATTTAAAGCCGATGAGAAAAACAAATATGATTATAGTTTTGTGAGGTATGAGCGGAGAGTATCATTAAAAAATTAGTGTTAAACTAAATGTTTCGCAACAAAAAAAGGCATTTGAAATCAGATTTCAAATGCCTTTTTTATAAAACATACCTTTGGTATGCTATAAATATTAATTAACTAAGTCTTACATTGAATAACTAAGTCCGAACAACCAGAAAGATTGTAATTTGTTATCTGTATTTTTCAATGGAGTACCTGCGAAATTAGATGCCTCTTGCTTGTTCTTTCTTAAACCAAAGTCAAATCCAACCCCAATTCCTTTCCAGAAAGTATATGCAAAAGAGTTTGTCCAAGTCCAGTTAGAATAATCCATAGACTTATAACTTAAAAATGTTGTAAAGTTTGACTTGAAATTAACCGCTCCTAATTTACGAGTATAATCTGCTACGATTTTCGCACCCATAGAAGATTTATAATCAGCACCATCTTTACTAAAAATAAAGTTATAGTTTAATGGGTGTGCAACTACTATTAAATTTTGGATAGGTGTCCAAGTAGCACCAATACCTAAATCTAAAAATCCAGGATTATTAAAGTTTTTAATAAATGTAGTTCTGTACTCTCCTAAAGCAGATACAGCTAACGTTTTGCTTACTTTATATCCATATAAAGAAGACAATGTAAACACGTCTGTTGTTCCTTGGAACTCATCGTTATCAGTATCGTCATCCTTGTTATCTAACTTTGTCCAAGCTAAATTAATATTAGCAGAGTTTCTCCAAAAATACTTCTCTCTGTCTAAATTAGCATATCCGTTTACAACAACTCCTATATTTCCTGCTGATGAATTTGGAACAGCATTAGAATACCAGTTATTGAATCCTGATAAATTTGCTCCAATCGTACCAAAGGCACCATATTTCCAACCTGGAAACTTATCTATTTTACCTTGAAGTGCATTAACTTCTCCTTGTAACTTTGCAATTTCTGCTTTTTTTGTCGCTTGTTGACTTTTTAATTCCTCAACTGTCTGTGCATACGATGAAACTCCAATCATCATTGCTAATAAAAATACTACTTTTCTCATTCTTTTTCTATTTTAATTTTTAAAATTTTGCGCTGGCAAATATATACGAATAAGACCAACTTCAAAGATAAAAGTCACATTTTTTACGATTTAAACAACGGAACAGCAGAACAAATCTCACCAAAAAGAATAGACTTAACCTTAGTTTTCAACCTATTAGCCAACTGAACATAAGTATTCAAAGGAATCGATTTTTTACCACATCCTTTTACTACCACACGCTTATTTTCATATTTTTCGAGTGGAATTTGACTAATAATTTCTTCCCAAACGCTATGTTTTAGGTCTTCCATTGTACCATAAACCACTTTTTGAGCAAAGGGTTGTAAATGCAATCCTACCAATAAAAATGCCCACGATGGAACAATCGCATCAGTACTACATACAATATGTACAAACTGATCTTGATGCTGATTCCAATCATATTCGTTCAAGGATTTTCTAAATTCCTTTTCTTTCAAAAGCAATCCTTCATACATCCATTGTGAAATATCCATCGTCACAAATGGATTTTTAGGATAAAAATCCTCTAAATCGATTTGCTCAACCTTACTTTTGGCAACTCTGTTTACAATTTCGTCCATTTTATAGTAGGCCTAATTCCAATTTTGCTTCCTCACTCATCATATCTTGTGTCCAAGTAGGGTCAAAAGTGATTTCTACTTCCGCGTTATTTATTTCAGGAAGTGTTTTGACCTTTTCTTCTACTTCCACCGGCAACGTTTCCGCTACAGGACAATTAGGCGAAGTCAAAGTCATCAATATTTTCACATCATTATCATCACTGATAAAAACATCATACACCAATCCTAATTCAAAAATATCCACCGGTATTTCTGGATCATAAATGGTTTTTAAAACGGCAACAATCCTATCACCTAAATCTTCTGTATTCATTATTTTGTCATTTTAGTTTGGTGTGCCAATGCCTCTAATTTTATTTGCTTTACCATTGATAGTAAACCATTTGCTCTTGTTGGTGACAAGTGCTCTTTTAATCCTATTTCGTCGATAAAATCAACTTCGTATTTCAAAATATCCTCTGGTTTTTGGTGGTTAAAAACACGTAAAAGCAGAGCAACAATTCCTTTCGTAAGAATGGCATCACTATCTGCTGTAAACGTAATTTTATCGCCCTCCGCCTCCGAATGCAACCACACTTTCGACTGGCATCCTGAAATCAAATTAGCATCCACTTTATGGCTTTCATCTATCTTAGGAAGAGATTTTCCAAGACCAATAATATGTTCGTAACGATCCATCCAATCATCGAAAAAAGCAAATTCTTCTATAATTTCTTGTGCTATTTCTTTAATAATCATTTTTAAAACTTATTTTTGCAAAAGTAAGATTTAATTCGTTGCAAATAAAATGATTTTATTTTTCATTACTTTGCAAGCAAAACAAAAACAAAATGAGCAAACTACTAATCGTAGGAACAGTCGCTTTTGACTCCATTGAAACACCCTTTGGAAAAGCAGAAAAAATTTTGGGTGGTTCGGCGCCTTACATCGCTCTTTCAGCATCAAAATTAGGAGTTCCTACAAGCATTATTTCGGTAGTTGGAGGTGATTTTACACCGTCCTACCTCGAAATGCTACACCAACATCAGATAAAAACGACAGGAATACAAATCGTAAAAGAAGGAAAAACATTTTTTTGGAAAGGAAAATACCACACCGACCTCAACAATAGAGACACATTGGTTACCGACCTAAACACACTTTCAGACTTTCAACCTGTTGTAAGCGAAGAAGATAAAAACGCTTCTTTTTTGATGTTAGGAAACTTGCACCCTTCTATTCAGATGCAAGTCATTGAGCAATTACCTAAACGTCCTAAATTGATTGTTTTAGACACAATGAATTACTGGATGGAACACACTTGGGACGAATTGATGGCTGTTTTGAAAAAAGTAGATGTAATTACCATTAACGACAGCGAGGCACGACAACTTTCTGGCGAATATTCATTGGTAAAAGCCGCTCAGAAAATCCAAGAAATGGGCGTAAAATATGTAGTCATCAAAAAAGGCGAACACGGAGCATTGTTATTCCACAAAGACAACGTATTTTTTGCTCCAGCACTTCCATTGGAAGACGTTTTTGATCCTACTGGGGCTGGCGATACTTTTGCTGGAGGCTTTACTGGTTACTTGGCAAGCACGGAAGACGTTTCTTTTGAAAATATGAAACGAGCCTTGATTTTCGGTTCAAATTTAGCCTCATTTTGCGTAGAAAAATTTGGTTCAGAACGACTGCAAACGGTTACTAAAAAAGAAATGCGAGAGCGACTATATCAATTCAAACAACTAACCCAATTCGACATCGAATTAGAAAAATCTTAACCCAATGAGCGACCCAATCAAACACGAATGTGGTATCGCAATGATACGACTGCTGAAACCTTTAGAGTATTACAAGAAAAAGTATGGAACGGCATTTTATGGCATCAATAAAATGTATCTTTTACTTGAAAAACAACACAATAGAGGACAGGACGGAGCAGGAATTGCTGCTGTAAAAATGGATGTCAATCCTGGAACTCGCTACATCAGCCGTATTCGTTCGAACAAACAGCAACCTATTCAGGATATTTTTTCGCAAATAACAGAGCGAATCAACAGTTTGAAGAAAGAAAATCCTGATGATTTCGAAAATATTGATTGGTTATTAGAAAATGCTCCTTACATCGGAAATGTGTTTTTAGGACACGTTCGCTACGGAACTTTTGGCAAAAATAGTATCGAAAGCGTACACCCTTTCTTACGTCAAAGCAATTGGAAAAATCGAAATCTGATTGTTGCTGGGAATTTCAATATGACCAATTCTAAGCAATTGTTCGAAAATTTAGTCAAAATAGGACAGCACCCAAAAGAAGTTACAGACACAGTAACGATTATGGAAAAAATCGGACATTTTATCGATGATGAAGTTGAAAAACAGTATCAAAAAGTAAAAAATGAGGGGTATAGTAAAATTGAAGCAACCCCTATTATTTCAGAAAGAATGCGTATTGCTCGTGTTCTAAAAGAAGCGTCGAAATATTGGGACGGAGGCTACGCAATGGCAGGAATGTTAGGACACGGTGATGCTTTTGTTCTACGAGATCCTGCTGGAATACGCCCAGCATTTTACTATAAAGATGATGAAATTATCGTGATTACTTCTGAACGTCCAGCGATTCAGACGACTTTTAATGTCGAATTAGAAGACATCCACGAATTACCACCGGGCGAGGCAATTATCATCAAAAAAGACGGTACAACAACCATTGAAGAAATCCGAGAAAAACTCCCTAAAAAGGCTTGTTCTTTTGAGCGAATTTATTTTTCGAGAGGTAGCGATGCGAGTATTTATGAGGAAAGAAAACAATTAGGACGACTCGTTCTTGACCAAATTACACCTCTTATAAAAGGCGATTTGAAAAACACCGTTTTCTCTTACATTCCAAACACCGCCGAAACCTCATTTTTAGGTTTAATCAGTGCGGCGGAGGATTTTTTGAGTCAAAAGAAAGCAGAGTTAATTTTAAAAGAAAAAAATACGCTTACTCCTGAAAAATTAGAAAATATCCTATCGGAACACCCTCGTATAGAGAAAATTGCTATAAAAGACGCTAAACTTCGTACCTTCATTACTGATGATGACAGCCGAGATGATTTGGTGGCTCACGTGTACGATGTAACTTACGGCGTTGTAAAGGAAAATGACAACTTAGTCATCATCGACGATAGTATCGTAAGAGGAACAACGCTGAAAAAGAGCATTATCAAGATATTAGACCGATTGCACCCTAAGAAAATTATTATCGTTTCTTCTGCTCCACAAATTAGATACCCAGATTGCTATGGAATTGATATGGCAAAATTGAGTGATTTTATTGCGTTTAGAGCGACTTTGGAATTGCTAAAAGAAACGAATCAATACGATATTGTCAAAAAAGTTTACGAGCAATGCAAGGCACAAAAAGGACTTCCTGACACAGAAATTAAAAATGTAGTCAAGCAGATTTACGAGCCGTTTTCGGAGCGACAAATTTCGGATAAAATTGCTGAAATGCTCAAAACAGAAAGTATCAAAGCCGATGTTTCTGTGGTATTTCAATCCATAGAAAATTTACACAAAGCCTGTCCTGAAAACCTTGGAGATTGGTATTTTACAGGCGATTATCCTACTCCGGGAGGAAACAGAGTTGTAAATAACGCCTTTATTAATTTTTACGAGGGAAATAACCAAAGAGCCTACTAAAATGTCTGTATTATATTTAGTTCCGACACCTATCGGAAATTTGGAAGATATCACGTTTAGAGCGATTAACGTTCTAAAGGAAGTGTCGCTTATTTTAGCCGAAGACACACGAAAAAGTGGCAAATTGCTAAAACATTTTGACATCGGAACGCCGATGCAAAGTCATCACAAATTCAACGAACATAAAACGCTGGACAGCATCATTCAAAAACTAAAAAGCGGACAAAGTATTGCAGTCATTTCCGATGCTGGAACTCCAGCCATTTCCGACCCTGGTTTTTTGATTAGTCGCGCCTGTATTGAACAAGGAATTCAAATTGAGTGTTTACCAGGAGCAACGGCATTAATCCCAGCATTAGTCAACAGTGGACTACCAAATGACAAATTCGTATTTGAAGGCTTTTTACCAGTAAAAAAAGGACGACAAACACGATTGCAATTTTTAGCAGAAGAAACACGAACAATCATTCTTTATGAGTCACCTCATAAATTATTAAAAACACTTTCTCAATTAGGGCAATTCCTTGGAAATGAACGAAGAATATCTGTTTCCAGGGAACTAACTAAACTCCACGAAGAAACTCTACGAGGAACAATCTCTGAAATGATAACTCATTTTGAGAATCGAAATCCGAAAGGGGAATTTGTATTAGTTATTGCTGGAAAGGAGGTTTAGTATTGGTAAATTAAACCTATATTTCTCATAAAAATTATAATAAATTCGTTTTTCATAAAACTTTTTGTAAATTTGTTGCTTGAAACTATTTTTTTAGACAAATCTAAAATCGTGAAAAAACTATTCATATACATAGCAACAATACTTCTTATGATGCCTCCACAGATGGTACATAATGACACTATTGTATATGATAATGTAGAAGAACATTTACATTCTGAAACCACTCACGACGATTTTCATCACAAAAATGATAGTGAACACGACAAAAAAACAAAACATCACCACCATTGTACGGTGGAAATATTTACACTGACGGCATATATCAACGAAACAATCAGTACGCCAGAGGTACTAATGATTTACAAAAAAACAGATATTAACTATTCCAAAGCACTTCACACAAGTGCATTTATCGGAAGTCTTTTCCGCCCACCTATTTTATTCAGTTAATATATTTAGCATTTTTTCGCATTACAAAACATAAAACAATCATCTCGCTTTGAGGTGACTTTGTTATACTCTTTTTGTATTTGTAAGTGATACAAAGAACATAAAATTCACACACAAAATTGTAGGATAATGATGCATCATTACTCTACTCAATAAAAATTTAATCATAAAAATAATAAAAATGAAAAAGATAATTTTAGCAATAGCAATAGTAAGTTCCCTTTTAATAGGATGTAAGAACGGAAAGAAACACAATCACAATCATCATGGAAATCATACGCATACTGAACATAGTGTAGATCATCATCATAAAGATGGAGAACATACACATAAAGACGGTAAACATGACCACGATGAAAATCATGAAGATCATAATCATTAATAAATAGAACACCCTACAGTAAACCAACCCCTTTACTTAGAAAGGGGTTGATAAGGGTGAAGATGTATTTTCTTTAGTATAAGAAATTTAAAATCTAGAATAATGTTAGATAAAATAATAAAATTCAGCATCAACAACAAGTTGATTATCGGAGCATTAGTGCTTGGGTTGATTGGCTGGGGAATTTACTCAGCCAAAGAATTACCGATTGATGCACTGCCTGATATTACGAATAATCAGGTGCAAATTATCACTTTTGCCCCCTCACAATCGGCAGAGGATATTGAACGACTCGTTACTTTTCCTGTGGAAATGACGATGTCAAATATCCCTGATGTAGAAGAAATTCGCTCGTTTTCACGATTTGGACTGAGTATGGTAACCATTGTGTTTAAGGAAAATGTGGATATTTACTGGGCTCGGCAACAAATTAGTGAACGACTGATTGAGGCAGAAAATCAAATTCCTGATGGTATCGGAACACCTGAAATGATGCCCGTTACCACTGGTTTGGGTGAAATTTACCAATACACACTTTACGCCAAAAAAGGCTATGAAAAAAAATACGATGCTATGGAACTCCGTTCGTTGCAAGACTGGGTTGTTCGTCGTCAGTTACTTGGTTTAGAAGGGGTTGCCGATGTAAGTAGTTTCGGTGGATTTCTAAAACAATACGAAGTTGCCTTAAAACCAGAGCGATTAATCGCTTTAAACATCTCAATTTCAGATGTTTTTGAGGCGTTAAAATCCAACAACCAAAATACAGGTGGAGCGTATATTGATAAAAATCCGAAAGCGTATTACATTCGTAGTGAAGGGCTTATCAAGAGTTTAAAAGACATTGAAAATGTCGTTATCAAAAACACTGCAAACGGAACGCCAATTTTAATCCGTGATGTTGGAAAAGTACAGTTTGGAAGTGCCATTCGTTACGGTGCAATGACCAGAAATGCGGACGGAGATGCTGTCGGCGGAATCGTAATGATGTTAAAAGATGAAAACTCATCAAAAGTAATCGACAGAGTAAAAGAACGCATTACACAAATTCAAGAAAGTTTGCCGGAGGGCGTGGTTTTAGAACCATTTTTAGACCGAACAAAACTCGTAAATAAAGCCATTAAAACGGTTTCAACCAACCTTATTGAAGGAGCGTTAATCGTAATTTTTATTTTGGCGCTGTTACTTGGAAATTTCCGTGCAAGTTTGATTGTTGCATCGGTTATTCCACTTTCTATGTTATTCGCTATCAGTTTAATGAACTTATTTGGAGTGTCAGGAAACTTAATGAGTTTAGGGGCAATTGACTTCGGAATCATCGTTGATGGCTCGGTTATTATTGTAGAGGCAACCTTGCATCATCTCGGTGTACGAAAAATAACTCGAAGGCTAACCCAAAAGGAAATGGACGAAGAGGTTTACGAATCGGCATCAAAAATTAGAACAAGTGCTGCTTTTGGAGAAATCATCATTTTAATTGTGTATTT
>PDWI01007788.1_pt1 | contig 23409 bp, 23 predicted proteins | sample 1430891 | NCBI WGS metagenome assembly PDWI01 (sample SAMN01162508, study PRJNA174530) | Oral metagenome, whole genome shotgun sequencing project. | biome: Marine environment; feature: Marine mammal; material: Swab sample of the gingival sulcus; isolation source: swab sample of gingival sulcus... | reverse complement strand
CCACCGATATTTCTGACAATCAAATCAGCCACAAGTTTTTCCAAGGAATACTCAGGATGTGAGGGCATACGTGATTGAGCGGCATTATCAAGCAATTGCGCCTGACCTTCCAATTGTATCTTTTGGGACTCAAGATTGTCCACTTTGCCACCATACATATTTTCAATAGTCGACGCCCACGACTTCAAACTGTCAACGTAACTCTTCTGTGTCGCCAACGAGCCGTCCAGGGCCGCGCCGCTCAAATCCGACCAATCAACTGTCGAAGTGCCGTCATTTACCGCATGAAAAGAAATATTGAACCCTCCGTCCGAGCTGGATTGAATATACACTTGACCCTTGGAATTTATTTGCTCGGTTCCCCACTTGGAACTGTCCAGCATGTAAATACCATTGAAATCCGTTGAATCGATAGTACCGGTGATCTTGTCACGAAGGGCGTTGTAATCGTCCTGAACCACAGAACTGGAAGCATCTAAATTGCCTGCTTCGATATCCGCAATAATATCCTTCATGGATCCCAGTGCGCCGACAATTGTCGACATGGAATTCTTGGCAACCCCCATCATGGTCGCCCCCTCACCGACATTTCGACTTGCCTGCCGTATCGCATCGGAATTAGCTCTTAAAGACCCGGAAAGCGCCTGCTCCGTTGGATTGGTAAAAACCGTGGCACCAGCGGTTTCGCCTAACACCAGGCTACGTATATCTTTCCCCACAGAAGAAGAGCCAAACAATTGATTTACCAACATATCCTGCTGCAATAACTGCTGGGAGTAATTTACTATAAAATTCTTTTCCACATCGGTCAGGGCCATGGCTTCTCCGCAGATAACATTTGTGCTTTTCCTCTCTATCGACAGAAAAAGATTTTTCTTTAGGGCTGCATCAAATATTCTTTCAATGGCTTTTCACTGATACAAAAATTTCTCAGCATCCAATGAGGGGATACCATCACCCTATCCTGCCTGCTTCCAAAGAAAACCCCCGTTGGTGTAAAAATACACCAACGGGGGTTTTTAACAGTCTGTCACCATTCTCAATCCGGGCCACGACGCGCCCTTTCAACACCACATACGATTACAATCCATCCACGACGACCCAAAATGCGACAGCTCCCACTCCCAGACGGACCACATGCCCGATATGGTAATGATAGCCCCAATCAATACCGAACATGGCAATAATGGACAAAACATACGCAACAATAATCAGTTTACGCCATATAGTGAATTTTAATAAATTCATGAAAAACTCCAATGAATACATTGCGAACGATAGCACGTCCCTTCCAATTACCACTATTTGTCGTCGAAACAGTGATGGCGCGGACAAAGACAGCATCAGATAGCGTGTCGCAAAAGGACAAGCCTCTTTAACGTGTTCTGAAATCAGAAAAATTACAATCGCCTAAAAATATTGGAAACAGCTAAAAGGATAAACCCAATGGAAACAAGCCAAAAGGGTCGGATAACATTTTCAAGAACGGGAATAGATATCATATTGATATGAATACCTATACCCAGTAATCCGATGATAACACTGACCATCCACGTAAGTAATTGCGGTGCACTCAAACTCACTTATTCAACTCCTAAAAATGCTTATGGACTGTATCAAAACACTCCCCCACAATGAGGTTAGCCCCATTGCTCCACCTGTTCACCGAAACTATAGGCTGAAGGCATTGCACGCCGTACCAGATCAAGTCTTTGCGCCCCCCCTGCCTAATTATGCACGCCGAACATTACGCAAATCACCTTCATTTGACAAAACAATTATCCAAATATAGACCGCAGAATTGACAAGGAAAGGAGTCTATTACGATGAGCAACAAAGACCAATCCAAACAGATTTTGGACGAAAACCACCAATGGCCATGCCCATATCTTTTTAAATTTATTGTCCCGACGAAAAATATTTGTCAACTTACGGAACTGTTTCCCAACGATCAGTTGCAAACCCGTGCATCCAAAAACGGCAAATATACCAGCGTCACTTTTGAATCAAACATGTCCTCCAGTAAAGAAGTAATGGAGGTATACCAAAAAGCCTCCACGATTCCGGGAGTCATGTCGTTATAATTACTATATAAGAGGGGGCATTATGAAAACTATCTACATGGATAACAACGCCACCACGCAGGTGGACCCGGTCGTTTTTGAAGCCAGCAAACCATTTTTTACACAATTGTACGGCAATCCCTCTTCCTCACATCGATTTGGTGGTCAGGTTGGTGTGGCGTTGAAAAAGGCGCGTGAGCACGTTGCCACCTTACTGAATTGCACCGCAAACGAGATCATCTTTACCTCCTGCGGCTCGGAATCGGACAATACGGCTATTTATTCCGCCATCAAGGCTTTCCCCCAAAAGCGTCATATTGTCACAACACGTGTTGAACATCCCGCGATTTTGAGTCGTTGCAATTCTCTCAAAAAGGAAAAGAACTATGAAGTAACCTACCTCGAAACAGACTGGCACGGTCGCCTTGACCTGGACGAATATCGCAACGCCTTACGTAACGATACGGCAATCGTCTCTATCATGTGGGCCAACAATGAAACCGGCAACATCTATCCTGTTGAAGAGATGGCCCGTATCGCCAAGGAAAACGGAACCCTCTTCCACACGGACGCTGTTCAGGCTGTCGGGAAAGTTGCCATTGACCTGCATGACTCGGCCATCGACATGCTCTCTCTTTCAGGCCACAAGCTGCATGCTCCCAAAGGGGTTGGTGCCCTTTTTGTTCGCAACGCCCTCCCCTTCTCCCCCTTCCTTACAGGTGGGCAGCAGGAAGGCGGTCGTCGCGCCGGTACGGAAAACACCTCCGGCATTGTCGCCTTGGGCAAGGCATGTCAACTCGCCGCCGATCACCTGGAAGCCGAGTCTGTGGTCGTCCAAGCGTTACGAGATAAACTCGAAAACGGGTTGTTATCCACCATCCCCGATACAATCCTCAATGGCGACAAGGATAACCGCCTCCCCAACACTTCCAATATATCCTTTGGGTCTGTCGAAGGAGAAACCATTTTGCTCATGATGGATCAGGCCGGAATCTGCGCCAGTTCCGGTTCTGCCTGTGCTTCGGGAAGTCTGGAGCCGTCACACGTTCTCCGCGCCATGGGGGTACCGCTCACCTTTGCACACGGTTCTATCCGTTTCAGTCTCAGCCGATTCAATACGGAAGAAGAAGTCGATTTTGTATTGGAGACCATGCCGCCACTCACTAAGCGTCTACGCAAGCTCTCGCCCCTCTCCGTCGAAAAAGACATCCCTGCGACACCCACCCCTTCTTGAAATGATAAACATCGTAGCAATAGACCAACCTCGTCGGCCCCCCTCCCTTGAAGGTCGGCCAAAAACTCTTTACCGAAAACAAGAGCGGGCTACCGGTGCACGACTCTTGTTGCCAACAGATGCCACGTCACCTTTTTCCGTCAGTTAAAAACGAATCAATCCTATGTAAATGTAGAGCAACCCTTGACTTTCAGACAGGCTTATACCACTTTATTTCGGTTCATTTATCTCGACAATAATTATTGAAATAGACTTTGCCGGAGGATCAAAAGACCATGAGCGACTATAAGAAGACCCTGCTCCTGCCCAAAACCCAATTCCCCATGAAAGCCAATCTCAAGCAACGAGAACCTGAGATGTTGCAGTTTTGGGAAGAGACCGGGGCGTATGATGCCATGGTCACAGCAGGCGATGCTACTGATGAATATGTGCTGCATGACGGCCCTCCTTATGCCAACGGGCATATTCACATGGGAACGGCTCTCAATAAAATCCTCAAGGATATTGTCATTAAATCGCGCAACATGCAGGGGCAAAGGGCGCAATATGTACCCGGTTGGGACTGTCACGGTCTCCCCATTGAGCATAAGGTCGAACAGGAACTCAAAAAGAAAAAGAAAGAGTTGGATACACTGACGATTCGCAAGATATGCCGCTCATACGCGACCCAATGGCTCGATATCCAGCGCAAGGAGTTCAAACGACTTGGCGTTCTTGGTGTTTGGGATGATCCGTATATAACGATGAAGCCTGAATACGAAGCTGCCACGGCTCGTGAACTGGGTCGGTTCATGGAGCGGGACGGAGTCGTGCGGGGCAAAAAGCCTATCTATTGGTGCTGTGATTGCCGAACCGCATTGGCGGAAGCCGAAGTTGAATACGAAGACCACACCTCTCCATCTATTTTTGTCCGTTTCTTGATGGCTGATGAAAATGCGAAGAAGATTGCCGATATTGATGTCTCAAAACTGTTTATCGTCATCTGGACCACTACACCGTGGACAATTCCCGACAACATGGGCGTCGCTGTTCACCCTGACTTTGAATACGTTCTCGTCGAGTCTGGCGGCGAATTCTACATTCTTGCTGAAGGGCTTTTGGAAAATTGCGCCAATAAATTCGGTTGGGATTCCCATACGATCATAACAACCGTCCGTGGGGTCGAGTTGGAAGGACTCAAGGCCAAACACCCCATTTATGACCGTGAATCGCCTGTTGTCCTGGCTGACTATGTGACCCTTGAAACGGGTACAGGGTGCGTACACACGGCTCCGGGGCACGGACGAGAGGACTTTGAAACCGGCCTGAAATACGGACTGGAAGCGTACTCACCCATGAATGACCGTGGCGAGTTCCTTTCCGAAGTCGAATATTTTTCCGGCCTCAATGTGTGGAACGCCAACCCCAAGGTTATAGAAAAATTGACGGAACTCGGTAACCTGCTGGCCTCCGAAGAGATATCACACTCCTACCCGCACTGCTGGCGTTGCAAGGAGCCGGTTATATTTCGCGCCACAACCCAATGGTTTGTCGGCATGGATGAAAATGACCTTAGAAAACAGGCTCTCAAAGCCATCCGCAACGATGTGGAGTGGATACCGGCCTGGGGCGAAGAACGCATCCACAACATGATCGAAAACCGTCCAGACTGGTGCATCTCCCGCCAGCGCAACTGGGGTGTTCCCATCTCCGCCTTGATCTGTGAAGACTGCGACGAAACATGGTTTGACGCCCAATGGGTTTACAATATTTGCGACAAATACGCAGAACATGAGACCGGCTGTGACTACTGGTTTGAAGCACCGATAGAGGAGTTGGTGCCGGAAGGCCTCACGTGCTCCAAATGCGGCGGCAGTCACTGGAAACGGGAAACCGACATTCTTGATGTCTGGTTTGACTCAGGCACCAGCTTTGCCGCCGTTGTCGAACAGCGTAAGGAGACACGTTTCCCGGCCGACCTATACCTTGAAGGATCGGATCAGCATCGCGGCTGGTTCCACTCTTCCCTCCTCGCCTCCATGGGAACCCGCGAAGTTCCCCCTTACAAGACTGTACTGACACACGGTTACGTTGTTGATGCTGAGGGTCGAAAAATGTCCAAATCCGTCGGCAACGTCATTGCTCCGCAAGAGATCATTGACAAATACGGGGCAGAAATTTTGCGCATGTGGGTATCTGCCTCCAACTATCAGGAAGATATCCGTATATCGGATGAAACGCTCAATCGCCTTGTCGATGCCTACCGCCGTATCCGAAACACCTGCCGCTACCTTCTGTCCAATCTCAATGATTTCGACCCGGTGAACAAGATTTCCACAGACGAGATGTTGCCGATTGACCGCTATGCGCTGGATATGGTTTCGCGCCATCATGCAACCATTCAAAAAGCATACAAAAACTTTGAATTTCATAAGGTTTACCATACGCTACACAACCTTTGCGTTGTCGACCTTTCCTCATTCTACCTCGACATCATCAAGGATCGCCTTTATGTTGAGGGACAAGACAGCCTCAAGCGCCGTTCTGCCCAAACAGTGCTGTGGCAGATTCTCCTGATGTTGTTGCAGGATATGGCTCCGGTCCTTTCCTTTACGGCAGAGGAAGGGTTCCAGCATCTACCGGAAGCGATCAAGTCGAATCTGAATCAAAGTGAAACCGTCTTTGCTCTTCGCTTTGCCGTCGATTCCACGAATGTCAGCGACGAAGAACGCGCCCGCTGGGAAACACTTTCCACTGTCAGAAGTGTTGTCAACAAGGCCATTGAGCCCAAACGCAAAGACGGTGTTATCGGGAAATCCCTTGATGCAGAAATAACACTGTATGCGACAGAAGAAATACGCACGCTGATAGATTCCGAAGAACTGGACAGCATGGAATTCTTCATCGTTTCCCGAATCAATCTGGAGGATATCACGGCTGCACCGGCCGATGTGTTTGAAAGTGAAGAAATGCCGGACCTGAAAGTTGCGGTCAATCCCGCGTCCGGGAACAAGTGCGAACGTTGCTGGCGCATCAGTGAACAATTAGGCTCTGCCACCGACTTCCCAGATGCATGCCCACGTTGTACATCTGTTCTCCAAACCCTTTCCCAAGGACATCATGAACCGCTATAAACTCGCCTTTTTATGGACGGTAGCCTTGGTCGCCCTTGATCAGGTCACCAAACTCTGGGTTTCATCTTCCTTGGGGCTGTGGACCGGAAAATCAATTATTCCCGGTTTCTTCAACCTTGTTCACGTGTTGAATCGGGGAGCAGCCTGGGGTTTTCTGGACAGTGACCAGATCCATTGGCAGCGCCCTCTCTTTATCGCCATCACCTTTGTCGCCCTTGGGTTCATCGGCTATATGTTAAAAACGACCCATGAATCCGACAAATGGATGTTTACCGGACTCGGCCTGATTGCCGGTGGTGCCGTTGGTAATCTTATTGACCGGATTCGATTGGGGGCCGTGGTCGATTTTCTCGACTTCTATATCGGGAACTATCACTGGCCAGCATTCAATGGTGCCGATATAGCCCTGACCATCGGCTCCGGGTGCTTAATCATATCCATACTTAGAAAGACATATATGTCAAAACAAAATTAATTTTATATATAAGAGTATTAGAATATGATTGCCAACTTCTCAGCCTTGACCGTGAATCAATGGATTATTATTGTTGTTGCTGTTGCCGTCTGTTTTTCCTTTAGTGCATGGACAATTCTTGATGCGTGGAAGCGAGACTTTGCATCGACAAATGAAAAAGTATTATGGATACAGATTTGTACTTTTATTCCAATTTTAGGTTCTCTCGCGTATGTAGTAATTGGTAAAAAACGAGGACGTAAACGCGTATGAAAATACTCAAATTTTTCCCTACAGTTATCGTTGCATTTGCTCTGATTATAACATCAGGTTGCGTCTCTAAAACGGATTTTGAGACACTGCAACTTGAAAGACAGCAGGATTTAAACAGAATCAAGCAATTGGAAGGCGAGCTTGAGGAATCCAAGCAGTTGCTGAAAGAAGAAATCGAAACCTCCCAGACTCCAGTTCGTCAACGGGCTGCGGACATGTGGGCGGAAATTCAATCTCTGCGCACGGAGCTTGCCAAAATGCGGGGAGAACTTGATCTCATAAATGTTCGGATGGATCGCCAGATGGGCGATTCCAATTCGACGATCACCATGGCTGGCCTAAAAGATCAGCTGGATGAAATTGAATTTATATTGGAAAATCAACTGCAAGTGGATTTGTCCAAGGTGCGTGAGGAAAGGGCCGCCATGGCGGAGACTGTCGCCCCAACGGCTACAACAATGGCTACCGACGCCACACAGACTGACGCCCAGCCCGAACCGGCCCCCACACCAAAAGAAAAGCCGCAAGTTTCGGATACAGACCCGGCAAAAGCTCTCTATGATAAGGCATACGCCCTTTATAAGGAAGGTAAATACGAAAAGGCCCGCGCCTATTGGGCTGAATTTACCGATACATTTAAGGGCCATTCCTTCTCCGCAAGTGCCTTTTTCTGGCAAGGGCAATGCTATTACAAACTGAAAGATTATGCGCGTGCCGCCATTTTATTTGAGGACGTGATTGAACGTTACAAAAAAAGTTCCAAGTACAAGTCTGCCCTGCTTAAAGCAGGATACGCCTGGAATTATCTGAGAAAACCGGAACTTGCAAAAATGCGTATGCAGGAAATCATCAAGAAATTTCCGAAATCCGTTGAAGCCACACAGGCAAAACGCTTTCTTGAAAAGAAGAGAGAAAAAACGGGCCTTCTCCCAAACAAGGCTTCATCGGATTAAATGAGTACGCCTGGTTAGGACAAAATATGCAGGAAATCATCAGGGGTATGAGAAAAATCGTCTTTTTATTTTTTCTGGAATCATCTGGCGGCTGATATCGTGTCACCGCACTTGATTATCCTACATCAATTAACCTACTACTATTCAAGGGATTCGGAATGAGCGAAGAAAAAAGAACATTCTCCCGTGTACCCGTCCGCCTCAAAGGATATGCGCGCATTATGCAATCCATCAGTTCTCCTCAAATATTTACCGGAGATACTGTGGGCGAGATTGGCAACCGTGATGCCCTTTTTCGCAAAAGCAAACTTCCAGAAGACCTGACAAACTTCCTCACTGAAATGGATCGCAAACTTGATCGTATACTGGGATTATTAAGCAAGGATCATATCCGTTCAGATTTTTCTCTTGATGTTGAAATATTTGAACTTTCTGCAGCGGGTATCAAGTTTCGCACCAAAGAAGAAATATCGCCGGAAGACCCGCTGGAAGTCATTATTCTTTTAAGCCATGTTCCCTTGCGTATGGCGAGCAGTAAAGGACGTATTCGAGGGATCGACAAAGAGACCAAACTGTATCGTTTTGAATTTGTCGATACCCGTGATAATGATATGGAATCCATTGTTCAGTTTGTCTTTCAGCAGCAACGCGAACAGATTAGAAACGCCAAAATGTAGTGTATTTAGGAGATGATATGAATAGCAATGAAGATCTCATAAAGCAAATGATGCAAGATGTTTCCGACCAACTTGCTGTAAGCCTCAAAACCGCCATCACCACTGCTGTTGAAAAAGAGATTGCAAAGACCCTCTCCAATTCCCTCTTGGAGGGAGAGTTCTACCGACGTGTCAATAAGGACCTGCAAACGAGCTTGAAACAGATTTATCATGAAGTCAAAGCCGCTCGCGGTGGCAATGAAAGAAAAAACATCACTGCGGACATTGACCCGGAAGAATTGTTCAGTGAAACCTCCGATCAACTGGACGCGGTTTTACAGACAACGGAAAAAGCCGCTGTCGACATCATTGAAATAGTCGAAAAACTTCAAGATTTACAAGGTGTTGTTTCCAAGACCGTCAAAGGGTTTCAATCTGGAGGCGTTACCAAGGAAGATAGAGAAAAACTCAAGGAAATCAATGACACCTTGGGCACCGATCTTTCGACCATCATGGTCACGTTGAGTTTTCAGGACTTAACTGGTCAACGAATCAAGATCATCATCAATTCCATCCGGCAGGTCGAAAGTATCGTCCGTGAAGTAATGCTCTCCACTGGACTGATGTTCAAACTGCGCGAAAAGGAACCGGAAAAAGACATCACCGCCCTCTCTGAGGACGCCAAGGAAGAAGCCTCTTCCAAACTTGCCGGTCCCTCTGCCGGAACCAATCAGGACGATGTCGACGATCTCCTCTCCTCACTAGGACTTGACTAGCGTCTGCCACGGGGCGCCGGCTTGCAATAGCGGCACATCTACTGCGTGCACATCTACTGCGTTGCCGACCCTGTTTTAATCCTCAACGTAGCGCTGCTACGCCTGCGGTTAAAACAAGGTCGGCGCCTTGTAGCTGCACCACTCTCACAAGCCTCACGGTGTCGGGGAGAGAAGAACGCATGGGATTTTACGTGGTCGGGGGAGAGGAGAACGCATGGAATTTTACGTGGTCGGGGAGAAGAAAGGCGCATGAACCTCATGGTGTCGGGGAGAATAAGGACGCATGGAGTCTTACGGTGTTGGGGAAGAGAAGAACGCATGGAGCCTCACAGTGTCGGAAGAAAAAAACGCATAAAATCCTACGTTGTCGGGGAGCAGAAGGACATACAGTTTGGCGTGTCTTTGCCGAAGTGCGTGTCCCAAAAGAATATATTTGTCCCAGGGTGGCGAACGTTAAGAACGCAGCAGATCACAACAATCTTCCCAGGCTGGCGAGAAGTTGTCAGCTGCAAGGCGTGAAAAAGGATCAGGACCGAAGCGTATTTAAACATACGTGAGGATCTGATCCTTTTGAAACAACGCAGCAGATGACGGCTTCAACAATCCGGCAAGTCCTAAAAAGCTCCAAAAACCGATTGCATCGGTTATTGTTGTCAGGAAGATGGATGAAGCTTGCGCAGGGTCACGACCTATTTCTTTAAGAACCAAGGGGATGGAAGCTCCGGACAAGGAGCCGACAAGCATGTCTATAATCAATGCTATCCCCATACAAGCACCCAGCATATAGTTGCCGGTAAGTGCTATAATGGCCATCATGACAAGGATTGAAATAATGCCGCTATTGATCAAGCCGATCTTGATTTCCCGAAATACGGCAAACCATGCTTTTTTACGATCAAATTTCTCCATGGCAAGTTGGCGGATCATCACAGCCAGTGCTTGTTGCCCAGTGTTACCTGCCTGATTCGAGACGATATGCATTAAAGCGGCCAAAATTGCCATGGCCGCAATGGTTTCATCAAAGAGGTGTACCACCCATGCGGCTACCGCAGAGTTAATCACATTGATGATCAACCATGGGATACGCTTTTGTACAGAAAAAAACACCGCAGAATCAGTTGTTTCGTCGGCACCGGCACCAACCATGGTTTGCATGTCTTCCGAGGCTTCTTCATGGATGATGTCAATGACATCATCCACTGTTACGACACCAAGAAGACGATTCCCGAAATCGACGACAGGCAAGGCAAGCATATTGTAGTGTGCAATGAGATGAGCAACTTCTTCTTTGTCGACATTGTACCCGACGGAGATCAAACTTTGTGCTTTGACCAGTTCCTTCAAGGCTACGCCACGTTTGGCCAGTAGCAAATCCCGCAAGGAAACCACCCCAACCAAGCGATCTTTTTTATCCGTAAGATAGGCATAGTAAGGAATTTCCTTATCTTCGACCTCTTCTCTCAACTTGGCAATAGCCTGATCGGCATTGAGATCCTGATCCAAAATAACGACTTCGGTATTCATGACGCCACCAGCCGTATCGGGATCAAAAGTCAGCAAGGTTTTTAGTTCAGCCCGCTCCTCGGCTGGAACGCGGCGCAAAAGAGCCTGACGTAAATCCTCATCCAGCTCTTCCAACAGGTCTGTCGCGTCATCAGGAGCCATTTGCTCTACAATGCGAGCGGCCAATCCCCTGTTTAAACTCTGAATCAACAGCTTCTGATCACGGTCTTCCATTTCGGCAATGGAATCGGCAGCATCCTTAACAGGGAGTTGCTTGATAAATTTAACCTGATCGGTGATGTCGAGACCTTCAATGGTTTCGGCAGCATCTGCTGGGTGTTGCGCTTCGATTTCGGCAGCGGTCAAACCGTCGACAATCTCGTCGTCACGTTCTCTGATTTTTTCTTTGGCATACATTGAGAAATTTCTAGCCCAAATAGAGAGAGAGGTCAAAGCAATCCACTCACTGCCGTGATATATATTTACGAAATATTTTATCAACAGCCTCTCCCCCTTGACGAAACCACCTCGGTGCTTTACTTGCGATCAACCACCTTATTTACATTGGAAGAAAATCATGCCCAACAATGTATTTGAAGATTTTTTTCAGGCAGAAGCCCGTATGTTTCTGCTCGCCACCATCCGTATAGCTCTGGCTGAGGACGGTTCCGACCTCACGTCAATGGGGTTATTCGCCGAAAACGATCAGGCCCAAGCCATGATTGTGGCAAAGCAGAACACCGTAGTGGCCGGACTTCCGCTCATCCCGATAATTCTTGAATTTGGGGGCGAGTCCTGTCAGGTCCACCTGAATGTCGATGACGGAGACCACGTATCTGAAGGAACCATGGTCGCGGCCTTGCAGGGTCCGGCCCTTCATCTTCTCAAGGCAGAGCGGGTCATTATGAATTTTCTGTGCCATCTGTCGGGCATAGCGAATTTGACAGCGAGATATGTCAGCAGGCTGGAAGGAACAAAGACACAGCTCCTGGACACCAGAAAAACCCTGCCGGGACTTCGTTTTCCAGAAAAATACGCCGTTCTTGCCGGTGGGGCGAAAAACCACCGGTTGACCTTATCCGACATGCTTATGATCAAGGACAATCATATTGATCGGGCCGGATCCATAACGCAGGCCGTAGACGCTCTTGTGCGTACCCATACCCCCTGCCCCCCCATTGAGGTGGAATGTCGCACATTGGAAGAAGTCGAAGAAGCAACACAGTGCACAATTCAACGTATCATGCTCGACAACATGGACGTTGAAACGGCCCAAAAGGCTCTTGCCATTATTCCCAACACCATGGAAACGGAAATCAGTGGCAATCTCACACTCGACAACATTGCCCAAATGGCAAAAATCGGCCCGGATTTCATATCTGTCGGCGAGTTGACCCATTCCGCTCCGTCCAGTGATTTCAGCATGCAATTCATTCCCATAACATGACGAGAAAATAGTGGAAAATTCCATTAAAATCATACAGCGCATCAAAACGGAAATGCGTGATCGGCTCGTCATTCTCGGTCACCACTATCAATCCGATGATATAATGGAATATACGGATATACGAGGCGATTCTCTTGAACTAGCCCGCCAAATCGGCGAACTCGACGCCGAGTATATTGTTTTCTGTGGTGTCTACTTTATGGCAGAATCAGCTGCCATTCTGCGACGTCCAGGTCAAAGAATCCATATCCCCGACAAAACAGCCACCTGCCCCATGGCAGAGATGGCCGAGTCCGGTCGGGTGGAACAGACCCTTGACATGCTTCAGGCAAGCGGACGCAAGATAATCCCGCTCACCTACGTGAACTCTTCGGCTGCCGTAAAAGGAGTTGTGGGCCGCTATGACGGTTCCGTCTGCACTTCGGCAAATGCTAAAGTTATGCTTGAATGGGCTCTGAAACAGGGAGATGCCGTTCTTTTTTTGCCGGACAGGCAACTTGCACAAAATACTGCCGATGCGCTCGGTCTGGATGAGAAAAAACGCCTCATTTTGCCTGACGGTGTCATTGAGGGGGATCCGACTCTGTGGGTCGATCCTGCCCAAACAGAAGACAAACAATTACTCATCTGGCCGGGCTACTGTCCGATACATCAGGATTTCACTCTCGAAACCATACAGTGGATTCGGCAAAAGGAGCCGGAGGCCAAGGTTGTCATCCATCCCGAATGTGCCCCGGAAGCCGTCAAGGCATCAGACGGAAATGGTTCAACCACCTTTCTTATCAAATATGTGGACGAAGCACCGGAAAATGGGACTGTTTACATCGGAACTGAAAGCAACCTTGTTGACAGGCTTGCCAAACAATATGAAAAGGAAAAAACTATCAAACCGCTGGCAACCAGTCTTTGCGGGGACATGGGCAAAACCACTTTGGAAAATCTGGCCGCATTGCTGGAAAACATTGATAACGCCGTTCCTGTGGATGTCCCGGACGACATCAAGGAACCGGCAAAAATATCGCTGGAACGAATGTTCACGGTTTGTTCCTGATGCACTGGCGCAAACAGGTCGCCACACATGAATGATACTCGTCTGCATTGCGATGCATTGATCATAGGCTCCGGCATAGCCGGTTGTGTTGCCGCACTGACATTGGCCGAACAGGGCCACGACGTCATCATAATCACGACGGGCGACAAATTGACGACTGGCAATACAGAACTCGCTCAAGGCGGTATCGTTTACCGTAATAAAAATGATGATCCTCACATTCTGGAAAAAGACATTCAGACAGCGGGCTGGGAACACAACTATTCACGTGCTGTCCGCTATTTATGCCGTAAAGGACCGGAAGTTCTTCACACGATTTTTCTCGACAAGTATCAGATTCCATTCAATCAGCGTAAACCCGGCGACTGGTATCTGACCAAAGAAGGCGGTCATTCTCTTGCCCGCATCCTCTACTGCGACGACCATACTGGTCGAAACATCATAGAAGTCCTCGCCAATGAGGTAGAAAGACATGACAATATTCGCGCGTTAACCCAACGCACGGCCATTGACCTGCTGACAACCCAACACCATGCCCAACACATGGATTTTAAATACGGTTTGTCAAATCAGTGCGTTGGCGCATACGTCTTCAACAAAGTCCTCAACAAGGTTGAAACGGTCATGGCCAACTTCACGTTGTTGGCAACAGGCGGCATCGGCCAGATATATCTCCATACCACCAACACCCAAGGCTCCATCGGCTCCGGTCTGGCAATGGCGTCACGAGCCGGTGCTCGCCTCATGAACTGCGAATACGTCCAATTTCACCCCACAGCCCTGTATGGAGCCTCAAAACGCGGAGAACGGCGTTTTCTGGTCTCTGAAGCGGTTCGTGGTGAAGGTGCCGTGCTCGTCAACGGCAAGGGACACCCTTTCATGACGGATTACGATTCGCGTGCCGACCTCGCTCCGCGTGATATCGTTACGCGAGCCATTATGGAAGAAATGCTACAATCCGGCGATGATTGTGTCTATCTGGACGTCTCCAGGGTCAAAAATGATGTCTCCAAACGATTTCCTACCATCTACCAAAGATGCCGACAAATCGGTGTGGACATGAAGTGCGACATGGTTCCGGTGGTCCCTGCCGCACATTATTTTTGCGGCGGTATTTTGGTAGATACTCGGGGCCGTTCCACCCTTGATCGTCTCTATGCGGCAGGCGAATGTAGTTGTACCGGTGTGCACGGAGCCAATCGCCTTGCCAGCACATCGCTTCTTGAAGGGCTTTTATGGGGATATAGTGCCGGTGAAGATATGGGCAAACGGCTGGCCAGAACCGCCCGTTTGGGCAAAAAGCTCAATAAGGCCATTCCAGATTGGATTCACCGAGACAACAAGTACAATGAAGACCCGGCACTCATTGCACAAGACTGGGCCAACATCCGCAACACCATGTGGAATTATGTGGGGGTTTCCCGCACCACGGAGCGCCTGGCCCGAGCCTTCTCGGATCTCCGCAAATTGACCAAGGATTTACAGGATTTCTATAGGGAAACAGCCTTGAGCAAGACCATTATTGATCTATTCCATGGCTCTCAGGCAGCGTACATTATTACGCTGGCCGCTCTTCGCAACAAAAAGACCAGGGGCTGCCACTTCAGAGCAGATTAACCCCCTCCCCTTAGGAAAGCCTTGGCAGGCAACAACTTTGGAGATAGTCTAGACATTCTTTGGACTTCTAGGCGTACGAGATAAAATACACAAGACAATCTCAATGTACCAAGAATGACCGAGAAAAATAGGATTATCCGTTTGAGGGTACTTTTCCATCATAGGTTCCGCGTCGATAGGCGCATCCTTTACCCCTAGTATCATGGTGATGGCTGTTATCGGCATCATAGGTTCCGCGTCGATAGGCGCAACCCTTACCGCGCGTCAGCCGGGAGCGAAGCGGACGGCTGACGCGGAACAAGCGCGACTTGGCCCTTCCGCGATTTTTTGCAGATCAAACGCGTGAACGCGCTTTTGCTTTGGCAACCTCACCACACGCGCTCTCATGGAGAAAAAGACGCTTGAAACGGATGAACCGAAAAATAGCCAGGCGATTGCTTAGAGTGCTCTCTTTCTTCTCTGGATATTTTCTACTTTCGCCAAAATTCCGGAACAAAGAGGATAATAACGGTATATATCTCCAATCGTCCGAGAACCATGCAAAAAGTCAGCATCCATTTTGCCGTGTCAGGTAGCCATGCGAAATTATCAGTCGGCCCTACCCCGCCGATGCCGGGACCGATATTACCTATGCAGGCCAAGGAGGCCGCAAAGGAAGTCACGACATCCACACCGGATGCGGCAACGACAAAGGCTGCCAATACCAAAAGTCCAAGCCAGAGGATAAAGAACCCCCATACGCCGCTCATGACGTCATCCTGAACAACCGTTTTCCCCATCTTGACCCGACTAACCGAACGGGGATGGATTAAACGGAACAGTTCCTTGTAGGAATGTTTGCAAAGCAACATGATGCGCATGACCTTCATACCGCCGCCTGTCGATCCGGCACAACCGCCTATAAACATGCAAAATAACAATATGGCCTGAGTAATGCCCGGCCAAAGCTCATAATCTGCCGTGGCAAATCCTGTCGTTGTCAGGATGGCCGCCACCTGAAAAGACGTGTAGCGAAAGGAGTCTGCAACGGTGTCATAATTTCCGCCAACGTAAACAGCAATGGAAATGATCAGGGTAAAGACGAGCACCATGGCCGCAAAAACTCGAAATTCAGGGTCTTTCCACATGACGCTAGGTCGCCACTTCAACAGCAGATAGTGTAGCGTAAAATTAATCCCCGCAACAAGCATGAAGAAGGTAATGACATAATCAATGTACGCGCTGTTAAAGGCGGCAACAGAAGTGTTTTTCGTTGAAAAACCACCGGTTGCCATGGTGCCGAAGGTGTGGCAGAGGGCGTCAAAAAAATCCATGCCCCCGAACATCAACAAAATGGTCTCAATAATACTGAACAGGACATAGACCTTCCACAAGGTCATGGCCGTATCCTTGATTCGCGGCTTCAATTTATCCGGTGACGGACCAGGAACTTCCGCTTTGTATAACTGCATGCCACCAACACCGAGAAACGGCAAAATGGCAAGGGACAAAACGATAATCCCCATGCCTCCAAGCCAATGCGTCAAACTACGCCAAAACAGAATACTACGCGGAACGGCTTCAATATCAGTCAAGACCGAGGAACCGGTTGTGCTGAAGCCTGAAAGGGATTCAAAGACACAATCCACGACAGATTCAAAGGTTCCTCCGAGATAAAATGGCAAGCCGCCGAAAAAGCCGACAGCGAACCAACCGAGGGCAACAATGGCCATCCCCTCTCTGTGTGTCATGGTCGACGACGCTTGGGAAGCTTTCGGGTCACGAAAGACAAAGAACATCAGGATACCGACAGTAATGGTTATGGCCATTGACAGGGCCAAAGGATATACCGTCCCGTCATTGTAATAAAAAGCCCATGCCAACGGTAAAACCATGGTTATCCCCACACAGGCGATAAGGGCCCCGATAACATGCAATACGTACTGCCAACGCATTTAGAAAAACTCCACCGAAGTCGTCAAAACCTTTTCCACTTTGGGAATATTCTGTCGGGTCGAAATAATAATCAATTGGTCCTCAGGCTCGATAACGGTATTACCACGTGGAATGACGACTTCGTCACCACGCTGGAAGCACAAAATCAAACAACCGCGCGGGAAGTCGATATCCTTGACCGCCTTGCCGACAATCGGAGAACCTTCATGGGCCACAGCTTCAAGGGCTTCAGCCGCCTCTCCCCGAATATTGACTGAGGAAATAACTTTGCCGCGCCGAATGAAATGCAAAAGGGAATTAATAGCCGCCTGTCTAGGACAAACCACATAGTCAATGCCAATAGGCTGAATAAGGGGCATATAACCAAAATTATTGACTCGTGTGACAGTACGTTTGGCCCCTAGACTCTTGGCTAACAAACATGTCAAGATGTTGGTCTCCTCATCCCCGGTAACGGAAATGACCATATCCATGTCCTGAATATTTTCTTCACGCAATATTTCCTGATCAGTGGAATCGCCCATGAGAACTATTGGTCGATCAAGACGTTCCGACAAAAATTCGCACCGCTTCTGCTGGTTTTCGAGCAGTCGCGTATGGTAGAATTTGTTGTCCAGAGCTTTGGCAAGTTTATAGCCTATATTCCCCCCTCCTATGATCATGACCTCCCGAACTGGCTCCAGCTTGTAGCCAAGTTGTTCAATAATTTCATCCTGATCTCTGACATCACAGATAAAATAGACCGTATCTCCCGGCCTGATTTCATCCAGACCGCTTGGAATGATGAGTTCATTGTCCCGCACCAAAGCAGCTATGACAATACCCAGATCATCGCCGATCTTTTCACGCAAATTGGAGAGCTTGATTCCAAGAATAGGACTGTCATCAGGTAAATTCATGCCGATCAACCGGGTTTTGCCACCGGCAAACTCATTGATCTCAACCGCTCCGGGAACACTCATGAGCCGAAGAACAGAATTTACGACTTCTTCGTCAGGATTAATTATCTTGGTAATTCCAGCACCCTCTTCCATAAGAAGATGCTTGTAATTCGTATACATACCGCTACGAACACGGGCGAGCTTGGTCAGTTCCTTTCCTGCCAGCATATTGGCAAAAAAACAGGCAATGAGATTGATTTCATCGCTATCTGTCACAGCCAAAAAAATATCAGCATCGGCAATACCGGCTTCTTCCAAAATTGCCGGACTACTGCCTGACCCCTGAATAGTCTGCACATCGGATGCTTCGGCCAGCTTTCTCAGCGCATCCGAACTTTTATCAACAACAACGACTTCCTTATTTTCCACGGCCAGTCGTTGAGCAATGTTGTAACCGACTTCACCGGCACCAATAATGAGGATTCGCAATGAGTCTCTCCTTAAAAATGAGAATACATAACCCAAAGACTTGTACCCGTCTTTTCAAGCTAGTGCAACATCAGGAATGGCTCGTATCTACTTAACATAATTACAAAAATTAAAAAGTGGGCTATTCTAATCCAATAGAATCGCCCACAAACCACGCAAAACAACCAGGCTCGACCCAAAAAGTTACCGCACAGGATTACATTTTTGAGCAACTTGCATCAGAACCTCTCTGCCAATCCGATTGACAAAACGTGATGTACGCTCCTTGTTTTTTGCATTCTTTTTATAAAATTCCAAAACAGTTTCAAGTACCTGCAACGCCTGCTCACCCGTCATCCCCACGGCTATGGCATCACCTTTGCGAACCCCTTTTCCAGCATTTCCGCCAAAGAGAACCGTCCAGCCTTTTCCGGTAGCGACCAGTCCAACATCACGAACATAGCTCGCGGCACAGGACATGGAGCATCCTGAAACCCCACTTTTGAGTTTAGCAGGCAAATCAAGCGTATTGAGAAAATTTTCCAACTGTTCTCCCATGGCAATGGAATCCCGAATACCGAAACGACATCCCCTGCTACCGATGCATGCCTGGACAAAATACTTGCAAGTCTCACCGACCTTGCCCAACTGCTCCACGACATACCCAACATGTTCTTCCGGTATCCCGATCAACTGAATACGTTGGCGGGCAGTCACACGAACTCCGGGCAAGCCCAATTCTTGGACAAGGGAATTGATGACAGCCAACAGTTCCGGCTTCACCTCCCCCATGGACGTTTGCGCCATCACCGAATAGATGCCGCCACTGCGGGAGCGTACTGCTCCCGCAGGGATCTTATGTAACAATTCCATTTTTTCCATGGTTTAAATGGGAGGGGCGATGGTGACGAGAACCCGCATATCTGTCGTTGCCTTCAATCCATGCGGTTCGGCGATTTCCGATACGAGCACATTGCCGGGGGCAGCAGGTATCGATGCACCGTCCGCACCAAGAAATTCTCCTTCTCCTTCAAGAATGGCAAGGGTCAACTCTCCTTCAAGTTTATGCGAATGGACCGGGAGTTTTTGCCCGGCCTTGAAGTTAAAATTGATGACCTTCATAAATTCCGATTCATGAACCAAAAAATTTGAGTAGGACAACTCCTTAAAACCATGTTCTTCAAACATTTCAATTTTTTTCATAATAACTCCACAACTAGAAATTAAGAGGGACCATTCCCAGGATATTGCCTGTACGGGCTATGGTCACACGCGTTATCGCCACACTCTTGCCTGCCCGTTTGACCGCTTCGGCAAGGATGGTACTCATGGAAGAACAACACGGGACTTCCATTTCCAGGACAGTAATGGACCTCAGGTCATTCTCTCCAATGATGGCCGCTAACTTTTCCACATATTCCATCTGGTTGTCGAACTTGGGACACCCCATAAGCACAACTCGTCCTGTCAGAAACGTTTTTTGATAGTCAGGGCAGGCCACAGGCACACAGTCCGCAGTCAGCAACAGGTCAGCTTCGTGCAAAAACGGTGCGGTCGGCGGCACCAAACGAAGCTGGACCGGCCAATTCGTCAAAGCAGAGCCAGCAGAGCCAGCGGTATTGTCTAGACTGGTCATACCTGGCGGGAATCCACCAGGGGCAACGTCAAGACCTGCCGGGGCAGTCGGCGCGACCGAAGTAGCAAGACCTGGCGGAGTAGCCGGTGTCGTCGGAGCAACAGGTGCGGCCTTCGAGAGGCTGGTCGGAATATTGGCCTGTCCGCACGGGGTCAACGACATTACGGCAGAGCCGGGACAACCGCCCACGGGCTTAGGGCTCTCTGCATGGTTATCCATGCGCAAACTCTCTGGGCTAGGCATATGATCGGGAACAGCACGCCCTTGCGACTTCAAATGTTCAATCACGGCAACGGGATCAAAATCTTCGGCCTCGCGAGCTTCCACTTTAAGTGCGCCCGTAGGACAATCCCCCAGACATGCTCCCAAACCATCACAAAATATGTCCTTCACGAGCTTGGCCTTGCCGTCGACAATAGCAAGGGCTCCCTCATCACATGCGGGCACACAATCACCGCAACCGGTACACAAATCTTCATCAATGGAAATCATCTTTCTCAAAGCCATTTCGACACCTCGTATATCCTCTAATATTCGTCTTTTCAAATTCGTGCCACACCAAGAAAAACGGCATGGAGACTGACAACAATGACAATAAATAACGCTCGGGCATTCTCCGCAGTCAGGCCGGGGAAACGATACCCAATCTGCTTGTGTGCACAAGCTGACACACAATCGCCGCACATGGTACAGGATATGGCAGGCTTGCCCAATGCCACCCTGTCTTTGTCCAATGCGTTATAACGGCATCGGGAAAAACATGCGCCACAACCGACACAGTCGGCTCCCACCCGTATCCGCCAGGGAGAAATCTTTCCCAACACATTCGCCACCAAACCCATGGGACAAAATGTCGTGCAGTGCACCATCATACCGACCTTGCGTGAAACAAAGACCATGACTCCCACACCGACAAGGCCGAACATCGCTGCAGTCGATACAGCCGTCAGGTCAGAGAGGCCCATGGCGCGAAATGCCAACGCCATCGCCACAGCCAAAATCAAGACCGCTCCCCTTCCGACAAGACTCAACCGTCCAAGTCGCATATTCGGAGCAGGCCGTTTGCCTTGGCGACTCATGACATCATCCCAGGCACCGATATAGCAAAGATGGCTACACCACGCCGGACCGACCAACAGCATTGTGACCGAGAACAAAATAACCATGAAAAAACCCCCGCCGCGAAATATCGGCCCGGCTATGATCAATGCCGGTACAGGTAAATGCAGATTACCGGTCATGAGCATCCTGTCGATACCCAGTAGCCCGAAAATGAACTGTCCGAAAAATACGGCTGAAAACAATCCCCAAATGCGGGGCCGATATATCCGGTGACCTTTGGGCGTCAGCATCTCTCCTCCAATCCACTGGGCGTATGTTCCCAACACGGCTATCTCAAGCCATCCCCAGCCAGGGAAAAACCGATCAACCAATAAAATGGGAAAAGTGACCTTGGACCGGGCCATAGCCAGTCCAAAAACAGTGATCGCAAACAGCGAGGCACGAATAACGGCTTGGGTTTCATTTCTATCAAAGAACTCACGGCACGTACGCCCTGCAAGTGTCCAAAGAGCCAATACGTCAAAGGCAATGACGCCTGCCATAATGACAGCCAGCCGCTTCCATGGCATATCAAGTGCCTGCCGGATACTGATGAAATTTACGGTCGCATCGGACCAAATATAACCGCCCCACATAAGCGCGATTATCCAGACAAGTCGAATCCATGATCGTCGGGTCACGCCCGAAACGGCCAACAGGACAAAAGCAACAGCCAGGCCACTCTCTCCCTGTCGGAGAGCATGCGCGCCCAGCAGTAGCAGGGAACATATAGGGATGACGAGTATTGCTTTGTCCATTGCCTTTTCCCCTCAGTTTATGGCCTGATCATGAACATTTTTTTTGACGAGAGCCATGACTTAGGTCAACTTATTTGAACAACAATACAATATGGGGAGACTATTGCATTATGGACAAGCTGAAAGCGATCAAATCCGTCATGCTTTTCGAGGGATTACCTGATGAAAAGAGTATCAAGCTCGCAGAAATTTCCATAGTAAAAAAATTCAATAAGGGAGAAATACTGTTTGAAGCAGACGTTCCCGCACATGGATTTTTCGCTCCCGTCGCCGGTCGTGTAAAAATTTTTCGCACTTCTCCTTCGGGAAAAGAACAAATTTTACATATTTTTGGGCCGGGTGACGTCTTTGGAGAAGTTCCGGTATTTGAAGGCGGTACTTTCCCGGCTCACGGGCAAGCCATTGACAAATGTGAAGCTCTTTTTTTTCCTCGAAGAAAATTTGAGAACATGATCAGGGAAGACCCGGATCTCGCCATGAAAATGATGGCAATGCTCGCACAAAAACTCCGCATCCTTGTAAACAAAATCGATGAATTAAGCCTTAAAGAAGCCCCTTCCCGCGTAGCGTCCTATCTTCTCCTGCTCCGCTCATCCCAAGACTCCGATACCTTCACGCTCGACCTGCCAAAGGGACAAATAGCCTTTTATCTCGGCACAATACAGGAAACCCTGTCCCGAATCTTCAAACGGTTCACCGAACAAGAGATTATTGACATCGACGGTAAGCAAATCACTATCCTCAACCCAAAAGCACTTGAAGAAATAGCCAACGAAGGCCGCTAATGCGCCACGGCGCGCCGGCTTGCAATAGCGGCACATCTGCTGCGTTGCCGGACCTGTCTACGCACATCTGACTGCGTTGCTGGACCTGTTTTAATCCTCAACGTAGCGCTGCTACGCCTGCGGTTAAAACAGGGCCAGCGCCTTGCAGCTGCACCACTCTTGCAAGCCTCACGGTGTCGGGTGCGAGAAGGACGCATGGAACTTTATGCGTCAGGTCAGTCCACCGCACATGGACGCAGGTGTCGGGTGCGAGAAGAACGCATGGGACTTTATGTGGTCGGGGAAGAGGAAGGCGCATGGGGCTGCACGGGGGCGGGAAGAAGAAAGAGGCATAGAATCTTACGTTGTCGGGGAAAAGGAAAACGCATGGAACTTTACGTGGTCGGGGAGAGGGAAGGACGCATGGAGCCTTGCAGGGGTAGAATAGGAGGCCGCTTGGAATCTTGCGGGATCGGGGAGAGGAAGGACACATGGAGCCTTACGCGGTCGGCGGCGGAGAAAGTATCATCCTTTTTGGGGGTACTTTTCAATCATACATCCCGCGCCGACAGGCGCATCCTTTACCGCGCGTTAGCCGGGAGCGAAGCGGACGGCTCTGCGGAGCGAGCGCGGCTTGGCCCTCCCGCGTTTCTGCGCAGATCAAACGCGTGAACAATCTTTTGCTTTGGCAACTTCGCCACACGCGCTCTCATGGATAAAAGGACG
>PDWI01004191.1_pt1 | contig 23421 bp, 17 predicted proteins | sample 1430891 | NCBI WGS metagenome assembly PDWI01 (sample SAMN01162508, study PRJNA174530) | Oral metagenome, whole genome shotgun sequencing project. | biome: Marine environment; feature: Marine mammal; material: Swab sample of the gingival sulcus; isolation source: swab sample of gingival sulcus... | reverse complement strand
ATATTTGCAAATGCTCCAAGGCTTCTTTTATTTCTTTTTCTGCCAGCATTTCTTTGGGTATTTCTTGTGTTTGCTCGTTTATCTCCGTTAAAAATCGTAGCCAAAGACTGCGCAATTTCTTTTCTGTAAATGTTTCTACTTTAAATTTTTGTAATTCTATGAATATAAGTTCGATGCCTTCTATCAGTTCATCCGAAATCTCATTATGCAACATTTTATAATGATGATAGTATTGATTTTCATACTTTTTATCGGTCAAAAAGTTTTCGTTTACCAGAACTAGTCCAATACATTTGCATTTCAACAATAAATTGTCTGCCATAGTTATCGGTACATCTTACATCAACTATTGAATGTTTTAATTCCGGCAGTTCCGGTATCATTGCGGGGTCTTGATAGATTAAACTTTTTATATATCTGTCATCAAGTTAAATCGTTTTTAGGGTCTAAATATTTTGTGTTTTTTGCCATTATTCTAATTCAATTATTCAAAAATACAAAATTGAACGGAACTTGCAAAAAAAATTGATTGCTGTAACAAAGGCTTTAACAATTTATAGCCTTTTAATTATATGGACTGCAATTGCAAATTATCTTTGGAGAAGAGGGTGCAGGGAATTTGACTTTTTCAGAAAATTCAAAATACCGGACATTAACCCACATTATTCCCAAGTAGTTTTTATTCTGCAAATATCTTCCGAATTGTGTTTCAATACATGAAAGATTGTATCTTTATCTCTGCTATGCCCCACAGCTAAGAAATCTTTCCAAAATGCTTCTTTCAAGAATTTCAGATGCAAAGAACGTAATTTTTTTGTGCCTATAAAATCATCATCTAATTCACTAAGCGCAAGCTGCATATAACGTATGCTGTTGAAATGATGATTAAAATCCGTATCTCTCAATCGAATCTTATAGTTTAAAGGTGTATCCTCTATTGTCGGGAAAATTCTTAATTTCAGGCTGCTGACGGGGATTATATCGGCATTGTCGAGCAAAAACTTATCTTTCAGGTCTAAAATCGGCTCGGGACGATGCGTTTCAATATTCATCACAAACCATGCACTTATGCCTTTTGCAAGCAATTTGCCTGCACATTTTATTTCAAACTCTTTAAACAAGCGCAAATCCGTTATTTTGCTGTTAAAAGTAGAAACTTCCACAGCAGAACGCCAAGTAGGCATATCGGCTGAGAACTCGCCGTAGAAATCACTCACGACCCAAGTTTTGTTATAGGGTTGCAAATCATAAGCAGCCAAGCCCTTATCATCGCATTCGCAGGCAAAGGTATTCAAATACAAAGGAAATAATGCCTCCGGAAGCAAACGGTAATCATTATCTATTTGCAAACCTCTTATTTCGTATTCTTTTAAATATTTCATGCGACTATTTTTTACAAAATTATTCCTTTAAAAACACTATTCTGCTAAAATCCGTTAAGATTCATTGTTACGGTCGGGATCAACAATAAAAAACCGAGAATTATTAAAAACACCATAAAAGGCGTTATCCATTTTACCCATTTATCATAAGGTATTTTGGCAACGCCGAGCACACCTATCAGCACGCCGGAAGTCGGGGTTATCATATTGGTAAAACCGTCCCCGAATTGAAAAGCCACCACGGTTGCTTGACGCGATATTCCAATATAATCGGAGAAAGGTGCCATTATGGGCATCGTAATTGCCGCTTTAGCCGAACCCGACGGAATAATAATATTTATAACTGTTTGGATGACATACATAATCCCGACAGAAGCTATTTTTCCGAAATCTCTCATACCTTCCGCCATGGAATGTAAAATGGTATCAATGATGTGTCCGTCTTGCAAAATGATAACAATTCCGCCGGCTAAACCAACCACAACAGCAGCAGACATAATATCTTTTGCCCCGTCGAGAAAATGTTTTGTAATCTCATTCGGACTATAAGATGCCGCCACACCCGACAAAAGTCCCATAGCCAAAAACAGGCTTGCAATACGCATGATATACCAGCCGTAGCCCATCACCCCGATAATTAAGAACACAATGGTAAAAGCCAACAAATTCAAGATGAAAAAATGCACGGATTTTCTTAAAGCCAAAAAACCGGTCAATATAAATAAACTTGTTGCAAGAGGTACCATAGGGGCATTAAAGGAAGATTTGCCTATTTTTAGAGTTGTTTCTCTAAAATAATACGTGAAAACCAATAAAGCAAGAGAAACAAAAGCATACACAATCCACCCGCTTACGGGCGTATGATATTCTGTTTTATCAAGTTCGCTGCTTTCGCCTTTTTTTCGCCAGTACTCGTCCGTTTCAAATACCGGAGATTTTTCGGGATGCTTTTTCACTTTATTGGCATAATACAGAATAAATGCAATACCGAATAAATTAATAACAAACCATGCCGCAATTCTGTATTCTATTCCCGAGAAAAGAGGCAAATCCGCAATTCCTTGTGCAATACCTATGGTAAAAGGGTTTAATAAGGCACCGGCAAAACCCAAGCCGGCAGCGACAAAAACAATGGCAACCCCCGTTATGGAATCATAGCCCATAGAAATTGCCAAAGGAACCAAAATAACAATAAAAGCAATGGTTTCCTCGCTCATTCCGAAAACAGCGCCGAAAATACTGAACATAAGCATTATTAAAGTTAAAATAATATTATGCACACCGATAAAGCGCAAAAAACGAAATTTTTCCAACTTTTTGGTATAATTCAAAAAAGCAAAAATCCCGACATCAATTGCTTTTGTCGTATTCATAATCCAAAAGGCACCGCCTACCATCAAAATAAAAACGATGATGCCCGATTGTTTTTCAAAACCTTTAAACAATGCGGCAAAAACTTGCCAAGTTTGCGGTGCACGCTCAATATACTCAAACTTAGGTTCAGAAACCGTTTTGCCGTTTACCGTATGGGTTTCGTAAACAACCTCTTCTTTTCCGGTCTCCGGGTTAAGTGCTTTCACATATTGTCCGCCCGGCACAATCCATGTGGCAAGCGCTGCAATAATTATGATATAAAATACAATAACATAAGTGTGCGGAATTTTATTCTTTTTCAACATAAATCTAATTTATTTTAATTGTGATAGCTTCTGTTTTTAATAATTTTTGTAAAACTATAAATCCTATTTGAATTACAAAATTTCAAGATTAATAAAATGTGTCGGCAAAAAAACAATTTATCCCTATACGATTTAATTATGAATGATGAATTACTAATTATGAATGAGTTATAAGTTTTTAATTATGAATTTTCGTTTGTAAGAAGTGTGTTTTTTGCACTTTCATGTTTTTTGACTTTTAGCCCGCTTGGAAAAAAGAGCTCGGGAAGATTGATTTTTTTGAAAATTTTAAGATGCTATACATTAACAACTTGCAAATTCAGTTAGATGAAATTCATTTTTTAGGACAAATAGATACCTAACTATCAACAAATTAAAAACAACAAAAACAGCAATAAAAAAAACATTTCTAATTTTCCGGAGTTTTCTTGCCGGCACTAAATATATCTGCTACTTTTGTCCTTTCTAAAACTTTAATTTATAGATAAAATGTATTTGCTCATAAAAAACATAAAAAAACTTGTTCAAACAGAAACGGAAAAAAGAACAAAAGTGTGCGGCAAAGATATGGCAAGCATAAATTCGATAGAAAATGCCTATTTGCTTCTCAAAAACGATTTAATTGAAGATTTCGGCAAAATGGAAAATATACCGGAAATACAAGCCGATTGCCAAACAATTGACGCAAAAAGGAAAATGGTATTTCCCTCTTACTGCGATTCGCATACGCACTTGGTTTATGCCGGCAGCAGAGAAATAGAATACAACGATAAGATTAAAGGATTAAGCTATGAAGAAATAGCCAAAAGAGGCGGCGGAATCTTAAACTCTGCCAAGTTGCTTAATCAAACTTCGGAAGATGCGCTATACGAACAAGCACTGCCGAGGATAAACGAAATTATTTCGCAAGGTACGGGAGCCGTTGAAATAAAAAGCGGATACGGCTTAACACTTGAGGGCGAACTGAAAATGCTGCGCGTCATAAAACGTTTAAAAGAAAGCAGCCCCCTAATAATAAAAGCAAGTTTCTTAGGCGCACATGCCGTACCGGCAAACTACAAAGGACAACAAGGCAAATATGTAGATTACATAGTCAATGAGATGCTGCCCGAAGTTGCCAAAGAAAATCTTGCCGATTTTGCGGATGTTTTTTGCGACAAAGGCTTTTTTACGGTAGAAGAAACCGACAAAATACTTTCTGCAAGTGCAAAATACGGTTTGCGTCCGAAAATTCATGCCAACGAGTTGGATTTTTCCGGAGGCGTTCAAATTGGCGTAAAACACAATGCACTCTCGGTTGACCATTTGGAATATATCGGCGATGATGAAATTAAAGCATTAAAAAATTCGGAAACCATGCCGACCATTTTACCCGGCGCCGCATTTTTCTTAAACATGCCCTATTCGCCTGCCCGAAAAATGATAGATGCCGGCTTGCCGGTAGCCCTTGCCTCCGATTTTAATCCGGGTTCGTCCCCATCCGGAAATATGAAACTGATGACTTCCTTTGGCTGCGTGAATTATAAAATGACTGCGGAAGAGGTAATTAACGCCACCACCCTAAACACGGCTTATGCAATGGGTGTCAGCGATATAACCGGAAGCATTGCAAAGGGAAAGAAAGCAAATCTGTTTATTAGCAAAGAAATTCCGAGCATTGAGTTTATGAGCTATGCCTATGGCAGCAACTTAATTGACACCATAATTTTAAACGGAAAAATTATTTCGCAATAAGATTTTTTCTTATCAACAAAAGCCTTATTTTTGGACATCTTAATTTAATATATTTAAAGTTCTTTTTATGAAACAATTGATAGAATGCGTTCCGAATTTTAGTGAAGGACGCGATATGACCGTAATAAAACAAATCACTGATGTTATTGAAAGTGTAGAAGGCGTAAAACTCTTAGATGTTGATCCCGGCTATGCCACCAACCGTACTGTTGTTACTTTTGTAGGAACACCCGAAGAAGTTATTGACGCCGCTTTTTTGGCAATAAAAAAAGCATCGGAACTGATTGACATGAGCAAACATCACGGAGAACACCCGCGTTTTGGTGCAACCGATGTTTGTCCTTTGGTTCCTATTGCCGGCATCAGCATGGAAGAAACCGTAGAATATGCCCATAAATTGGCAAAACGCGTAGGCACCGACTTAAACATACCCGTTTATTGCTACGAATATGCCGCAAGCACCGAAGAGCGCAAAAATTTAGCTTATTGCCGCGCCGGAGAATACGAAGGCTTAAAAGCAAAATTATCAAATCCTGCAATGAAGCCGGATTTTGGACCGAGCGAATTTAACGAGCATGTTCAAAAAACCGGTGCAAGCGCAATCAGCGCACGAAATTTTTTGGTAGCCTACAATATTAATTTGAACACCACTTCTACGCGAAGAGCCAATGCCATTGCTTTTGACGTAAGAGAAAACGGACGAGCCAAAAAAGTAAACGGCAAAATCGTTAAAAATGAAAAAGGCGAAACGGAAAGAATCCCCGGCACCCTTAAAAAAGTTAAAGCAATAGGTTGGTATATAGAAGAATACGGCATTGCCCAAATATCCATGAACTTAACGGATATAACGGTAACTTCGGTGCACAAAGCATTTGAAGAAGTAAAAGAAAAAGCCGAAAAACGAGGTGTGCGCGTAAGCGGCTCGGAATTGGTGGGTTTAATACCGCTGCAAGCCATGCTTGATGCCGGTAAATTCTACTTGAAAATGCAAAACCGTTCTTTGGGTATCGCCGATTCCGAAATCATTAAAATTGCTGTTAAATCACTTGGTTTAGACGAACTAAAGCCCTTTATTCCGGAAGAACGTATCATTGAATATGTAATGGAAGACAAAAAATCCAAACCTTTAATTCACATGAACTTGAAAGATTTTGCCGACTTAACCGGCTCGGAATTTCCGGCACCCGGCGGCGGCTCTATCTCGGCATATATGGGTGCTTTGGGCGCTGCATTGGGAACCATGGTTGCCAATTTATCTTCGCATAAAAGAGGTTGGGACGCTCGTTGGGAAGAATTTTCCGTTTGGGCGGAAAAAGGCGCAAGCTGCTACAAAGCCTTGATAAATATGGTTGATGAAGATACCAATGCTTTCAATAAAATTATGGACGCATTTCGTTTGCCTAAAAAAACTGAAGAAGAGAAAAAAGCAAGACACACGGCCATCCAAGAAGCCACCAAAAATGCCATCAATGTTCCGTACCGAATCATGGAGTTGGCTTACGACTCAATGGAAGTTATGAAAGCTATGGCAGACATCGGCTTGCAGGCATCGGTAAGTGACGCGGGTGTTGGTGCCTTAGCGGCAAAAGCAGCCGTTCACGGTGCATTTATGAACGTAAAAATAAATATGGCAGATTTAGAAGACAAAGAATTTGCGGCAGCCAAGCTGAAAGGCGGAGCGGAAATCTTGGCAAAAGCAACAGCACTCGAGAAAGAAATTGTTGCCATGGTGGAAGAAAAAATTTCATAGAAAAGCCGATAGTATTATAAAAAAGAGGCTGTCCAAAAAGTTTATAGTAGCATATAAAACGCATATAACTGATTTGTATAGCCTTAGACCTCAAAGGTTTTAAAAACCTTTGAGGTCTTTTGTTTAATATATTTCCGGTAATTTACTACTTTTTCAGACACACTTTTATGGACGGCACCTGCTATAAATCAACAATTTGAAAATTAAATTAGATAAAATCTATTCACGCCCAAGTATTTCAAATTTTTTAATGATTTTTTCGCCTTTGTTGTCCAATAAAGTTAAAATATGCTCGCCCGGCTCAGGGTTCAGTTCTATGTGGTGGATGCCTTGCGTTTTTCCTATAAGTTTGCTGTCAACATACCAAAAAATAAGGCTGTTTTTATCTCGGTGCGCTGCTTCAAAAACGGTTTTTCCCGGTTTTCCGTCCAAGTCAATCGGCACAAAGATTTTCGTATTCTTAAAAGGATAAATAAGTTCCATATTTTTATCATCATCCATACCGGATTGACAATCGGAACGATAAGGCGGCAGAAACCGATAAGCTGCATTTCTTTTTTTATAATAATTTTCAACTGCCGGCGGCAAAACAAACCAGGATTTCGTAATCATATTGTCTAAATCTTCACAGCTTCCGTCCACCCTGTATTGCTCACTTTTATCCAAATGTATCAATATATGATAAGGGCAAACATCGGTTCTGTTTCCTCTTAAAGGAATAAACTCAACTTCGGGGTTTTCACAATGCACGGAAGCCAAATAGCCGCTTTCTCTGCACACTTCTGCCTCTTCCATATCAAATTCCGGTCTTCTAAACCATTGCTCGGCATCCGGTAAAATATTGAAAACATCAAACAATACAGGTGCGGCAGCTTTCACTCCGACTATACCCGGTCTCCCCTCGCCGTCTGCATTTCCTGCCCAAACACCAACCACAAAACGCGGGGTAAGCCCCACCGCCCAAGCATCTCTAAACCCAAAACTTGTCCCCGTTTTCCATGCTACCGGCTCGCTTGACCGAAACATTCGCCAGTTAAGCTCTTCTTCGGGACGCTCAACATCCAACATCGCTTTAAAGGTAAACCATATTGCCGATGCCGAAAAATACGAGTTGTTTTCAAAATCTGCTTTGTCGGCAATTTTTTTATTACGCATAAGCGCCTCTTTATCATAAATCAAAGGATGAAAATCTGTTTTTTTATATTGATAAGCGTATGCTTCATAATTGTTCAAAGTTCTTGCCATAGAGGCATACATACCGCAAATATCCCATAAGCTGCCCTCGCAACCGCCCAATATTAAAGAAAGTCCGTAGTGTTGGGGCGGACGATGCAAGCTGTTGAAACCAATATCCTCTAATTTTGTATAAAACTTCTCTTGCCCGTATTCGCGCAACATACGCACCGCCGGAATATTTAAAGAGCGCGCCAAAGCTTTCTTGGCAGGCACCACGCCGTCGTAAGCTCTCCCGTAATTTTTGGGCGTATAGCCCCCGATTCTGGTAGGAATATCATAGATCAATGTATTGGGCAAAATCTCGCCGTCCGTAAGCATTGCCGCATATAAAAAAGGTTTTAAAATACTGCCCGTGCTTCTTTCGGCACTTATTAAATCCACCTTGTCGGAATTGAATTTCCCCTTTTCGGAATAATTGCCCACATAAGCTATTACGGCACCAGTTTGAACATCGGCAACCAAGATTGCCAAATTATTGATAAAGTTTCCGGATAAACGCTTGTAATGTTTTCGGACAATGGCATTTGCTTTTTGTTGTATGTCGATATCTATGGTAGATTTTTTGATGTATTTTTTTTCCTTATACGCACGCATCATCAAATGGTAAGCATCACTCGGAAAGCGTTTTGAAACCTCCGGGACGTCTTCGTCAATTGCCAGCAAATAGGTCTCTTCATCAATGTATTTTTTATCATGGAGTTTTTTCAGCAAACGATTGCGTTTATTTTTCAAAGCCTCTCTATTTCTGCCCGGGTGTATTAATCCCGGACTGTTTGGCAATACTGCTAAACTTGCCGCCTGCGACCATGATAATTTATCCGAAGATACGCCAAACCAACGCCATGCGGCAGCGTCAATGCCTACAACATTTCCGCCGAAAGGGGCATGTGAAGCATACATTTTTAAAATAGATTCTTTGGAATAAGACAGTTCCAAACGACTTGCCAAAATTATTTCCCAAATCTTTTCCCAAACTGTTCTATTTTTGTTTTTTCTCATTAAGCGAATCACTTGCATACTAATGGTACTGCCGCCGCTCACAACTTTTCTCGCAAGGATATTCTGTTTCACTGCCCGTAAAATACTTATCGGATCAACTCCGAGATGATAGTAGAATCGCTTATCTTCAAAAGTAATAATTGCTTTTTTAAAAGTCTCGGGAATGCTGTCGGCTTCCGGAAAACGATATTGTCCGTCATCGGCAATATGGGCGCCTGCCAAAATTCCGTTTTTATCTTTTATGATTGTACTGTAAGCCGAATCAAAAATCACTGAGGGCAGCAAAAACCAATATGCGGCAAACAGCAATAACAACCCCGAACTTATCCATATTTTTTTCAAATGCTTTTTCACTGTATATCGGCAATAAATTCATTCACGGCAGTTTCTTCACTTGCCCAAGAGCAAACAATTCTTACCACCGAAGTATTTTCGGAAAATTTTGACCAAATATAAAAATCATACTTTTTCTGCAATGCTGCAATTAGCCGGTTAGGCAATATGGGAAACAACTGATTGCCGGCAGGTTCCAAATAAAACTCAACACCTTTTTCCCGAAGCCCTAAGGCAATTTTTTGCGCTGCATTATTGGCATGTTGGGCTAATTTGAAAAATAAGTCATCTTGAAATAATGCAATAAATTGAATGCCTATAATGCGACTTTTTGCAAGCAAAGCACCTTTTTGCTTCATCATAAAACGGAAATCTTTTTTTAATTCGTCCGTGCAAATAAGTATTGCCTCGCCCAACAAAGCACCGTTTTTGGTTCCGCCAATATAAAAAACATCAAGCAGCCGGGCAATATCTCTCAGGCTTAAATCATTTTTTTCCGAAGATAAAGCAGAACCCAATCGTGCGCCGTCCATATATAAATAAAGCTTTTTTGCTTTGCAGAAATCGGAAATTTCTGTTAGCTCTTTTTTGCTGTAAATTGTGCCGACTTCCGTAGAATTTGAAATAAATACCATTTTAGGCTGCACCATGTGCTCATCAAGATGCGAGTTGAGCACTTCTTCAATTTGCTCGACTTTCAGTTTCCCGTCGTCGGTTTTAATTAAATTTATTTTATGCCCTCCGGCTTCTATGGCACCGGTTTCATGCACCTGAATATGTGCTGTTTCTGCGGCTATTACAGACTGATAAGGCTTTAAAACCGAAGCAATCACAAGCAAGTTTGCCTGTGTGCCTCCGGCAACAAAATGAATATCCACCTCCTCTCTTTGCACTTTTTCTTTAATGAGTTTTCTTGCCCGATTTGAATATTCATCTTCTCCGTAAGCAATTGTCTGCCGCATATTTGTTTCGCCGAGCAACTTTAATATTTCCGGGTGTGCTCCCTCTGAATAATCATCTTTAAAACTTAGCCTTTTCATATTCGACACATTATAATTATGCCACGCTATGCGTGGCACTTTAAAATTCTATAAAATCAAGTTTATTGCTCTATAATTTCATTGGTTTCCGCCTTGTATAACAAGCCGTGCTTCTTCAAACTATCCTTGAAAATATCCACCGAAAGTTTTCCGTTTCTCCACAAAGCCAATTCTTCTTCCAATCGCTCATTTTTTATCAACAACCAATGTTTTGTATCTGCGTCCGGCTCCTTAACAACTTTACTTTCTGCGGACTTATCGCCAAAATCATCTTTCGGAACTTCTTTCTTTTTTATTCCGGCAGATGCCAACAAATTATCTAAACCGCTTTTAAAACTTTTTTTAGCCATTCTTTAAAGATGTGATATTTTTAGTGTTTTTATTTTCCAAACTTTTTTTCCATTTCAATAATTTCATTCACCACTCTTCCGTAATCAAATGCTCCGTTACTGTCGGGGGCATACTCAAAAACATCTTTTCCGGCGGCAGGTGCTTCCGCCAAAGCAATATTTTCTCTTATCTTGGCATTCAAAACCCTATCGTCAAAATACATTATGATTGTATCCAATACATCTTTATGCAGAATTTTTCTGCGATCGTACATAACCGCAAAAACCGCCGATATTTCCACCTTTCTGTTAACGCTTGTTTTAATACCGTTAACCACTTCAATGATTTTAGCCAAACCTTTTACGGCTAAAAAATGCGGTTGCACGGGAATAATTACTTCATCGGAAGCAGCAAAAGCGTTTAAAGTCAATAAGCCCAAAGACGGCGGGCAATCTATAATGATATAATCATAATTGTCTCGTATCGGATGAATTAATTTGGCAATATGCGTTTCCGGGTCAGTCTTGGTGTTTAAACCGATTTCAGCCTCAATCAGCTTAGCAGAAGCCGGAATAATATCTAAATTTTTTCGTATACTAAGAGCTTGCAGTTCTTCTTTATTCAGGAAGGCATCATAGACGGAGCTTTCTTTTTCTGTCATGCCAAAACTAATGGTTAAGTTAGCTTGCGGGTCTAAATCAATCAACAAAACTTTTCTGTCTTTGTAGGCTAAACCTGCTCCGATATTCACGACACTGGTTGTTTTTCCTACTCCGCCCTTATGGTTACTTACTGAAATAACTCGACTCATGATACTCTTTTAAATAATTAAAACAATAATTTCTATATATTATGTATAACAATAATCTAACAAAAGATAAAAGTATAAAGTTTTTTTAATAAAATAATAATCTTGATAACAATTTAAGCCGCATTTCGAGATTTTTTTCTAATCTTACATAGTTTTCTTGTCGGCACTATGAATTAAGAAATCATCATTTTCAAACACAATATCAAAAGGTAAATTTATATTCTCTGATGAATGCTTATCAATAACAATATATTTACATCTTTTATTAATTACACTTTTAACAAAAGAACTATCAAGAAGCTGATTATTAGAGCAACTCCACCCTTTTCTATGAGAAAAATAAATCATTTGAGGATTTTCATTCCCATTTATTAATATCAGATCATCTTTACTTGAAACCTTATCCATAATAGCTTCTAAACTTGCCTTGTATTTGTTTGTTTCTTTTATGAATAAATCATGTTGTTGATTTGCAAGACTTTCAAAAGTTCCTGCAATTAGTACTATATAGAGCCATTTTTTAGGCATTAATGAAATAGTATAAGCTGCCAAAAACGCCATAATTGGGACAAAAGGTATTATATAATAGTTATGATGATAAAAAATGGAACCGGATTTAAATATATAAATCAGAAAAGGAATAAATATAGAAAAAAATGCAATAATTATTTTAAATTCTTTTTTGATAAACATTAACACAATGCCTATTATAAATAAAGAGAAAAAAATAAAACCACTGAATGCGTCAAAGTAAAAGTTATCCAATACTTTGTCCATATTTCCGATAATTTCATAAAATCCGGTACTTAGGTCTTTCCCTGAATTATACCAATTTCCAAATTCGTTTGCTAACTTTGGATTCCACATAAAATACCAAAAGTAAGTTGATAAAATCGGCACTAATGTAGTTACTGCAATGACTATCTTTGGTTTAAGTTTATATTTACGACTTATTAATAAAGGGATTAAAATTGCAAAATAAATGCCTGCCGGTATTTTTGACAAAACAGCCAAAGAACCAAAGAAAATGTATAATATAAGTTGAACTGTTTTATTTTCTTCCAAATATTTTATTCCATAATAAAGTCCAATGAAAACTAAGGATATGCAATATGTATCCGGCATCATTTTTCTTGAAAACGAGAACCAAATAGATGAAAGTAATAATAAGCTTGAAATAAAAGCTATACGTTTCCCAAATCCGGTCAGACAAATTAATTTATAGAAATAAAATATACCAATAGATGAAATTAAGAGGTTTATTATTCTGCCATACCAGTGCTTATATCCAAAAATTTTTGATATGGAAAAATATATATAGTTCATCGACGGGAATTCCATTCCTATAATGCCGGTTTTTCCATTATTGTCATCTACTCTTGGATATAAAATATTAGCATCTACTTCAAGAAAATTTCTGGCAACCATCAGCCCCGTTACTTGCCGCCAATTATGAGATGTTTCTAAGGGTGGGTTTGTAATTCCAATCAATCTGATTAGAAAAAATAAAATTATCCAAAAACCTATTTTATTGTATATTTTAATATTTTCAACCATTTTATAATTATTGAAAAACTGAAAAACAGCATAAGTACAATGTGCATGTCCGGCATGAGTATCAGTGCGCTGAATGTAAGTTAGAAAATCAAATTACAAAAATACAAATATTTATGCCTTGAACAAAAGTCTGTGCAGTAATTTTTCCGAGCAAGAAGCAAACAAAGCAAGCTCATTCACTTTGATAGAAATAATAGTACCTTAACCCGCATTTCGAGGCTTAATATCTTCAACTGTTTTTTAGCCGGTTCTTTTTTTATTGAAAAAAAACATTTAAGTTTGACAAATTATATCACAAAAAGGTCAGATAATAAAACGCCCATAACTAAATTTTAGACACCCGGCGGAACAATTGAATGATGAATGATAAGTGGTGAGTTATGAATTAATTAAGAACGGCACAATCCTAAGCTAAGTAACTAATAATTAAGTATTAGAATTTAAAACAGTGAAGCCGTTTTTTGTAGATTGTTGGCAAATAGCAAAAAATAACTCACAATTCATAATTACTTGCATGAGGGCTGCGCCGTTCACAACTCATAATTAAATAGATTGACCTTTGAAAATTATAAAAATAAACATATGAAACGCCCATGACTAAAATTTAGACACACAACGGCATGATTATTTGTCAATACGATTAATTATTTGTAGAGAACTAACTTAGGGCGTTCCTATATGACCTTTGAAAATTATAAAAATAAACATATGAAAAGATTTGCCTTTATACTGCTTTTACTCTTAAATACAAGTTTTATTTATTCACAACAACATCCGAGTTCCGTAAAATGGTTTGAAATAAATGCCGAGCACAGCAAAGTTATATTTGCGGAAGGCTTGGAAAAACAAGCCTTTAAAGCTGCAAGTCTTATTGATTATTTATACCACCCCGAAACAAAAAGCTTAAAAGGAAAACCGAAAAAAATACCTTTACTCATTTACAATAACTCTGTGGTATCAAACGGTTTTGTGGGCTTAAGACCCTATCGTTCCGCATGGTACACAACTCCCTCGCAATTTGCTTCAAGTTTAGGCAGTCAGGATTGGTTCTATACATTAAGCTCGCACGAGTTCAGACATGCCGTTCAATATGCTAAAAGCAATAAATATTTCACAAAAATATTATCCGTATTATTCGGACAAACCGGAACACTTATGGGGCAATACTCTTATCCGTTTTGGTTTTTTGAAGGCGATGCCGTACGCATGGAAACGGCACTTTCCCAAGGCGGCAGAGGCAGAATCCCCCAATTTGAAATGGGTATCAGAACCATATTGTTAAACGACAAAAAAATAAAATACGATAAAGCAAAGTTCGGTTCTTATAAAACTTTTTATCCGAATCATTACAATTTAGGTTGGTTGCTCACTTCTTATGCGGCAACGCATTATGGTGCCGATGTATGGGACAGAACGCTTGAAACGGCATCCAAATTTTCATATTGGCCCTATGCTTTTTCAGTTGCTTTAAAACGTCGTACCGGCTTAAACGAAAAAAGATTATACAAAAAAGCCATGCAACATTTGGATTCTGCATGGACAGAAAAAATAAAAGATGTAGAATTTACGGAGATTAAAGTGCTTAACAAAGCAAAGAAAAAATCATGGACAAAATATGCCGAGCCTAATTTTATTCACGACAGTCTTTTTTTAGTGAAAAAGAGCAGCATGAAAAGTGATTTGCCGGCTTTTTACACCATTAATAATAAAGGTGTGGAACAAAAAATAAAAACAACCGATGCAAACATGGTTTCTTATGCCAAAAACAAAGCTGTATGGTCGCGCACCTATCCGGACCTGCGTTGGCAATTAAGAAGCTATTCCGACATAATTGTATTGGATATCGCAACAAAAAAAGAAAAAAGACTTACCAAAAAACAGAAATTTTTTGCGCCGGCGATTTCGCCAAACGGAAAAATGATTGCAGCCATAGAATTTAACAATAAAGCAAATGCCGCACTTGTTATCCTCGATGCGGAAACCGGAAAAGAAATAATGCGCTATAAAGAATCGGAAAACTATTTTCCGAGAACGCCTTTATGGGATAAAGACAGCCGAAAAATTGTGTTTACTCGAACCAATGAACGAGGCAATGTGCTGAGCATCTATGATATTGAAACAAAAAAATTGACAAACATTACGGAAACTTCTTATGAAAATATAGGAAGACCGGTTTTTTATAAAAATTATATCATTTACAACTCTCCGTTTAACGGAATAGGAAATATTTATGCCATAGATATTGACAGCAAAGAACGTTTTCAAATCACATCAAGGAAATTCGGTGCTTACAATCCCAAAATACATAAGAACAAAATGATTTTCACGGACTACACCATTGACGGCTATGACCTTGCCTATATTACATTGGACGAGCATACATGGAAACCGCTTAAAGAAGTTAAATATTTAGGATTAAACACGCCGGCAACTTTGCAAAAACAAGAGCAAGGCAAAAACATCCTAAATCCGGATTTAATTCCCGACAAAACTTATGAAATAAAGAAATACAACAAACTAAAATATGCGCTGAATATTCACAGTTGGGCAGGATATTTTTATCCGAGTTTTTACACAAGCTCCGACAGTATTATTCATCTCCGACCGAAAGTAGGTTTAAACTTATATTCGGCAAATGTTCTAAATACGGTTTTCGGTTCTGTGGGCGCAAATTACGACACGGATAAAAAAACATTCAGTTCCGACATTAATCTTATTTTCAAAAGATTTTACCCGGAGTTTGAAATTTCCGGAACATGGCGACAACGTTCCGAGACATTTTATAATAAGGACAGCATTCTTACAAGCGACAGGTGGGACGAACTCATCGCCCGGTTCCAAACAGGCATTCCCTTTGATTTTAGTTCGGGAGTATATAATAGAGGTGCACGAATTAATCTTGCCTATTCTTTTACTCAAATAATAGATAAAGAGGTTTTAAATCCGCAAGGTTTGCCTACCGGGCATCTTTCATCACTGCAATATTCCGGGCAAATTTTTGCATTCAGAAGAAAAGCAACGCAAGACATAAACCCCAAATTAGGATATTTTTTATATGCCGGCTACAAACATATTCCGTTTAGCTCAAACGCCGAAATAAACAGCACCCGATTTTCGGCAATAGCATCTGCCTATTTACCCGGACTGTTCAGGCACCATTCATTAAACATAAAAACAGGAATAGAAACACAAAGAAGTCAAAACTACTATTTTCTCAACCTATTAAGCTTTCCAAGAGGCTATGCGCCTCTTGCTTATAAGGAAATGTTTTTGTTTCAAGCAAATTATACTTTTCCCCTTTGGTATCCGGATTTTAACATAGGTCCGTTTGTTTATTTCAAGCGTTTAAGAGCCAATGCTTTTTTGGACTATGCCAAGCTCTCTAAATACAACACATACCCCTCAACAGGCTTAGAACTGTATTTGCAAATGTATCTGTTCAGGCTGCAAATGCCCCTTGAAATCGGAGGACGTCTTTCATATCTTTTAGACGGTTCGGGAAAGATTATTCCGGAATTTATAGCTTTAAGTATTCCTTTATAATTTTATAAAAAAAGGTCTCTCTACCCTAAAATAGTTGTATGTTTTTTTCACAAAAAAAGAACATTTCCGGAAAACGTTTCGTAAAAACATACAAATAAGCCGGTTAAGAAAAACGAATTATTTTTTCAGAATATTAACAAATCCCTACATTTAGGTATTGCCGTACAATTTTTTTGACTTTATCTTTGCATAGTTAAAAAAGATATAAAAACAATGTCTCATTTTTTACTATCAAAAACAAAAAACGGAAGAATATTTAAGTGTTCTCGATGCGGCATGTATCATATTGAATACAAAAATATGAATTTTAATTTTTCCGAAAGCCAATATAAAAATTTTTCCGAATATATTAAAAACATAAACGGAACAATGTGGGAAGAAAAAAATAAAGATTCATATTTCAAAAGAAAAATAATTATTCCTATCGGGCACAATTATTTCAGGATACTGTTAAATAAAAAAGAATTAATAGAGTTAAAATTGCTTTTATTAAAAAAACAGTCCGAAAATATGGTAAGCCAAAAGATAGAAACAAAAAGCATAAATTTTATAACTTTTAACAACTAATCATTATGCAACTACTTCAGACAATATCAAGCAACCACACAACACGACAATTTATAGCCGGAAGTTTTAAAATAAAAGAAGAAAATTGGATGTTGTCAAAAAGAAAAACAGGTATTGAAAAAGGAAAAATTAATGATATTAAATTAAACGTAAATTTTTTATAAACAAACAATTAATAGTTAATAAATTATAAATAAGTAAAATTATGAGTAAAACAGCAATTTTTTTTGGTTCTTCAACCGGAAATACTGAAACAGCAGCAAACCAAATTGCCGAAAAATTAAGTGCAGATGTTTTTGACGTAGCCAACAGCCCGTCAGATAAATTGGCAGAATATGATAACCTTATTTTCGGAACCTCAACTTGGGGAATCGGTGATTTGCAAGATGACTGGGAAGCTTTCTTGTCAGAAGTTGAAGGTGCTGATTTAAATGGAAAAGTAGTTGCATTATTTGGTTTAGGAGACCAAGAAAGCTATCCGGACAGTTTTGTCAGCGGTGTAGGTACAATTTATGATGCAATCAAAGATAAAGGATGTAAAGTTATCGGATTTACGGAAAAAGACGGCTATGACTTTGAAGAATCTGAAGCTGAAAAAGACGGAAAATTCTGCGGACTTGTTCTTGACAATGAAAATCAAGACGGTTTAACCGATGAACGCATTGAAAAATGGGTTGAGCAAATAAAAGCAGATTTAAAATAAATTAAACAAACCCGGTAATTATCTGTTTGTAAGTTTTTAACTGAAACAATCCATCAATACTATATTTTTTTAACATTTTTTATAACAAACAGTAACTACCGTTTTCAAAAAGGGGGAAAATATCTAAATGCCATAATTATTAATTCCCCTTTTTGCTTTTTTAGGACTTAAGCCCGAAATATGCACAAAAAAATCTATTCCAAAATTCTGAGACATAATAGGGTTTTAATTAAATTTATAAAGATTAATATTTTAAACCGGGTGTAATATATTCATCCGGTTTTTTAACATAAAAACTAAAATAATAAAGAAAGTCTTCATATAAAGATTATTGGCACATTTTTAGTTATTAGAAAAGAATTATCATGCAAACATACAGTTGTTCAGATTTCAGATCCTCAGATATGCAAATTTTGATACATCATATTTATGAGTATAACAAAGGAATACGCAATATGGTTCTGCACACCATGAATGCACAAGAAAAAGACAAAGCAGAATCCGTTTTGTCAAAAAAAGGCATCCCTTTTTATACCCAAACAGTCAGTAAAAGAAAAATAAATATCTTTTTTGGCAATAAAACATGTGTTGATGTAGTTAAGTCATTTGGCGATAAATCTCTAAAAGAACATTCGCCCGAGGAAGATTTTATTTTGGGAATAATGTTAGGATATGACAGAGACAAACAATGTAAACGTTATTTAAAAAGAAAAGACAAAGCACCAAAGAATATTAATATTTATTCTCTTAATAATTAGATTAATAATTGTTAATGAAAAATTAAAAAGTCTTTTCGCAAAGAGCGTAAGAGCAATTCCCACTTGGAGAAGGGGGTGCAAAAGGATTGATTTTTATTGATGATTTCTTTGCCTAAAACCGACTAAAAATATTGCAACTTATTAAATTTCAGAAAAATAATAAATACACATGAAACTAAAAAAACCTTTTATCGGAATTATCGCATTTCTCATCGTATTATTTACAATGCCCTTAGGGCATGCAGTAATGATCCTTATGGAAAAAGGTCTGGGGCACGAATATATTTATCCGGCTGCCGTAATAATGGGATTTGTAGGACTTATCTTTCTAATTATAGGATATTTAAGCACGAAAGAAACAGCAGCCACATTTTGGGGACTGTTTGCCGGACTATTCATTTGGACAGGCTGGGTAGAATTTGCCTTTGTCTATTACGCAAACCGATACGGCATACCGCCATTAATGGAAAACGGCGAAATCGTAACCAAACCTGAATATCTGCTAATGCCGTCTTCGCTGCCTTTTTTAGCCATTTTCTTTACCTATTATTTCCTCGGCTCAAAAACCGGATGTACTTTTTTTAATTGGTTTCAACGTAAATTAAAAATATCAAAAATTAAAAACTATCAGCCGGCAAACAGAAGTATTGCACTGACCACCATGATGGAACTTATAATGCTTTTATGGACATTCTATATGCTATTGCTCTTTGCATACGACAAAAACTTTTTCGGCGACAGACACTTTTTCACCTACATTGTTGCTTTCGGCTCTTTATTCTGGTCAATTTGGCTCTTCGTAAAATTAATAAAAAAAGAAAATTTTGCCTATGCACTAAGATATGCTATTCCTACCGTAATTATTTTTTGGAATTTTGTTGAAATATTGGGCAGATGGGACTTCTTTAAAGAAATTTGGGTCGAACCTGCCAAATATTCCACAGAGCTTATACTTATGACTTTAGTTTTTGTTGCTTTAACACTGATTGGAATAATCGGGAAAAACAAAAAACATAAATAATTTCATAATCATAAAAACAGAAAGGAAAACTTTTTCAACTGTTCCTTTTATTATTATCAAAAAAAACATCATTCCTTGCCGGGAATGATGTTTTTTTGTAGTCGAAACTATCGATTATCCCGAATTATTATCTTCAATGCTGCCTCGTGGTCATCAAGACTGCGTAGTGAGGGCTGCATATACAATAAAATAAGTGATAAGGCGATTGAGGCATATCCTTTGAGGTAGGTGAATGAGGTTTATCAAACAAAGTGTCTTATTTTGAAGTAGATGCTGACCGCAATATAACTATCCGGCAAGCAACAAGCACTAAAACACTACTTACCAACAACTTAAAAATTCAATTAAATAGAATTATTCATTTTCTAATTTTGCAGCATTTTCTTGCAAAGACGAATTAAAAAAATTCTTGCATTAAAATATAAACTTTGGTTCAAACCGATGTTTTTAATTTTTACAAAGCATACTTTTCTAAATAAAACTGTTTTAAAACAAAATTTCGGAAAGCAAACAAATGAAAAGAGCGGATTTTGAAATTGAAATATGCGCCAACTCCATTCAATCCGTAATAGAAGCGGCAAAAGGCGGAGCAGACAGAGTTGAGCTTTGCGACAATCTCTACGAAGGCGGAACAACTCCCTCCTTGGGAACATTAATTCTGGCAAAAGAAAAAACCGACATTGATATTTTCCCTATCATTAGACCGCGAGGAGGCGATTTTTTATATTCCGAGACGGAAATTCAACTCATGCAGCAAGACATTGCCCAGGCAAAAGAATACGGTGCGGACGGAATTGTTATCGGTTGCCTTACACCGCAGGGCGAGGTGCATTATGAACATTGTGCCCGACTGATTGACAAAGCAAAGGGTTTGCCCGTTACTTTTCACAGAGCTTTCGACATGCTCCGCAAGCCGTTTGATGCTTTGGAAACCATAAAAAAACTCGGCATCAGTCGCATACTGACATCCGGACAAAAAAACAAAGCCGAAGAAGGGGCAAAACAAATTGCAGAATTGGTGCAAGCAGCCGGCAAAGACCTTAGGATAATGGCAGGAAGCGGCATATCGGAGCAAAACATTGCTTTTCTTTTGCAAGAAACAAAAGCCACCGCATTTCATGCTTCATTGCGCATGCCGACAGAAAGCAAAATGCAATATCGAAAACCGGATATTTTTATGGGCGGACTGCCCCAAATTCCTGAATATACAAACTATTTCAGCAGTTCAAAACGAATTAAAAAACTTATTGAAATAATCGAAAAATTTTAAACAATGAAACGCCCATGACTAAAATTTAGACACACAACGAAATGATTATTTGCCAACACTATTAATTATTTGTAGTGAACTAACTTAGGGTGTTCCTATATGACCTTTGAAAATTATAAATAAAAACATATGAAACGTTCATACCAAATCATCTTTCTCTTAATTGCCTTATTTTTTGCATCCTGCCAATCGGCTGACGAAAAACATTTTATCAGCGACCCCGATTATCGCAAAGAAGTAAAGGAAGCTTTTGAGCAAACAAAATTAAAAGCCGACGGACGAGCAGCACAATTATTCAGTATTTTTAAAGAGAATTTATCCACAGAAGAAAAAGAAGCACTGCAATTTCTCTATGCCTATATGCCGCTGAGCGACCTGAGCAATTATGACGGCACTTTCTTTCTCAAAAATGTTCGAGCAGCTTTTGCCGCACGAGATACTTTTTCTTGGGGCACAAGCATCCCCGAAGACGTGTTCCGGCATTTTGTTCTGCCTTACCGAACCAACAACGAAGATATGGACTCGGCAAGACAAGTTTTCTTAAAAGAATTATATCCGCGAATTAAAGATATGGATATGGAAAGCGCCGCATTGGAAGTGAATCACTGGTGCCACGAAAAAGTAAACTACAAAGCCACCGACTCCCGCACAATGGCACCGCTCGGTGTCATAAAAACCGCTTACGGAAGATGCGGCGAAGAATCAACTTTCACGGTAACGGCATTACGCTCGGTAGGCATTCCCGCCAGACAAGTTTACACCCCGCGTTGGGCACATACCGACGACAATCATGCTTGGGTAGAAACCTACATAAACGGCGAATGGAAATTTCTCGGTGCTTGCGAACCGGCACCCGCACTGAACATGGGCTGGTTTGATGCCGCCGTTCTAAGAGCCATGATGGTACATACCAAAGTCTTCGGAAAATACAAAGGAAGCGAAGCCGTTATCAGACAAAAAAAATATTTTTCGGAACTGAATTTGCTCTCAAACTATGTTGAGGTCAAAGACCTTTGCGTGCAAGTTACAGACACCGAAGGAAAACCGCTTAAAGATGCTTATGTAGAGTTCGGACTTTATAATTATGCTGAATTTTATCCCTTAAAAAGAGGATTAACACAAGAAAACGGCTGCATTTCCCTCACAACCGGAAAGGGCACTTTACGCATTACGGCATCCAAAGATGATGCTTTTGCAATAAAAGAAGTTCAGGTAGCACAAACTGATACGCTGAAACTAAGGCTGAATAAAAAACAGGGCGAAATATTCAGCGAAACACTTGACTACACGCCCCCTCCCTCACAAATACCCGCGACAGCCGATATTGACGATACGCAAAACAAAAAACGTTTGCAAGAAGAAGACAAAATGCGTGAAGCATATATTGCCACATTCTATAATGCAGAAAAAGCCGAAAAATATGCCGCAAGTTTAGGTCTAAATGCGGATATTTTAAAACGCATTATGCCGGAAGCAAGAGGCAATTATACACAAATAGAACAATATTTGGAAGCAACAAAAGATTTGAAACATAAAAAACAATTAAGTTTGTTAGAAGTTATCAATCCCAAAGATTTACACGACATTGACGCTGACATCCTTACGGCACATCTTCGAGAATTTGAAACACGACAAGACTATCCCGAAGAAATTACAAACAAATATATTTTAAACCCGCGCATTGAACTTGAAAAAATAAGTCCGTACAGGGCATTTCTGAAAAAACAATTTGCCGATATTGTTTCCGATGATATTGAAAAAACAGTCGATTTGCTCAAACAATGGATTACAAAAAACATTACAATCGACAAGGAACGAAATTACTACCGATTAATCGCACTTCCGCAAGGCGTTTATGAAATAAAACATGCCGATAAGCTCAGCCGAAAAGTGTTTTTTGTTGCCATAATGCGCTCTTTGGGATATCCGGCAAGAATTGAAGAAGCAAACCGAAAAATACAATACTGGAACAAGCAATGGAAAGACGTAAAATTTGAAGAAAAAGCAGAAAAAAAGACCGGCGAACAATCTTATGTAAACTTTAAGACAGCCGGCAAAACCGACTTACAGTACAGAGTCCATTTTGCTTTGGCAAAATTTATCGACAATAGATTCAGAACCGTAGAATTAGGCTGGGATAAAAAACTATCGGAATTTGACAAAAACACAATAATTGAGCCCGGCTATTACCAATTGATTACGGGAAATCGCCTGCAAGGAGGCAATGTTTTGGTACAAGAATCATTTTTTAACGTTGCACCGAAAGAAACAAAAAACGTTCAACTTTCGTTGAGAGACAAAAAAGATTTTTACGGTCCGATAACTAAAATAAATCGTCAGCTTTTGGGGCAAGAAAACAGCAAAAAGCTGCAAGTTTTTGCATGGATTACTCCAAGCAGCGAACCGGGAAAACATTTTATTGCCGAATATAAAACACTGGAAAAAGAATTTGCAAAAGAGCAAATACCCTTGCAGTTCTTTACAAAAGACAAGAAGGATAAAGAACTTTTACAGAAAGCACTAAGCAAAGATATTGATATAACAGAGGATAAAGATTTTAAGATTATTCAAAAAATTGCCGCACAAAGCACCACGATAGAACAAAACAGATATCCGGTTTTTATGTTGGCAAACGAAAAAGGCGAAGTCCTATACCTAAGTCAAGGCTACAATATAGGCATCCCCGAACAAATTTTAAAAGTATGGAA
>PDWI01003193.1_pt1 | contig 23429 bp, 20 predicted proteins | sample 1430891 | NCBI WGS metagenome assembly PDWI01 (sample SAMN01162508, study PRJNA174530) | Oral metagenome, whole genome shotgun sequencing project. | biome: Marine environment; feature: Marine mammal; material: Swab sample of the gingival sulcus; isolation source: swab sample of gingival sulcus... | reverse complement strand
TTTACCAACAGAAATTTCTTTAATACTATCGGCTAAAGTTACACCCGATATCATTTCGCCAAAAGATGTCCAAAACACAGACCGTTTTCTAAGAATTTTGTCTTTGACATAATATATTGTATTTTCTTTAGTATCAAAAAAAATGGCCTGAGTTCTTATATCAGAACTTAAAAACAATGACTTATCATAGGAATATATTCCAAGTGTTGAATTGTATTTTTGTATAGTAAACATTCTACCGTATTTGTCAAATCCAAAATCAAATATCCTATTAGTATCACCACCCGTAGAGCCTTTAAAAACAAGGGCGTCTTTTTTTTCGGGGTTTGCAACAGCAAAGAAAATATTTTCCTTAAAGCTAGAGCTAGTAACTATTTTTTTCGCCGGTAATATTATGTGAGGACGTGCTTCTTCTACGGTAAGGGTAATCACGCTGTTTTTATACGGCTCGATTATAACGTCTTTAGCCCTTGCGATGTATGTGCAAACAGTGTTCATAAGCTTTAGCTCTATGTCAAAGCCCTGCCCCGATTTTATTCCGCCGGGGACGGTTATCGAATTTTTAGTTATAGTCAAATCTTCTTTTTTGTATGTTTTAATTTCGTTTGTGTATTGTCTGATTTTTAAAATTACGGCTCTTGCCGCCGTAAGGTCAGGAATTACCGCATGACCTTCGGTAATGCTTCTTTCCGGCGAAAGGGTGATTGTAAAATCATTCGGGTTTTTAAGCTCCATATTGCAACTTGAAATTGCGAAGAAAAAAAGAGTGAGTATTAAAAGGAGGCTTTTACTGTCTGTCATATCTAAATCTCCTTTTTTTCATATTTTCTTGATTTATCTCCGGTTACGCTTTAGTTTACATCTTTCCTCAATTATACCATAGAGAAGCTGTGATTTCAAGTTGATAGTAAACAATTCTTTTGTAAATGTTTAAACCAAGCATGCGGTTTTGTATGCCGGATTTTTAGCCTGATTTTAAGCCCGCAGTCTATCCTTTTATCCGATTAAATTTTTAAGTAAAGGCGACTCGTCCGAGACGCCGATTTTTTCTATCAGGAAAGGATAAAAGATTATGCAAGGGCGAGTTGTTGAGTGCCATCGCTTTTGCAAAGCGATGGCATAAAATATACATTTAAAAAAATACAAAATTAGTTTACAAAAAACATTTCCCAAAGCCGGTGTATTTTTGAATTTTTAAAATCCTCATCAATCGATTGTTTTGTTATATCCTTTATCACCAATGTTTTGTTTCTATTTTTAAATGCGGCTTCAATTATAGCTTGAGTGTCAATTTGCAGTTTTTTCGAATTTGATGAAAAATAAATTTTACCGTTATCGCTTAACAATGAAATACATTCACAAATTAAATTTAACCAGTCTTTGTTTATGTCCAGAATTGTTTTCGTTTTTTTTGAATTTGAAAAAGTAGGTGGGTCGCAAATTATGATGTCCCATTTTTGTTTTCTGTGGTTGTTATTCACGGTTTGCATAAATTCAAGCACATCGGAATTTATAAATTCATGGTTTTTTAACGAGATTTTATTTAATATAAAATTATTTTTCGCCCATTGCAAATATGTCTTGGAAAGGTCAACCGATGTTACCGCTCTTGCCCCGCCCAAGGCAGCATGTACCGAAAAGGCACCTGTATAACAGAATAAATTCAAAACCGTTTTGTTCTGTGCAATTTTACCTATATTTATCCTCGTAAGTCTGTGATCCAAAAACAAACCTGTATCAAGGTAATCAGAAAGATTGATATAAAAAAAAGCACTACCCTCTTTTGAAACAATAACTGTGCTATTGGCAGATTTTTTTTCATATTGTGTTTTTCCTGTTTGCTTTTGACGGATTTTAGTGAAGATATTTTTTGCAGGCACATTTAAAACTTTACCGGCAACAGATGTCATGGTTTTAAGCCAAAGCATTTGTTCATCTTGAGTTTTTTCATAAGGCCTTTTATAAAGATAAATAATCGCATATCTATTATCCTCACCATCGTTTACAACGGAAGGCACAGGTTGCTCTATGTCTTTTGAAAAGTCCGTATAAATATCCACAGCAAGAGGTATTTCAGGTATGTCTTTATCGTATACACGGTAACAAAAAACGCCCCCTCTTTTTGCCCATTTTTTTAAATGTTTTTTCTTTTTTATAAGCCTATTTTCAAAAAAATGGGCTTGAGTGGTCAGCTTTTCGCTTTTGTTCATTTCCTGCTTTTATTTATTGCGTTTTTTTCTTATATTTTCCATAACACAAAGAATTGCGTAACCTGAAGTTAAATCTTCTTTTCGTACAACGACATCATCAGGAACAGTTAATTTTTCCTTTGTAAAATTCCATATAGACTTAATTCCTGATTTGATTAAAATGTCCGTTACTTCTTGAGCATTGGCAGAAGACATAGTTAAAATTGCCATAGACGGCTTTAAGGTTTTAATTTTTTCTGCAATGGACTTTATCGAAAAAACTCGAACTCCGTGTATTGATGTGCCGATTTTTGCACTTTCATTGTCAAAAGCCGCTATAATTTCAAGTCCATGCTCCTTAAAGCCGTGATAACCGGACAGGGCAGTTCCTAAATTGCCTGCACCAATTAAAATAGCCTTTTTAACTTTATTCCAGCCTAAAAAGCTCTCTATTGCCAAAATTAATTTTTTTACGCAATATCCCCGTTTGGGAATTCCTGCAATACCTGTCATTGCCAAATCTTTGCGTACCTGAATTGACTCAAGCTGTAATTTTTCCGCAATAAGAGTACCTGAAATAAATTCATAGCCTTCCAAGTCGGCTTCTTTTATTACATGTAAATACGAAGGCAACCGCCCCACCGATGGCGCTGCCGGAACTTTCAATTTTGCCATATTTTTACTACCTGTATAAATTTTTTATGATATAATAACCGTAAAAGCAAAAAAGCTATTACAAGTTTATCAATCAAGCTAAACTCACAAAACCTAACTTTGATTAAGTATATGTGAAATAAAATCATTTTCTATCAAAATAAATTTAACATATACGCACATAAAAGTCAAGTGCAATATACACTATTAAATAAAATAGAAAAACCAAAATAAATAACCAATACAATTGTGTTTAAAAACGCTCTCAATTATTTTGAGAGGCGTTTTTAATTTAAACCATATTTAAGATTATTTACATTCCCATTGCTTCCAAAGCACCTTTATGAACAACCTTACCGTCATGTACAGTTAAAGTCCCGTTTACAATTTCATCGTTTAGATTAACTTCAATCGTATTGTTCTTGATTAAATGCTTTGCAATATTATAAATATTTTGTGAGAACATCCATGTTGAACTTTCAGGAATTAAACCCGGAATATTTTTAGTTCCGATAATATTTACACCATGCTTAACAGAAATCTTACCTGGGTCTGTAAGCTCACAATTACCTCCTTGGTCAATTGAAATATCAACTATAACTGAACCCGGCTTCATCATCTTTACCATTTCTTCGGTAATCAAAATCGGGGCAACTTTCCCCGGCACGAGTGCAGTCGTAAAAACAATATCCATATCCGTTATATGTTTTGCCAAAATATCCTGTGTTCTCTTTAATGTAGCTTCTTCCAAATTTTTTGCATTACCGTTTTCTGCCATAGCTTCACTTGCGGAAACATTTATATCGATAACTTCAGCGCCCATTTTTTTTGCTCTTTCAGCTGCTTCAGGCTTAAAGTCAACAGCATAAATATCTGCGCCAAAACTCTTAGCAGAAGTCAACGCCTGTGAGCCTGCAACACCTGTGCCGATTGCCAAAACCTTTATAGGCTTGATTGTACCAACGGCACAATCGATTTGTGATACAAACCTTGGAAGTAAATTGGCACCCATTAAAAAACCTTTATACCCCGCACAAATGCTCATAGAAATTAAAGCATCCATTTTTCTTGTGTTTTCATTTCTCGGAATACTGTCAAGAGTAAAAGCAGTGACACCTTGAGCCGCTAAATCTTTTACCATCTGATGATTTCCGGGTGCGGCAGGATGTATAAATGTAATAAGAAACTGCCCCTTGTGCATCATTTCAACTTCATGACAATTCTTAGCCTTATTAAACTGTGGCTCCTTAACTTTTAAAATTAACTCAGCCTTATCAAAAATTGTTTTCACATCTTCAATAAGTTCGGCTCCGGCTTTTTTATATTCCTCATCATAAAAAAAAGCACCTTCTCCCGCACCTTTTTCAATAAGCATTGTATGTCCGTCTTTTACGAACGCCGCACAAGTTTCGGGCGTAGCCGCCACACGATTTTCCCCTTCCATAATTTCTTTGGGAACACCAATAATCATAAAATCCTCCTTATCACTAACCGGTGATTGTCATTAACCGGTGAATAATGCCGTCATTCTAACATTTCGCTAAAAAAAAAACAAGTAGCGTTTTTTAAATATTTAAATTTTAAATAAAATCCTGTTAATTTTTTTGGCCGTTGCGGAATTTAACTAAATTGTTGCCTGAAAATTATCCGCAACACTTTATTTTGAAGCAAGAATTGTAATGAACATCTTAAAAAACTTATTTAAAATATAACACTTGAAATAAGTTCTTCTTTTGTTTATACTTGCGTCATGAGTAATTTAATTCAAGCTAGAGTTTTAAAGGGTTTTCGTGATTTTTTACCGGCAGATGAAATTGAACGGGTTTTGTTGACAGAAAAGCTAACCGGAGTTTTTAGACGCTTCGGATTTTTACCGATTGATACACCTGTTTTGGAATTTTCCGAAATATTATTGAGAAAAAGCAACGGAGAAACCGAAAAACAGGTTTTCAGGTTTGAAGACAATGGCGGCAGAGATGTAGCCTTACGCTTTGATTTAACCGTTCCTTTTGCTCGTTTTATTGCCGAGCATAGAAGCGAAATTTGTTTTCCGTTTAAGCGATACCATATTGCAAAAGTTTGGCGTGGGGAAAAACCTCAGGCCGGTAGATACAGGGAGTTTATTCAATGCGATTTTGATATTGTAGGCTCGGATACCGCTTCAGCCGATTTTGAGATTTTAAATATAATCCAAAAATCATTTGAAAATATCAGCAAGGCAGATATTCAAATTCATGTTTCACATAGAGGAATTTTTAACCGATTTTTGGAAAAACTTGGTATTAAAGATAATAGCGAAGAAGTTTTACGAATTGTTGATAAGCTCGGCAAAATAGGAGAGATAGAAGTTTTGAGTTTGTTGTCCCGTATAACAGAAAATAAAAATGCTCAGGCGATTTTAAATTATATTTCGTTAGGAAGAACTGCAGGTAAATTGCAGTCGTCCGACTTTTTATCCACTTTAGAAAGCGTAGAAAAAATGATTGGGGGAGAATGTGAAGAAACAAATAGATTGCGTGAAATATACGAAATAATTTCCGGTGTCGGTATTCAGGATTACTTTGTTTTTGATACATCAATTACACGAGGGCTGGACTATTATACAGGTATTGTTTATGAAACATTTTTAACAAAACTGCCGTCCATAGGTTCTGTTTGCTCAGGTGGGCGATATGATAATTTAACAGGTCTTTACATGAAAGAAGCTGTTTCGGGTGTCGGAGCATCGATTGGATTAGACAGGTTAATAGCCGGTTTAAATGAATTAGAAAAAACAGATAAAAAATCAGGCTTCACGGATGCTGTTATCTTTTTTTCAGAAAAATCAAACCCTGTTTTAAATTACGGTATTGCAGACTATCTTGCAAAACAAGGTCTTTCTGTGGAAGTATATACTGAAAACAAAAAAATGAATGCACAATATACATGGGCTGAAAATAAATCAATTACATGGGGGATATTTATTCAGGAAAATACCGAAGCAAAACATTTTCCAAGTAATACTAAGGTTAAGTTGAAAAACTTAAAAACCAGAGCCGAATATAAGGTTTTGGTTTCTGATGTTATAAACAAAATTAAAGACTGCAATAAATAAGGAGTAAGTATGTTAAAAATTATCAATGATTTTCAAATTATGGAGATGATGATTTTCTTTTGGGAAAGTGTTGCGGATAAAGAAAAAGTGCCGGACTCATATTTTATCAACATAGCAGAAAAACCTGAAATGAGTGTACTATATAATGACGAATTTACACAGGAGTCTGTACGCAAGGTTATGTCTGCAATTACAAACCGTGAAAGACTTAACAATAGAACAAAATTAGAAAGTAAATTCTGGAACAATAATATGAGAATGTTGGAAGACAGAGGTATGACAGAGGCTTTGATTGCTCCTGCAAAAGTTGTTAATTTTACGGAACTTGAAAAAAAATACCCTGATTTAAATAAAGAAATCAACCTTATTTTTATTCCGGGATGTGCTGAAGAGCATTATATAAAAAACAATACTATCTACATGAACTTTTTTAAATTAATAAACGACTTTGAAAATCCTGAATGCGTAAAAATAGACGGAAAGCCTTTTAAAGAAAGAATTACAGAAATTATTGAAACAATACTTTAATTAAACCTTTATACTAAAAAAACAGGCTCAGATAAAATTATCTTTGCCTGTTTTGTTAGTTACTGAGCCACTTGTAAAAGTTGAGTTACTTTTGCAATTTCCTCTACTTCAAGTTTTTAAAGTCTTTGGGTTCCATGACAAAATCACAGATTATGTCTTCGTTAATGTCTTTTATAACATACTTTAGAGTTATATCATTTTCAATAAAATCATCAAAACCTTCAGGGTCATTGAGCATTTCTTTTTTAATCGCCAGCTTCAATAAATCGGAGTCTATACCAATCATATCCGGATCCAGCATGGTCATCGTAAACTCCAAAACTCTGTTTGGTAAAACCTGCATTTTATCCATCTGCACACCTTTCGCCACTTCAAGAGGCAGGCTTCGATTTGTAGTCTCACACTCATTTTTAAGCGAAATCATAAAAGGGTCTGAATCGTCTTGCTTTGATTCAGTAGTTGCACAACTTACGATAAAGCTAAGTGCAAACACTCCGATTAAAACTTTAATCAGTTTTGTATTCATTTGTAGAATACCTCCTTATTTTTAACAAACCTAGCATAAATCTCAAGAATAATCAATTAAAAAAATGCTTATTTTATTACTTTAACTTGACTTAAAACATCTTGAATTACAGACTCAAGTTGTCTTTCCGTTAAATGCTTTGTAATTACCGGTTTTAAAATTCTCCCCTTTGAATCTACAAAAAAAAGCAAAGACGGCTTTAAAAGGTACTTGGAAAAAGACGAAAAGTCTGAATTATTTTTTATATTAATAAATTTGCATTTAATATTTTTTAAATACTTTTCTGTATTTTTACCGGCAGATTCATCACTGCCGGTTATGTTTGAAACAATACCAACTTGATTTAATATAGAATTTGGATATTTTCTGTCTAATTTTGCAAGCTGTGCCAATCTTATACGACATATCGGCTCAGTTGAATCCCAATAATAAATCATTGTTACACGCGACTTTTTAAAATACGAATCGCTTATTTTCCTTCCCGATAAATCAAGCCCTTCAAATTTTAATCGTTTAATTTTTTTTACAGCTTGTTCAACAGTACACGGTTTACAGACTTGCATCGAATTTTTAAATTCCTCCAATTGAGAGACAATATCATCAAAGATAATCTTTTCTTTTTCCGTGAACCTCCCTGTATTAACATCGGTGGTGGAAAAAATATGAGTGTAAGCCCTATCGGAGGCAAGTATGTAATTAAACTTCATTCCCGTAATTTTTTTTATATATTTTTTTTTGAACTTCCTGCTCCTGACAATCGTAATGGAATATATAACAGGTGATTTATTTTTCACCATTGCTTCAAATAACTTAGGAGTTTTCTTGCCGGCAGTTTTAGATTTTACAACAAATTCAAAAAACCGATCTACAAGATAGTCAGTAAAAAAAACACAGTCAATTCGTTTATAAACAAGACTCTTTTTATTATAAACCCCTGAAGAGTTTTCTCTAAAAGCAATTTTTGTTTTATACTTATTAAAAAAAACAGGCTTCTGATACTTTACCCCAATATCGGGTCTTACCTCCCAACCTGCATCTTTCTCTTTTTTTGTTACCTCAAGCATATCTGAGCCAAGCGCATAAATATTAAACCCAATATACAAAAAAAATAAAACAGCTAAAAGTCTTTTATTCATGAACATACAATAACAGAATGTACAAAATATTTCAACGCAATAAGAGCAAAAGTCAAATAACTTTTACAAAAGGCTCATCATACTTTATAAGGGAATTGCAAAAAAGTCAGACGAGTTTTGCAATCTCTTTCCAAATGTACCAAAAAGCGCAATGAAATAAACTTCTTTGGGGTACTTATAACAGCACCGGACTTTTACAAGTACCTCTCTATTTTTTTAACACAGAGTTGACCAATTTTTTAAATTCTTCATCTTTGACAGTGGTTTTAGATTTAACTTCAAGCGTAAAAACACCGTCAACCCCTTCTACTATAACAGCCTTATCTTCCGACTTTGCATTAACCGGCTTTACATCACGAGTTGCCGAAGAGCAGCACTCACCAATAAACTTAGTTGGAGTATAACGTTGATAGGCTCCAAGATATTCGGCAACCACAGCCCTAATCCCTGTTTGCGAAGATTTCCAGGAGCCTGCAAGACCAAACTCATCGGAAACAAACAGCGATGACCGGTACTTTTCCGCAGTACGCATTAACCCCAAATTAGCCTTACTGCCCGAATATCGACTTATCGCCTTATGTATCAAACTCTTATTACTGACCGTCTGCATGATAATATAAAACCCATAACAATACTTAAATTTTAGCGTAAACAAAATCAATAGCTTTGTTTTTTAATAAATCTGCAGATGCAATCAACCTGTCGCATTCTTTTTCGGTTTCGGCACACAGCTTTTCATCTTCAATGCCGGAAAGATTTATCTTAACATTCATAACAGCACCTTCAAGTCCTGCGCGAGCCATGAGCGAAGCAACCCCTGCATCCGATGCAGCATTTTTATTTCCATGCTCGGCAATTAACGGCAATACCTCCAAAACCTGTTCACAACAACGGGCAGTTTTAAGCGGAATATTCATCGCAAGCACTGTAGCTTCCTGCATTGCCTCACTTCTCGCTTTTTTTTCCGCATCAGTTTCTTTAGGCATTTTTAAAGCCTGCATAAAACTGTTAAAGGCATCTGTATCTTCATCTATCAATTCCAAAAGCCTGTTTGAAAGCTCATCTAAAACAGACAACTTGGATTCAAACTCTGTTTGAACATTCTCCGACAAAACTTTAAAAGCCTTCTTTCCGGTAGTCAACCTAATCACCATCTGAGCCAAAGCCCCTGCAAGACTTCCTGCCAATGCCGAAATTGACCCGCCTCCGGGTGCAGGAGAACTACTTGCCGTTTCAAGCATAAAATCTTTAACCTTAAAATCTATTAATTTCATCACATATACCTCTTCAATAATCCTGACATAAATACAATAAAAAGTCAATATAATTTGACAAGTTAAATCAAAAATATACGGGGGTTGCAACATGGTTTTAAAAACCATGCCACCGGAGTATTGCAAATAATTTTGAAAAGTTTTTCAAACCTTCCGTATGCCTAACCCTGCTTTTCTCTAAAGCAGAAAACCTGCGTGATAACATATAACCCTTAACCTGATTTGGACGGGCTTTGTCTATCCTTTTGTTCGTTTGTTTAAAAAGTAAAGGCGGTTGCAGTGATAACGGAAAACGCCGATTAAGAGACGCAGAAAAGGACAAAAGATTATGCACAGCCCGTCGGGTTGAGAATTAAAATTTATTTTAAATTGATTAAAAAAAAACGCCGACAATACTATACAAAACTATTAAAATTTGTTAAAATGCGAAATCGGCGTTGCCGAAATTTCCCGCTTAGGCGGTGTAACAGAGAAGGATGAGTTTAACTCGTGAAGGAGAGAACATGGCAGTTGTAACCATGAAAAATTTACTTGAATCCGGAGTACATTTTGGACATCAAGTAAATCGAAGAAACCCAAAGATGAACAAATTCATTTTTGCGGAAAGAAACGGAATTAACATTATTGACTTACAAAAAACAATTGTTTCAATAAAGGACGCTTATGAAGCAGTTCGAAAAACAGTTGTTGCAGGCAAGTCGGTTTTGTTTGTCGGAACCAAGAAGCAGGCACAACAAACTATCGCAAAAGAGGCAGAAAGATGCGGTATGTTTTATGTCAATAACCGCTGGCTTGGCGGTATGCTTACCAATTTCACTACTATCAAAAGAAGTATTTTAAAGCTGAAAAAAATCGAAAAGATGGAAGTGGACGGTACTTTTGACAGCATTACAAAAAAAGAAGTATCCGAATACTTAAAGCAAAAGCACAAACTTGAAAAGAACCTTGGCGGTATCAAAGAAATGAAAGAACTGCCGGGTATTATTTTCATAATCGATACCGGTAAAGAAGAAATAGCAATCAAAGAAGCCAATAGACTTGGTATTCCTGTTGTTGCTGTTGTCGATACTAACTGTGACCCAACCGGTATTATGTATCCTATTCCCGGTAATGATGATGCTATTCGCTCAATTTCGTTATTCACACAAGTTATAGCAAATGCCGTAATCGAAGCCGACAATGAAACAGGATTAAAAATCATTGAAGACCTTCAAGACGAAGAAGATGAAAATTTTTCAGATAATAATATCGGAAAATCAGAATCCGAAGAAATTACGGATTACAGTAATTATCAGCCAAAAGAAGAAGAGAAAACGGATAATTCTACAGAAGATGAAGAAGCTGAAAGTTCGTTGATTGAAGATGCAGATTCATTGTACGAAGAAAAATAGGAGTTTATGAGTTATGGCAGTTAAAGCAGCAGATGTAAAAGACCTCCGTGCAAAAACGGGGGCAGGAATGATGGAATGTAAAAAAGCTCTTGAAGCATGTAACGGTGATGCAAAAGAAGCTGAAAAATACCTAAAAGAAAAAGGTTTGGCGGCTGTTGAAAAACGCTCAGGTCGCGCAACCGGAGAAGGCATAATTGTAACAAAAGGCGATTCAAAAAAACTCGCTATTGTAGAGTTGACATGCGAAACCGACTTTGTTTCAGGTAATGCCGAATTTATAGCCACAGGTAGTGACATTGTTGCAAAGGTGTTCGACAATGAATACAATGAAGTTACAAAAGATGTAAACGATATGATTTTAGAGCTTGCAACAAGAGTTCGCGAAAATATGACTGTTTCACGAATTGAATGTATCAAGGCTTCTGCAAATGAATATATTGCGAGCTATGTGCATCACGATAAAAAATCAGCTGCATTTGTAGTATTAAAATCTGATAATGCAGATGCACTTGAAAATGAAGATGTGAAGAAATTCGCTCACGGCTGTTGTTTGCACCTCGTTGCATACACACCTCAATACATTCAACGAGATGATGTTGATGCAGAGTATATCAAAGAGCAGAACGATATTTTCATGCAACAGGTCGCCGAATTGGATAAACCTGAAAAAGTAAAAGAAGGAATTGTTAAAGGCAAAATGAATAAGCACCTTTCTGAAATTTGTTTCTTAGACCAGATGTTCATCGATGATGAAAAAGTTTCTGTCGGGAATAAAATGAAAGAGTTATCCAAAAGTGCCGGCGGTACTTTGAGCTTTTCAAAAGCCGTTCTCTGGCAACTTGGTGCAAAATAAAATTTAAAATACATTTTATTAAAGATTAAGGGAATAGCTTCTATTCCCTTAATCTTATATGCAATTAACACGGGGGTAATCAATGGATAGTGTTTATGCAAATTATGAAGCAAAAATGAAAAAGAGTGTTGAATCTCTTCAAAATGAATTTAACTCGTTAAGAACCGGCAGGGCTTCTGCCAGCCTTTTTGACAAAGTACGAGTCGACTGTTATGGTGAGCAAACACCTCTCAACCAAGTTGCAAGTATCTCGATACCGGAAGCGAGACTTGTCGTAATTCAACCTTGGGATAAAAACCTTCTTGCTGATATTGAAAAGGCTATTATGAAATCCGAGCTTTCGCTGAACCCGTCAAATGACGGAAAAGTTATCCGAATTTCAATTCCGCCTCTAACTGATGAAAGACGTGCAGATATTGTAAAACAGGCAAAAAGCACTGCGGAAAAAACTCGCGTATCAATTAGAAACCTCAGACGTGACGGAATTGATGAGGCTAAGAAAATGCAAAAAGACGGAAATCTGAGCGAAGATGAATTAAAAGTTGCAGGTGATAAATTTCAAACTATGACAGATAAGTTTATCGCAGAAATAAACAAAATTTTAGAAGAAAAAGAAAAAGAAATTTTGGAAGGCTAATGAAACCTAAACATGTAGCTGTTATTATGGATGGTAACGGTCGCTGGGCAAAAGAGCGGGGACTAAAACGCAGTGACGGACATAAAGAAGGTTTACAGGTTGCGAAAAAAATAACACGGGCTGCTTCCGATATGGGAATAGACTTTTTAACTCTGTATGTATTTTCCACAGAAAACTGGAAGAGAGCGGAATCTGAAGTCGGATTTTTAATGTCTTTAATTCAAAAACACCTGCGTGCTGAATTTGAGTTTTATAAAAAAAACAATATAAGAGTAAGACATATAGGTGATTTTAAAAACTTACCTGACGGCGTTCAAAAAGAAATAAAAACAGTAACTTCACAAACTTCAGATTTTACGGGAACTTCCGTATTACTTGCAATTAACTATGGTGGCAGAAACGAACTTGTTCGAGCCGTTAAAAAATGTGATTTAAATAATATTTCGGAAAAGACAATATCCGATGCTTTGGATACTGCCGGTATTCCCGATATTGATTTACTCATAAGGACGGGCGGTGAAAAACGCTTGAGTAATTTTTTAACTTGGCAGTCTGTATATGCGGAATTATATTTTTCCGATACACTGTGGCCGGATTGGACAGAAGATGATTTTAAATCTGCTGTATATGAATTTGAAAATAGAGTACGGCGTTTTGGAGATGCAAAATGAAAAAAAGAAAGGTATCAATAAAAAAACTTGCTGAAAGGTTATTATTATTTTTTATCGGAGTACCGGGTACTTTATCCATCTGTTATTTTTTACCTCAGTATAATTTTTTGGCATTACATATATGTATACTTTTGGTTATAACTATCGGAGCTATGGAAACAAGAACCCTTTTATCGCATAAATTTCATGTTTACTCTAGGTCTTTTTTTATATTTATTGCGATAATTCCGATAATTGCCACTTATTTATATGGTGCTAATTTAATTACGGCTCATATTTTATTTCTTATTATTTTTTCTTTAATACTTATTACTTTTATACATGATGTTATATTTACAAACTCAAACAAATTTGAAGAAAGACTTGAAAAATTAATTTCTGCTATTTTTATTTTGATATATCCTGTTTACTTAGGTTTGTTTTTATCGTTGCTTACTACGCTTAAATATGCAAATATAGCAATAACATGTTTTCTACTGACTATTTTTCTATGTGATTCAGCTGCATGGTTATTTGGACATCTTTTCGGCAATGGTAATAGAGGAGTTTTTAAAGCAAGCCCAAACAAAAGTATAGCAGGTTTTATAGGCGGTATAGCAAACGGAATAGCTTTGGCATTTCTTGCTTATTTTTTTGTATCACCTTTCAACCAATCACTATGGAAAACCATGCTCTTATTTTTACTGACAACAGGTGCCGCAATTGTTGGAGACCTCCTGGAATCAATTTTTAAAAGGTCAGTTAATGTAAAAGATTCAGGACAAATTATACTTGGTAGAGGGGGAATGCTAGATACAATTGATTCAATAATTTTTGCCGCACCTGTATTTTATTTTTTATTTAGATTTTTATTTAAATAAAGAGGATAATTTATAATGAATGAATTAAAAAGAGTTATTGTTCTTGGTGCAAGCGGTTCAATAGGTAAGAATGCAATTGACATTATCAAAAACTTCCCTAACCTGTTTGAGCTTGCAGGGTTTTCCGTTCATTCAAATATTGAATATGCAAAACACTTAAAAAAAAAATTTCCGCATGCCACTGTTCTGGTAACCGGAAAACAAAAATACGATTACGGTGAAAAAACAATTGAACAATTCATAAAAGAAACCGATGCAGATATTCTTTTAAATGCTATATCAGGGGCATCAGGCCTAATAGCTTCTATGCATTGTATTAGTACCGGAAAAATGGATTTAGCTCTTGCAAACAAAGAAAGTATTGTGATGGCAGGAGATTTATTAAAGGAAGATGCACAAAAAAACAATGTCAATATTATTCCTGTTGATTCAGAGCATTCTGCAATCTTCAGTTTAATTCATGCACATAAAAAAAACAATCTTTCTAAAATAATCTTGACAGCTTCCGGTGGGCCTTTTAGAAAACTTAGCAAAAGTGAGCTTACATCGATTACGGTAGAAGATGCTCTTAAACACCCGACATGGAATATGGGTGGCAAAATTACAATAGATTCTGCTACTCTTGCAAATAAAGCTCTTGAGGTAATTGAAGCAGTCCGACTTTTTGACATCAATGCAGATGATGTCATTGTAACAGTACACCCTCAAAGCATTATTCACTCATTGATACAGCTTACAAACGGCGAAACATACGCACAGCTTTCACCACCGGATATGCGCCTGCCAATTTTTTCTGCACTGAGCTTTCCAAATTTAGCCGAGCCTTACCTAAAACCGCTTGATTTTACAAAAGCATTTTCATTACAATTTGAACCACCCAGAATAAAAGATTTTCCGCTTTTACAGATGGGCTTTAACTGTGCCTATAAAGGCTCGGCATACCCGATTGTGTTTAATGCGGCTAACGAAACAGCTGTAGAGGCTTTTACGAAAAAAAAACTCAGCTTCATTCAAATTGCAGAAACAGTTGAAAAAACATTATCAAAAAATTGGCATAATAAAATAAACAACTACGATGATGTTTTTGAATGCGACAGACAAGCTAGAAAAGTCGCAACAGAAATCATAAACAAAACCGTATAATCCATTCTTCTACAGTTGTCTGAATTTTATACTAGACAAATAATTTTTGTATTTCCTCGGCGTAAATTTCGTTTATTTTATGTCGCATTATTTCCGACTTTGCAGAAAGCTCAACACCTGTTTCAAAATCTTTTGTAAGCAAGGTAAACTTTGAAATACGCTCAAATATTTTAAAACCGTTCTTTGCTGAAACCAAAGTTTTTATTTCCGACTCGTAAAGTTTTTTTACAGCCGGTATTTTTATTAGCTCGTCTATCGATTGTTCTTTTATGTGATGCCTTTTTGCCCACATTTTAAGAAATACCTCATCAACAAGTAATAAAGCGGCAAGGTATTTTTGATCTTGCCCCAATAATACGGCAGTTTTAATATACTGCGATTCTTGAAGTTTCATTTCAATAGGTATAGGTTCCAGATTTTCTCCGCCTCGTAAAACAATTGTATCTTTCTTGCGCCCGGTAATAACAAGCTCACCATCAAGAGTTAAACAACCTATATCGCCTGTATCAAACCAGCCATTTTCATCAATCGCTTCTTCGGTTCTTTCAGGGGCATTATAATAGCCCTTCATAACGGTTGGGCCTTTGATTAGTATCGAGCCAATAGTACCTACCGACAGTGCATTACCACTATCATCTAATATTTTAGCATCTAAACATTTTAACGGTTTTCCCACATTTCCAAACACAGGCTTATCAACAGGACGCACAGAAATAACAGGCGATGTTTCTGTTATTCCGTAGCCTTCAAGTAAGCGTATTCCGGCTGTTGCATAAAACATATCAATATTTTCAGGAAGAGCCCCACCACCTGAAACACCGCCAATGGTGTGAAAATTCTTTCCTAATTTTGCTCTGATATTTTTAAATACCAAAACATCTGCAAGTTTATAAAACGGATATAAAAAAACAACAGGTAAAAATGCAGTAAGGGGATTCAGTATTTTATCAGCTTGATAAAATTTTGATACCTGTCCTTTCAGTTTTAATTGCTGTTTTTTCCAAACCGAGCCAATACCAAGCGAAAGTTTAAATATCAGATAAGTAATACCGCCCTTTTTTTTCATCATCTTCATAATCGCATCATAAATAGATTCCCAAATTCTCGGTACGGACGGAAAAATGTGAGGATTTAATTCGGCTATATCAGGCAATAACACGGCGGCAATTGGTTTTGAATATATTATCGATGTTGCATTCCTTATCATAATATATTCGCATGCCCGCTCAAAAGAATGCCAAACCGGTAAAACAGAAATTGCCCTTGCACCCGGAAAAAGATGCAATCTTTCGGACAGCTCATCAATCTGAGCTAAAAAGTTTCCATGCGAAAGCATAACCCCTTTGGGCGTACCTGTTGTACCTGAAGTAAATATAATCGTTGCAATATCTTCACGGCTACCCTTTTCAATTTCTGCTTCAGGATTTGTTTCAAACCGTGCTGCCTTACCGGTTTTTAAAACTTCATCAAAGGCAATAATATTACAATCATTTTTTTCAAGTATTGAAAAATCAAAAGAATCAATTACAATTATTTGTTTCAATGAAGGAAAAGAAGAAAAATTTTTTAAAATCTTTTTTACTTGCGATTCATTTTCAACAATTACTGTTTTACATTCCGTAAATGAAAGGATGTAAATCAATTCCTGCTCTGTCGCATCACAACCGCGGGGAACATCTGCGGCACCAATTGAAGCAATACCAAGACTGGAATACATCCACTCAGGACGATTATCGGAAATTAAACCTATTTTATCCTCACGGGTACAACCGAATTTTAAAAGCCCCGATGCACAATTAAGAACTATTTCATAAAATTCTTGATAAGTAATGGATACAAACTCTTTATTTTCATTTTTATAATATTGTGCAATAACTTCAGGATAATCTTCTGAAGTCTTTTTTAACATCAGCGGTAATGTTTTATATGACATAAATCCTCCGTTTTATTTTAACCAACCGGCGGCTCGCTTTACAGCTTTTTGCCAACCACTGTAAAGCTCAGAACTTTTTTCTTTTTGCATGACAGGTTGAAATTCACTGTCCACACGCATATTGTTTCTTATTTCGTCTTTGTTTTTCCAAAATCCGACAGTAAGACCTGCAAGATATGCGGCTCCCAAAGCAGTTGTTTCTTTTTCTATAGGTCTTATAACAGGTATGCCCAAAACATCAGCTTGAAATTGCATCAAAAAATTATTTACACAAGCACCGCCGTCAACTTTTAATGAGCCCAAATTTAAACATGAATCTTTTTCCATTGCAAGTAATACATCTTTTGTTTGAAAAGCAATGGATTCCAAAGTTGCACGCACAATATGCTCTCGTTTTGAACCACGCGTCAAGCCAAAAATAGCCCCTTGCGCATACATATCCCAGTAAGGAGCACCGAGTCCTGCAAAAGCAGGAACAACATAAACACCGTTTGTATCATCAACCAAATTCGCATAATACTCTGTTTCAGCGGCATTGTAAATTAACTTTAACTCATCACGCAACCATTGAACAACTGCCCCTGCAACAAACACACTCCCTTCAAGGGCATAATTTACCTCACCGTCAAGACCGTAAGCAATTGTTGTAATAAGCCCGTGTTTTGAAAAAACCGGTTGTTTACCGACATTCAAAAGCAAAAAAGCACCCGTACCGTAAGTGTTTTTAACTTCTCCTTTTTCAAAACACGCTTGGCCAACCAAAGCGGCCTGCTGGTCGCCGGCAACACCTGCAATAGGAATTGTCGTATTTCCCAGTACGCCTTTTGTTGTACTTCCATAATTAAAACTTGAAGGATTTACCTTAGGTAACATAGACTTGGGAATATCCAGCATTTCAAGAAGCTCGTTATCCCATTCGAGGGTGTTAATATTAAAAAGCATTGTTCTTGAAGCATTTGTATAATCCGTTGCATGTACTTCGCCGTCTGTTAAATTCCAGATGAGCCAAGTATCGATATTTCCAAAAAGCAAATTCCCCTTTTCGGCTTCTTCTCTGGCTCCTTGAACATTGTCTAATATCCATTTTATTTTGGCACCGGAAAAATAGGCATCTATCACAAGACCTGTTTTTTGCCTTACTATGTCAGTGTAGCCCTCAGCCTTTAATTTATCGCAAATTTCCGCAGTTCGCCTACACTGCCAAACAATTGCATTACAAACAGGTCTGCCGGTATGTTTATTCCAAACAACCGTAGTTTCCCTTTGATTTGTAATCCCGATTGCAAGAACATCTTCAGGCCTAACATCAGCTTCCGCCAAAACCTGATTTGCGACACCGGTTTGAGTACCCCATATTTCCATCGCATCATGTTCAACCCAACCGGGCTTAGGATAAATTTGCAAAAACTCTTGTTGTGCAGAGCCGCAGGGTTTTCCGTCTTTATCAAACAAAATAGCCCGAGAACTTGTAGTCCCCTGGTCAAACGCCAAAATATACTTTTTCATACTCTCTCAATCTACCCTCTTCATTATCATCATTTCCTTAAACTCACCTTGATATTCTTCTTTCTGTGAATTTAAAACAGTCAAAGTACCGTCATCATTTTGGCTTAAAAACATAGGCGGATTTTTAGTTAAATACCAAACTTCAATCACCCCGTCAACCACAGTCCAATTGGCAGGATAACTTCGCTCCTCTATCTTACCCGTGTTATACTTTCTGGTTACTACAGCATTCCCGTCTCGTTTAAATTCCACCGTAACATCAACGCCTTTACTGTCGGCAGCATTAGGAAATGTATAGGAATACCTGCCTTCAATCTTGGTAGCACAACCTAAAAAAAGCATAACACCCGCAAACAGTAAAAAATTCTTAAAAGCCTTCATAATATTTAAAGGTTAGCACACATAGTAAAAAAAGTCAATCGCTATTAAATATTGAAAGTATTTACCCCCCGCCTTGCAAAAGAAGAAATCATCCGGCTTTTGAAATTTACTTAATGTATAAACTCCTTCAATATTTAATGCTCTGTAACCCGACGGGCACAGCATAATCTTTTGCCCTTGTTTGATTATTTTAATCGACTCTTTTCCCTCCGCTCAAAGGTCTTGTTTTATATAACAATCGGGCAAAAGGATAGACAGCGCCCGTCCAAATCAGGTTAAACTGATTTGATTATCCCGCCGGAATGCTGCTATAACCGACAAACTTGTAAAAGGTGAATGACTTTTTACACGTACCTCTAATAAGCTCATTTCATTGCGCTTTTGGTATATTTTGAAAGAAATTGCAAAGCTCGTCCGGCTTTTGAAATTTCCGCAACCTTTTTTTCGTTGCAGAAATTGATTAAAAGCAAAAAAAGGGGGTAGCGGAAAAACAATTGCCTTGTTTAAAATTTTAAGAACTCGAGGCTGTAGGGACGAAGACTCGAGATAATTTTTTTTAAGAAAAAAGGCAATTTTTTGCAAGCGAGGGGGACTTTTCCCCCTCCTTATTTTAATTTAGATTTGTTTTTTCTATTATTTTTCTATTGTTTTTATCTTGTTTTCTCTCTTGTTTTTTTTTCGGAAGTTTGTTAAAATCGCTTATATTGGAGGAAAAATGAAATACGAAAACTTAAAGCGACATTCCAAATCTTTTTCCGAATACACTGAATTGAGAGTTCAAGAAAATACATCGGCATTGGTATTTGCAGTTAATGGCGATTTTGTAGGAAACCAAAAGTCTACAAGTGCAGGTCTTTCGGCGAGGGCTTACAAAGACGGTGTTTGGGGATTTGCTTCAACTTCAGAGCAAAATGACACTGCGATTGAAGATACAATAAAGCGGGCAACAGAAAATGCGAATTTTTTAGCCTCTCGTGCAGAACAAAAAGATAAGGGCTTGCCTGAAGGATTTTCCGGAACAGGAGAGCACGGAAAAAAAGATTTATCGAAGTATGCAAGTCAAAAGGAAATGATAGAATTTGTTTCTGATATTGAAAATTACTTAAAATCAAAATATCCTGAAATTAACTCTCGTAAAATTCGTATGAGCACAATCGATACGGAGAGAACTATTATTACTTCCGACAATTGTGATTGCTATTCATTTGTTTCGAGTGGAAATTTAATGCTTTCGCTTGGAATGAATGCAGAAGACTCTCCTGTGCAAATTTATGATACATTTGGCGGGCTTGGACAGATTAAAGATCTTTTTCATTCCCCTAAAGACTTATACGAAAACATTGACATACTTGTTGAAGTTTTAAAGAAAAAAGCCGAAGGTGTTTACGCTAAAGCCGGTGTGCATGATGTGGTTTTGGATTCCGAGCTTGCCGGTATACTTTCACACGAAGCAATAGGACATACAGTCGAAGCTGACCTTGTTTTAGGCGGCTCTGTTGCAAGCAATTTTATGAACCGGCAGGTTGCAAGTCCGCTTGTAACGCTTGTTGACTTTGCTTATGAATACAACGGCAAACTTTGTCCCGTGCCAATTTGGATTGATGATGAAGGTGTTGCGGCTAAAGATGCCGTAATTATAAAAGACGGTGTTTTGCAAACATATATGCACAATAAGGCATCGGCAAAACATTTTGGTGTTGAACCAACGGGCAATGCACGCGCAAATGATTTTTTCGATGAGCCGTTAATTAGAATGCGCAATACTGCTATCTTACCCGGTACGAGCAAACTTGAAGATATGATTTCCGGTATTGAAGACGGTTATTATTTGATTCGACCAAATAACGGGCAGGCAGATACTACCAGCGAATTTATGTTCGGTGTAGTACTGGGATATGAAATAAAAAACGGAAAGCTTGGGAAAGCTCTTCGAGATTGTACAGTTGCCGGTGTTGCATTCGATATGTTAAAAACAATTACGATGATAAGCGATGATATGACTTGGAGCAATAGCGGTTGGTGCGGGAAAAAACAGACCATAAAGGTTGGTATGGGAGGCCCTGCAATCAAGTGCAAAATAGGAATTGGAGGCAGAGCATAATGAAAGCATTGATAAAACAAACAGAAGAGGCTTTGGATAAATTCAAGCAAGCAGGCTTGGATTCTACAGAAATTGCCGTTTCACACTCAGTAAAAAATGAAATGAATATTGATGCAGGAGAGTTAAGCCTTTACAGAAGTACAACCAATGTCAACATGGCTGTTAAGGCATTAAAAAATAAAAGAAAAGGCTCCGGTAGAACGAATAACCTCTCAGATGCTTCAATCGAAAAGCTGGCACAGGAAGTTTCAGATATGGCAAGTGCAAACGAGGTAGATGATGCCAATGATATTGCTCCAATGCAAAATCCTGAAAGCATTGTTTTTGGACAAACTGCCCCTGATAATAATGCAATGTACGACCGCATGCATGAATTCAATTCATACGCAAAATCCAAATATCCGAATTTGCAACTTATTTTATGTGTTTTGGATTTTACAACCAATAAACAAGTTTTTGTAAATTCAAATGGAGTTAGATTTGACGAAACACAAGGAATCTATTCTTTTACCACTCAATTTGCGGCAAAAGACGGTGATAAAAGCTCAAGCTTTAATTATGTCGGTGTTACTTCGCCGGACTTGGAAAAACCGCTAAAAGACTGGGGAAATATAGATGAGATGTTGCGACAAATTTGCGAGCAAACCGAAACCAAACAAGTACAAAGCTCGTTTGTCGGCGACATTATTCTAAGCCCTCAGACGGCATATTTTTTCATTGAAAACCTATTGTATTCATTCACTACCGAATCTCCGTTAATCACGGGAACATCCATTTGGAAAGATAAATTAAACGAGCAAGTGCTTTCGCCGGAATTAACGATTAGATGTGAGCCAAGCCGACCTTCACAATTAAAATGCGGACATTCGTTATTCACTTCAGACGGATTTAGAGCTGAAAACGAAACAATTATCGAAAACGGCGTTTTGAAAAACTTCGCTATCGGACAGTATGGTGCAAACAAAACAGGATTTAACCGCTCCGTTTCGGGTATGAACGGAATGTTTATTCAGGCAGGCGATAAACCAAAAGAAAGCTTAGTAAAGTCTGTCAAAAAGGGTATCCTGCTTGGCCGTTTTTCAGGCGGGCAACCGGCTGCAAACGGCGATTTTTCAGGGGTTGCAAAAAACTCGTACTTAATTGAAAACGGTAACATCACAACACCTATTTCCGAAACTATGATTGCAGGTAATCTCGTTTCAATTTTAAACCAAGTAAGAGGGGTTTCAAAAGATAGAGTAGATTACGGTTACACATTAAGTCCGTGGATCCATGTAAGCGGTGCGACAATTTCGGGGAATTAAACCGTTTTTGCGGTGTAAACCGGACTAAGATGTATACTAATAAAAAAAAGCGAAGTTAGACATATTTCTAACTTCGCTTTTTTTCGATTTTTTTATTAAAGAAATTTTTATTAAAGAAATTTGAATAATTTTTTAATATATTTATTCAATCCATATTACAGATGATAAATCCTTAAATTTAAGTGTATTATTTTTTATATCAAAAGTAACTATGCGGTTTATATCTTTATCTCCATTTTCTTCTATACCGTCATCTGCGATATACAAAAAGCCGTTTTGATAGCCGACAAATTTAACAGGAACAGCAAAATTTTTATTGTAATATCCTGTATTATTACCGCCACCGGGATAACCACCATAAATTTTCATGTTAGCAATATCGCATTCAACCTTAATTTTTCTGTTTCCGTTTGAACCTATCACTTTGTAGTCATATACAATTAGCTGCCCTTCATCAGGTTTTCCATCCTGAAAAATTGTTAAAACATAGATATGCTTATCATCCATAAAAACATCCTTGACAACTGATTCAGGCCAATCTGCTCCCCTGAATTCGTAATTTGCAGGAAATTCAATCGTTTTGAATTTCGGATTATTTGAATTTAAATCAACATAATAAGCTTTCTTGAAAATTGGGTCAGCACGAGAGAAACAAACAGCCATTCCGTTATACGCCGCTACAAAATTAGGATATTCTTCTATATTATAATCCTCATCTTCTTCCTCAAATATAATCTTAAGTGAATTATTAGCTACTATTTCATTGCTAAAGTCTTTTTCTATTTTTAAAATTGCATATATAATTTCAACTCCGGTTTCACCGGCGGCAGCCTGCCAAACATTCATGCCATAAATTTTATTTGTTATTGGGTCACATGTTAAGTCGTATATGGTTTCAGGCATAAAATTTTGTCCTATATCTATTAATTCGCCATTACTATTGTATAATTTAAGTGTTTCTTCATCACTTAATACATACAAATTAGAATCATTATCACGACAGAACACAGCCTTTTGTACATAATTTGGTTCATTATGATCACTTGGATCTATATAATATTGATATTCAGGTTGCCAAAAAAATTTAAATCTTGCTGTTTTTAGATCATTTTTGGCATTGTTAAATTTATATTTGCTTGCAGTAACCGTACTAAAGTAAACAGGCTCTCTGTCAGTTTTTTGTTTTGTTTGTGTTGTGGTAGTTGCAGATTTTTTAGGCTCCGGATTTGTAGAAGCTGTAGCGGCATC
>PDWI01003192.1_pt1 | contig 23431 bp, 22 predicted proteins | sample 1430891 | NCBI WGS metagenome assembly PDWI01 (sample SAMN01162508, study PRJNA174530) | Oral metagenome, whole genome shotgun sequencing project. | biome: Marine environment; feature: Marine mammal; material: Swab sample of the gingival sulcus; isolation source: swab sample of gingival sulcus... | reverse complement strand
CCGTTTTTTGGCTATTTCGCCAATTTTCGGGTTTATTTATGGTAAATATACAAACTATTTTATTGAATTACAATAATTTATGTGTTTTGTGAATGTGCCGAAGTAAAACAAAATCGCTTAAAAGTGGTAGGTAAGATTTTGAAAGTATTAAATCATAATTTAGTAACAATATTTTTCTAAATAAGATTAAGAAATGTTCGTTCTCTAAGTTTTAAATCATAGTTTTCAATAATTTGATTTCTAGCCAGTTTACTACGATTTTGATCGTAGGCTAGATTTTGTAACAAAGCATAAAATTCATTTGGTTTTTTCAAAACATAACCAGAATCCCCTACAATATCAGGTAAAATATTTACATTCGAAACTATTGGAATACAGCCACATAACATTGCTTCACACAAGGCACAACCAAAACCCTCCGAGATCGATAATTGCAAATAATACGCTGATTCATTAAAATAATTTAATAATTCTTGCGGAGTTTTTCTTCCTAAAAAACGAACATTATTCGGAATCTCTAATTTTGGAGCTTCCAAACCAATAAATTCAAATTCTAAATTAGGAAATTTGTTTGCGACCTTTAAAATCAAATCGCCACCTTTTAAATAGAACTGATTTTGCCCCATTACAGTTACAAATTTATTTTTTTTTCGAATACAATCCAATTTTATAAACCATTTTTCGCTATCAAAAACATTAGGTACAACTTGCGTAGGAGTCTCTAAATTAGGGAAATGATATTGAATTCCTTGTTTGATAATTTTATCTGAATAATACGTGTTTTCTGTATAAATTAAAGATTTACTAACAGGCAATAATTTCGTTGCAAACTTATATGATAATCCTATTATTTTTTTCAAATAAGGTTTTCGTAAATTGCCGTAATTCAAGTCTTTAAAACTTACACAGTCCGTTCCGTGCAAAATAATATAAACCGATTTTTTAGTTAATTTCCCTAAAAAAGACGGAACAAGAGACCAATATCCACCAAAAGAAATTACTATAAAATCAAAAGTATGAACTCTAAAAAGCAAATAAAAAAACTGCCAAATCATAAGAAATGGTAGTTTGAATTTATTCGACCAATCCCCCGTCTGCTCGGTTACAGAAAAGTGTTTTTTTAAAATATCAATATCCGAAGCAATAAAAGTTGATTTTGCAGGATATATAAACAGTATCTTTTTCAAAATTATTTAATTATTGCATTCTGAATCACTCTTTGAATTTTCGTTCTAATCCCAGTTTTTACAAGTGCTTTATTACTCATCGAGGGATAGGTTCTATTGGACAAAAACACATATAAAATTTCTGTTTTAGGATCTGCCCAAGTATAGGTTCCTGTAAATCCACTATGCCCAAAACTTTCATCCGAAACACAAGAACAAGTTGGTTTTTCTCTTGGATTTAATTGCGGTTTATCAAAGCCTAATCCCCTCCTATTCAAGACATCAGCATAATATCGTTTATTGTATTTTTTTAATGTAGATTTTTTCAAATACTGTATTCCTCCATACGTTCCGTTTTGTAGATACATTTGCATTATTTTTGCAACATCATTTGTATTTGCAAACAAACCGGCATGACCTCCAACTCCACCTTGCATAGCGGCTCCCATATCATGAACATACCCTCGGAGTTCTTGATGCCTAAAATAATCATCTTTTTCTGAAGGAACAATCTCATTTTTATTAAATTTTTCTAAAGGAAGATAACTTGTTCTATTCATTCCCAAAGACTTATAAAAATTCTCATCTGCTAATTTATCAATTCTTTTTTTGTAATTATTTTCTAAAATTCCTTTTAAAATATAATAGCCTAAATCACTATATTTATAACGTTTTCTATTAAGTTGATCGACATTTTTAATGATAGTAGCCATCGAATCTTTCCATATTTTATTCAAATATAAATGATCTGCAACTTTAATCGGAAAAGACGCTGTTTTTGATGAACTATAATATTCAGGAATATTGTTTCCCTTTTCAGTTTGAGTCAATTTATAAAACGGAATCCACGGCTCTAAACCTGCATAATGCGAAAGCACTTGCTTTAATTTTAAATTTTCTTTATTTGTTCCGACAAATTCAGGATTTAACTCGCCAATCGTTGAATTTATCGACAGAATTTCCTCTTCATTTGCTTTCATTACCAACGGTAATGTTGCTAAAATTTTTGTCAAAGATGCCAAATCATACACATCAGAGTTGACAACAGGTTTTACTTTTTTTAAGGTCTGATACCCAAAAGCATTCTGATAAATTACTTTTCCGTGTCGTGCTACTAAAATTTGCAATCCCGGAGCCATTTTATCCTTTAAAACTCTGTTAGCCAATAAATTAATTTTATTCAAACTATCCGAAGACATTCCTACTTCCTCAGGTATTCCATAACTTAATCTTTCTAAAGATGACGTTTTAATTCCTGTTCCTACTTTAAATTTATTGATTGAAACAGGTAATTTCCCATCTATTTCAAAGGCTCCAAAAATTGCTTGAGCCGATAATTTTTGTGCAATTTCACTATTTTGATACGATACCAAAATACTTTCGATATTTTCAAAAGATGTAAGTTGTAATAAGGCGTACGGACTTGTAAAAACATCTAAAATCACTTTCTTTTTTTGAGCAATTTTTTTCAATAATTGTAAATCTTTAACCGAAAATTTATATGATTTCCAAGGATTTTCATTAAATTTATGAAAACCTATAATCACCAAATCATATTTTTTTAATTTATGTAGATGATTTTTAGAAATTTCATCAATTTTTGTATATTTTTTTAATGTTTTTAAAAAATATTTCGAGGCATCATCTCCTAATTTGACATAAGCAATTTTATGTTTATTTAACTGCTTAATCGGAACTAAATCATTTTTATTTTGAACTAATGTCAATGATTTTTCCACCAATTTTCGATGTAAAATTTCATCTTCAATTGTATTTAAATCTGTTAAAATATTTGTTGTTTTTATAGGTTGATAATTATGTAAACCAACTAAATACTTTGCTTTTAATATTTTTTCAACTGATTCATCTAATCGTGACATCGAAAGAGTTCCGTTTTTAATAGATTTTTTAAACAATTCCATAGTCTTTTCAACCTCTGAAGGAATCAATAAAATGTCATTTCCTGCCAAAAAAGCCTTTAAATTAACTTCAGTCGGTTTTCCAACTTTAGTAACTCCTCCCATGCCCATTCCATCTGTAAAAATTAAGCCTTTGTAAGCTAACTGTTTTTTTAAAATATTCGTTACAATATTTTTAGATAAAGAAGAAGGTGTGTTTTTATTTTGTTCTAAACTTGGCACATTTAGATGTGCAACCATCACACTTGCTAAACCACTTTTAAACAGTTGTTTATATGGATATAATTCGATTTTTTCAATACGTTCTTTTGAAAAATTAACCGCAGGGAGCGTTTTATGAGAATCCGTTGCTGTATCTCCATGCCCTGGGAAATGTTTTCCGTTAGCCAAAACTCCTTGACTTTGCATTCCTTTAATAAATGCCTTTGCTTTTGCTGTTACATTTTCTTTGTCTTCTCCGAAAGAACGATTTCCGATGATTGGATTTTTAGGATTGGTATTTATATCCAAAACAGGTGCAAAATTAACATGAATTCCGACACGTTTACAATGTTTTCCTATTCGTTGTCCAAGTTGTTCTATTAATTTTTCATCTTGAATAGCGCCCAAAGTCATGTTCCATGGAAATTTGTAGGTGTTTTTTAGTCGCATATCTAATCCCCATTCGCCATCAAAACCAACTAATAACGGAATTTTCGCTTGAGCCTGTAAAATGGTATTTAAACGCACCTGATTTTGAGGGCTTCCTTTCATAAAAATAACACCTCCAACATGATATTTACCAACTTGTTTAGCTATTTTCGAAACATGTGTGTTATTTTTATCAGAATACACCGCGACCATAAACAATTGACCTATCTTTTCATCAATTGTCATGGATTTCATCTTTTCACTAACCCATTGTTTTTGTTTATTACTATCTTCAGATTGTAATGGATCTTGTGCCATACATATCTGATTAACAAGTAATAACATCAAAATAAATCCTCTCATATTAATTCAAATATCGGTTATGCCAACTATCTTTAACAGCGACTTCCCATTTTGTTTCCAAATCTTGCTTTGTGTCGACCATATTGTTAAAAACTATCGTTTCTGCATTTAGTTCTTTTGATTTTATAACATCTTCAAAATCAGTAAGTTTATAAATTTCAATACTATTATTTTCCTTAACCGCTACATTTAATTTATCTGTAAAATCAACATTTAATTCCTGTTCTAAACCTTTTATAAAATGAACAGATGAATCAATAGAACAGCCAGAAACATTATTAAAAGATTCATCAACTGCAAGTATCAAAAAATGCTTATATTTTAGCATAAAAGAGGCTTTCAAATCCTCTCCATGACGTTGCCACTTATCAATAAAATTGATAGCTTTTACTGAAATTAATTCTATTTCTTCAATGGTTAAATGTCTGTTTGATTGATAAACCCAAACTCTTGAACTTTTAGGGAGTTCATTATATTCTACATACATATCTTTAAAGTTTAAAATTAAATTTTTGCTGTAAAGCTTGTAATTTTTGTGCCTCTGTTTTAGCTTTATTTTCTACTCTTTTTTGAGTCATACGATTGTAAATTTGTTGCATTACTTTTTTTGTATACAACGGAAAATCAGCATTTTGTACCCAAGAATTATACGCTGGATTTTCTTTTAAAACATCCTCTACTACTCTACCTTTGTATTTTCCAAAAGATAAAATTTCTTGATTTTTATCATTAAATAATATGAAACCTGCAAAATCTGCTCTTTTTGTATGAGATGAAAAATCACTCAAAGCTGTTACTGAATTTTCAAGATCTTCATATTTATCCAATTGAGCTTTCAATATTTCATAGGTTGCATTGGTATCTGCCTCGGCTGAATGAGCATTTTCTAAATCTTTTCCACAATAGAATTTATACCCTGCACTAAGTGTTCGCTGTTCTTTTTTATGAAAAATAACTTGTACATCGATCGCCTCACGATTTTTCATACTGAAATCAATCCCAGCACGTAATAATTCTTCGCCTAATAAAGGAATATCAAAGCGATTAGAATTAAATCCAGCCAAATCACAGCCCTCAATCATTCTATTAATTTCAGGAGCTAATTGCTTGAATGTTGGCTCGTTTGCTACTTTTTCATTGGTTATACCATGCACCTCTGTGCAATGAGGCGGAATAGGAATTTCAGGGTTTACCAACCATGTTTTACTTTCTTTATTTCCATTAGGATACACCTTTAAAATTGAAATTTCAACAATTCGGTCAGTTGCTATCTGAATACCAGTTGTTTCTAAATCAAAAAAAACAATCGGACGTTTTAGATTTAACTCCATTTATTAAATTTATTTCCGCTAAAATAATTCTTTTTTCGCAGATTTAAAGTAATAACAAGTTTTTATTTTTGAAAAAACGAATAAAGTAATCATGACAATGATTCAAATGATCATTCGGCTAAAGCTTGATACACTAGTTTTATATTTTCGTAAGTATTTTCAAACAATTTAGGTATTTCATTTTTTGATTTAAAAATAGCTTTACTGATTCCTTCTTCTAATTGAGGAACTAATGCTTCTTTATAATCAGAATGCATTAAAAACCAATGAGTTTCTTTAATTTTTATTTCTTTATTTATGAAATAAATATGGTAAGTTGTTGTAAGAAATCGATCAATTTTTAGTTCATGAATACCACATTCTTCTTCGACCTCTCTTAGAGCGGTTGCTTCTATTTTTTCATCTTTTTCAATATGTCCTTTTGGTAAATCCCAACGACCATTTCTAAAAATAAATAGAATTTCATTTTGATTATTTTTAACCAAACCTCCACCAGCACTAACAACCTCAAAAGTTTCAAATAACCTGTTAATTCCTTCTTTTTCATTAATAGAAAAAATATAAACTCCATCCATAAAATTAAATCTTAATTTATGGATAATTTCTTCAAAAACAACATCTTTAATTTTATAAACAGGATAATCCTCTAAATTTTTTAATGATGAAGTGAAGATTATTGGCTTATCATTAATAAAAACTTTGTACATTTGTATCTATGAATAATAATTACAAAGATACGGCAAAAAAAACAGTTGAGCTACTTTTAGAGATAAAAGCTATAAAATTAGCTCCCAAAAATCCATTTACTTGGGCATCGGGTTGGAAATCACCTATTTATTGTGATAACAGGGTATCATTATCATACCCTAAAGTTAGGAATTATTTAAAGGAAAATATTTCAGAGTTAGTAAAATCGAAATATAAACCTGATGTGATTGCAGGAGTCGCAACAGGAGCAATTGCAATCGGAATGTTAGTTGCTCAAGAATTAGATTTGCCTTTTGTTTATGTACGTCCAGAGCCTAAAAAACACGGTCGCCAAAATCAAATTGAAGGATATGTTGAAAAGGGGCAAAAGGTTGTTGTTATTGAGGATTTAATTAGCACAGGAAAGAGTTCGTTGAATGCTGTCAAAGCTTTAAAAGATGAGAGATTAGATGTTTTAGGGATGGTAGCTATTTTTTCATATGGTTTTGAAATTGCTCAACAAAATTTCAATAAAGCAAAAGTAGAACTAACAACTTTAAGTAATTATAGTTATTTATTAGAACAAGCTTTAGATACAGGATATGTATCTGAAAATGAATTAGAAATGTTAAAAAAATGGAGTGAAGCTCCTAGTAAATGGATAAATTAAAAAAGTAATAATATGAATTTAGAAGGTAAAAAAGTAACCGTAAAAAAATCAGCAAAAGAATTGTATGAATTTTTATTAAAATTAGACAACTATGGGCAATTAATGCCTGATGATATTAAAAAATTTGAGGTAGATGGAGAATCATTTATTTTTGCCATGAAAGGAGCACCAGAAATCAGAATGATTATAAAGGATAAAGTAGAATTTTCGAAGGTAGAACTTGGAGCTGCAAGTAGTAAATTAAACTTTAAATTATTAAGCGATATTTCAGAAGTTTCTGAAAATGAGTGTGAAACACAAATTAAATTTGAAAGCGATTTAAACCCAATGATGGCAATGATGGTTAAAAAACCATTGACAAATTTCATTGACGCACTTACTGAAAATCTTGAAAAATTATAAGAATTTCGTATTTTTTTAATAATAAATCGCCTAAATATTAAATTTTAGGCGATTTGTTTTTTTTTAATAAAATATATATTTTTGATATACTAAATTTCTTAAAATGAAAACAATAACAAATATAAATGAACTAGATTTTAATAAAGTTTATACCTATGCCGATTATCTTTTATGGAAATTTGAAGAGCGTGTTGAACTTTTTAAAGGAAAAATTTTTAAAATGTCACCTGCACCGAGTTTGAAACATCAGAGTATTTCAAGTTGGTTGCATGGAGAATTACATATTTTCTTTAAAAATCATGATTGTAAATTGTTTTCTGCTCCGTTTGATGTTCGTTTAACAACAAAAAACAAAAAAGATGAGGAAATTACAACTGTTGTTCAACCTGATTTATGTGTCATTTGTGACCCTAAAAAACTAGATAAGCGAGGCTGTTTGGGAGCGCCTGAATTGGTTATTGAAATTCTTTCTCCAGGAAATTCTAAAAAAGAAATGACTAATAAATTTGATCTTTATGAAGAGGCAGGAGTTCAAGAATATTGGATTATTAATCCATTAGATGAAATGATTTTAATCTATGTTTTAGAAAATGGGAAATTTACTAATTTACGAGTAAAACCAATTATTGATGATTACATTACCTCAAAATTATTCCCTAATTTAAAAATTCACACTGATGAAATTTTTAAAGATTAAAATTTTTTAATTATGAAAAAAAATATAAACTCACAAACTTTAGGTTATTTTTTAGTAATAATAATATTGTTTTTTGTGATAGCTCTATTTTTATAATGTTATTAACTATATTTTACCAAAATATTTTCGTAAAAACCATTCTATTCCAAGAAGTCCAACAATGATAAACAATATCCATTTCCAATGGACAATACTCTGTTTTTTAGTATTTATTTTCTGAATAGAAACTAATTTTTCATCGGCCAATAGCTTTTCAAATAAACCCTCTAATTGTTCCTTGAAATAGACCTCTGCCCTATTATTCTCGGCTAATAACTTAAGTTTAGACAGATTCGCAGATACAAATTGTTCTTCTATTTTATATTCTGTAACTACAAAAATCCCTGATTTTTGTATATTTTGTCCATCTACAGTTAACTTATAACTATATTTACCTGACTCTAAACTATTTATATAAGCCTGATAACTATTATTTGTCAATGAAAAAGGAATACTTTTTTGCTGTTTTGTTTTTAAATTCGTAAGTGTTATTTTAAGAGATGCCCTATCATCAAATAAATAATTTTTATCCAAATAACGAGCATTCATAATGATATTTTCATTCGCAGGATAACTCCTTTTATTGTCAAGTTCTAAACGTTGTTTTTTTGTTGTTGACGATACAAATTGAACTAAATTTGAAATAAAAGCATCAATATCTTTAAAATCAGACTTTTGCCTATAGTTCATTGCGCGCCATTTCCAAAGCCCTTCACCAAAAATTACAGCATACTTTTTGGTATTATCAAAAGTAGCAATTAAGGGTTGTTCCGTTGTTATTCCTGAAACTTTTTGAAATAAAAGAGATTGTTTATTAGCTGTAAAAGAAATCGTTCCAAAGCGATCACTCAAAGGCGGAAAGTCCTTAAAATTAATATCTTTTTGCAAAAAACTCATAAAATTTGCATTATAAGTGGCTCCATAATTTTCAGTCTGATTTATATATTTTTTTTGAAAGCCTAAATTTAAATTATTTACAAAATTCCAATCTGTTTTTGTTCCTGAAATTAAAATAAAATTATTTGTTATTTTATCAAAATATTTTTTAAAATTTTTATTAGGCTGATAAAATATAACCAACTGATAATCATTTATATTTGATGTAAAATTTTGTTCTAAAATGAGATCTACTTTTCGCTGTTTATTTTGCTCAATAGATTTTTTTAACATCCCTAAATCGGGATGCAAAATAGAACTCAAAAGCAATACTTTTTGTTGCTCATTAATAACTTCAACACTAAAACTTTTATAGTTATTTTTTATGTTTTTTTCGTTTACTAACTGCTGAACAGCTACTTTATAATATTGCAACCCCTCTTCATCTGAAATTAAATTAGTTGAAATTATTTTCGTATTTTTATCTGGCGAAAATTCTAAATTTTGACTAAATATTTTTTTACCTTTTTTAGAAATTACAACTCTTGATTTTATATTTTTATTCCCCTTATAATTTACAATCATTTCAACGGGAAATTTATTTTTTAAATAGCTATATCTATTAACATTTAATTGTGAAATTTTAAGATCTTCATAATTTATTGTATCACCTATAACAATCGGATATACAGGTTTTTGACTTTTGTAAAAAGTATAATCAGTCCCGATAGTTTGATTTCCGTCAGTAAGTAAAATAGTGGTGTTATTATTTTTTCTATTAATGCGTTCTATCGTTTTTAAAGCCTTATAAATTGTCGTATTTTTTTGTTTAAATTTCAGTGAATCTAATGGTTTAATTTTTGATCCAAAAGAGAAAAAATCAAGTTCAAATTTATCCCTTAACCCCTTATTATTCTTTATTTTATCTACAATATCCAAAACCTCTTTCTCTGATTTAAAATAAGAAATAGAGTTAGAATCATCTACTAAAACAGTTAATTTTGGTTTGATGTTTTCTGTAATAATTGTTTTTATTTTAGGGTTTACAAATAATAATCCTATCAAAAACAAACTTAAACCTTTTAAAATCGATAAAAGAAGATGATTTTTAATGTTTTTTACTTTATAGTAATATTGAAACCATGCAATTAAAACACTTAAAATCAAAATTATAATTAAATATATGATTGTTTTATTGTCCAAATTCTAAAATATTTAGTGCGAATTTAATAAAATTTATAATAGTATCGCAAAAATGTACTTATGTAAATCAAAAATTGTAGAAAATTACTTATAAATTTGGAAATTTACAAAAAAAATGTAACTTTGCAACAGTAATAAATTTTTTACCTTTTTTAATTATGAAGAAAATTATAGTATTAGCAATTTGTGTTTTAGGCTTTACTTCTTGTGGGAGTACAGCTAGATGTGGTTTAGCAAAAACTAACAAAATAGAAACTATCAAGAAAATTGAATCACAAAACGAAATTCTTGAAGCAATTGCTGAATAAATAAGAAAATTATACAAATAATGTAAAGACTGTCAAAATAAAGGCAGTCTTTTTTGTTTGAATTTTATGTGAAATTTCTAAGTAAAAAAGTAAAAAGTATTATTTTTGCATAAAATTAATAAAATATGAATTCAGAAATACGAAATCTTGAGCCAAAAGCAGTTTGGAATCATTTTGCTGATTTAAACGCTGTTCCACGTCCTTCAAAAAAAGAAGAACGTGTTATTCAATTTATGGTCGACTTTGGAAAAAGTTTAAATTTAGAAACTTCCGTTGATAAAATAGGAAATGTAATCATTAAAAAACCTGCATCTAAAGGAATGGAAGACCGCAAAACAGTCGTTCTTCAAGGACATTTAGATATGGTTTGCCAAAAAAATGCAGATACCAATTTTGACTTCGACACCGAGGGTATCAAAATGTTTGTTGATGGCGATTGGGTAAAAGCAGACGGTACAACTTTAGGCGCAGATAATGGATTGGGCGTTGCATCAATTATGACTATTTTATCTTCAACAGATATTCCGCACCCTGCAATCGAGGCTTTGTTCACAATTGATGAAGAAACAGGAATGACGGGTGCATTAGGATTAGAGGGCGGTATTTTAACTGGAGAAATCTTGTTAAATTTAGACACCGAAGAAGATGATGAAATCGGAATTGGTTGTGCGGGTGGTATTGATGTAACTGCATCAAGAACTTACACAGAAGAAGAAACACCTGAAAATACAATTGCTTACGAAATCTCCGTAACAGGATTAAACGGAGGGCATTCAGGAATGGATATCATCAAAGGTTTAGGGAATGCTAATAAACTGATGAACAGATTATTATTTGACGGATTCGAAAATTTTGGGTTACGAATTTCTGAAATCAATGGTGGTGGTTTACGAAATGCTATTCCTCGTGAAAGTTTTGCAACTGTTGTTATTGATGCTGTTTCAAAAGATGCATTTTTGTTTGAAATGAATGAATTAATCAAGCAAATAAAAGCTGAATATGCATCTCTAGAAAAAGATTTGACCATTGAATTAAAAGAAATTCCATCACCTAAAAAAGTAATGGATTTAGGTGTTCAGGAAGGAATGATTAAAGCAATTTATTCTGCTCATAATGGTGTGTATCGAATGAGTCCAGATATTCAGGGTTTAGTAGAAACATCAAATAATGTTGCACGTGTTGAAGTAAAAAATGGAACTATTAAAGTTGCTTGTTTAACACGTTCTTCATCAGAAAGTAACAAATTTGATTTAGCAAATGCTTTACGTTCTGCATTCGAATTAGCAGGATTTGAAGTGGACTTTTCTGGCTCTTATCCGGGTTGGCAACCAAATATGGATTCAGAAATTTTAAAACTTTTAGAAAAAAAATATATAGAATTATTTAATGAGCAACCTAATGTTGCAGCTTGTCATGCCGGTTTGGAATGTGGAATATTAGGAACAAATTACCCAAAAATGGACATGATCTCTTTCGGACCAAACATCAAAGGAGCACATTCTCCTGATGAGCGTGCACAAATTTCATCAATGCAAAAATTCTGGAAATTTTTCTTAGAAATTTTAAAAAATACTCCTAAAAAATAACTATGGAAGAATTATTATCAATCTCACCAGAGCAATGGACAAAATATGTGAGTTATTTAGCTTCAATATTTGTTTTAGGGTCTTTTTTGATGAAAGATGTTAGAAAATTACGATTGCTAAATTCATTAGGATGTCTATTTTTTATTTATTATGGTATCCGCTTGAATAATGATTTTGCAATTATTGCTACCAATTTAGGAATATTATCGCTAAATATTTATTATCTTTTTATCAGAAAAGAAAATTAAAAAATCAAACCTCACATTTTTTTAAATTATGTGAGGTTTTTTATTTTCTAACTAACTATATATACCCATTTTTGAATATTTTTCCATTCTTTTAGATACTAAATCTTCTGTTTTTAACTTTGATAAACTCTTAAATGATTTTAATATCTGTTTTTTAACAGCCTCAAAGGTTGTTTCACAATCAGAATGCGCTCCACCAAGTGGTTCTTCAATAATTCCATCAATAAGTTTTAATTTTTTCATATCTGGACTAGTCAACTTAAGAGCTTCTGCCGCTTGCTCTTTATATTCCCAACTTCTCCATAAAATAGAAGAACACGATTCTGGAGAAATAACAGTATACCATGTATTTTCAAGCATAAAAACTTGATCTCCTACACCAATTCCTAGCGCTCCACCTGACGCCCCCTCTCCTATTATAATAGTTATAATAGGCGTTTTCAATCGTGCCATTTCAAATAAATTCCTAGCAATAGCCTCTCCTTGTCCTCTTTCTTCAGCCTCTAAACCTGGATATGCACCTGGTGTATCAACGAAAGTAACTACAGGAATTCCAAATTTTTCTGCCATCTTCATTAGACGAAGTGCCTTTCTATAGCCTTCAGGGTTTGCCATTCCAAAATTACGATATTGACGTGTTTTAGTATTATGTCCTTTTTGTTGTCCTATAAACATAAATGATTGATCCCCTATCTTTCCAAGTCCACCAACCATTGCCTTATCATCTTTTACAGTACGATCTCCATGTAATTCCATAAAAGTATCACCACATAAGGCTTTAATATAATCTAAAGTGTAAGGTCTATTCGGATGACGTGATAATTGAACACGTTGCCAAGCAGTTAAATTTTTATAAATATTCTTTTTAGTTTCTTCTAATTGTTTTTCTATTTCAACACAGGCCGCAGAAAGATCAACCCCATCTTCTCCTGCAATAACCTCACATTTATTCAACTGCTCCTGTAATTTTTTTATAGGTAATTCAAAATCTAAATATTCCATTTTGATATTATTTTATATTCTAATCAGCAAACATAATAAGATTTTAGAACTTATACAAGTTTTATTTTATTCCAATCGTATTATTTCCTAACAACATTAGGCACCAAGCCTGTATAATCGCCATTATTTCGCATTACGTCACGAACAATAGAGGATGAAATATAACTTTTCCCTGATGATGTCAATAAAAACACAGTTTCAATTTTTGATAATTTTCTATTAGTGTGGGCGATAGCTTTTTCAAACTCAAAATCCGCAGGGTTTCTCAGTCCTCTTAAAATAAAATCTGCATTTACTTTTTTACAAAAATCTACGGTCAAACCTTCATAAGTCATCACTTTTATTTTAGGCTCGTTTTTAAAAGTTTCTTCTATGAATTTTTTACGTTCATCAAGGTCAAACATGTATTTTTTGTCTGCATTAACACCAATAGCAATGATTAATTCATCAAATAAAGTCACTCCTCGATTAATAATATCAACGTGACCTATTGTAATAGGATCAAATGACCCCGGGAAAACTGCTTTTTTCATTTTTTATATTTTTTATATATTTTTATCGTACAGACGTGATTTATCACGTCTCCTATTATGCGATTTTATCGCGTCTCTAATTAGCGATTTATTCTATTTAGACGCCATAAATGGCGTCTCTACCGAAAACATTTTTGTAATAATGCTCCAAATAACTCTTCACTTTTTTGTAGAGATTGTTCTGCTTGATTTTTTTGTTTTTCTATTAATTTAACTCGTTCCGCAAATTCTTCTTGAAGGGATTTTGGGGGAATTTCAACTTTTAGTTCCGTTATATGTTCTATTTTAATTCCTTTTACTGTTGCTCCCGAAGATACTTTTTCTAAATGTAATTTTTTACTATTTATCAAATATTGAAGAAAAATAATATTTATTTCTTTTATTTTATTTACTGCTTTTAAATCTTGATTTATAGCAACATCTATTTTATTTATTGCCGTTTTTCCTACTGCCATTCTTGTTGCAATAATTAAACTTCCTTTTGGAATTATTTTAGTTGCACTATTCTCTACGCCTGATAAAGTAATATAATCAATAGTATTTATTAGGTAATTTGATTTTAAATCTTTAACACTCGCCCAAGGTATTTCTCCGTTCCAATATTCTTCTATTTTTTTACTCGGTGTTCCTCCCCCTATAAGTTCAATAAAATCACCTAATTTTTGTTTTGGATATTTTCCTTTTCCAAACATTTCCAAGAACAACGATTGCGTTAATTCATCATATTTTTCAATGATTTTTTTACTTTGCTCTCGTAGTTTGTCTGCAGTATCTAATAATTTGGCAATACGTTTCTGTTCGGTTAAAGGTGGTAGGGGGATTTTTACACTTTTTAAATATTTAAAATGTCTATTATAACCTGTGTCTGGTATATTCAATGTTTGAAAAAAATAATAAATATATTTCAAAAAATTATTGTCATCTCTTAATTTTAAAACCTTAATTCCATCAGCCCCCATAACAAAAGGAAAATCTATAAATTTGAAAATCCTTGTGTGGTCTCCAAATATAATATGTTGTCCTTTTGTTTTTATTAAAGCATTTTCATCATCAATATATCCTGCAATTAAATCTTTTCCTTGGTCTATAACGGGATATTTACCTAATAGTAATAAATTTGATTTTTTAATTTTAGTATTACCTGACGAAACATCAGAAATAACTTTTTCAAAATCAAGAATATCCCAATTTTCAGGTAGAGATTTTAAAGCATTTATATTTTGAACAAGATTATTATCCATTTTTTCATTGTACAGACGCGATTTATCGCGTCTACATTATTTTTTAGACGCGATAAATCGCGTCTCTACAATCGCATTATCAAATAAATCGGCTAATGAAATTCCAGCGTATTTTGCTTGTTGTGGCAACAAACTTGCCTCAGTCATTCCCGGTACTGTGTTCATTTCCAAGAAATAAGGCTCATCGCCAATAAAAATAAATTCCGAGCGAGAAAATCCTGACATATTTAAAACCTCATACACTTTTTTTGCTGTTGCATTAAGATTTTGCAGTTGCTTTTTTGAAATTCTGGCAGGTGTAATTTCTTGTGATTTTCCTTCATATTTTGCCTCGTAGTCAAAAAAATCATTTTCAGAAACAATTTCAGTAGGAGCAAGTACTTTAATTGCTCCCTTGTACTCAATAACTCCAATAGAAACCTCTGTTCCGTCCAAAAAACTTTCGATTAAAATTTCATTATCTTCTTTGTATGCTTTTTCAATAGCAGGGATTAGTTCTTCCTTTTTGTTTACTTTCGAAATACCAAAACTCGAGCCTGCCCCGTTTGGCTTTACAAAACAAGGTAACCCAAGTGTTTCAATAATTTTATCTTCCGAAATTGTATCTCCTTGATTAAAATATAAAGATTTTGCTGTTTTAATTCCGTAGGCTTTTACTACACTCAAACAATCACGTTTATTAAAAGTTAATGCCATTTGATAAAATGGAGCAGAAGTGTGTTTAATTCCTAATAAATCAAAATAAGCCAATAATTTACCATCTTCGCCCGGCGTTCCATGAATAGCGTTAAAAACACAATCGAATGTTATTTTTTTCCCATCAATTTCTGCTGAAAAATCGTGTTTATTAATAGGATATTCTTGATTATTTTCAACTAAAACCCATTTTTCTTTTAAAATGTGTACCTTATAACAATTATATTTTGTCTTATCTAAATTTTGATATACAACATTTCCACTTTTTAAAGAGATTTCAACTTCCGATGAATACCCTCCCATTACGATTGCTATATTTTTCATTTAAAAACTTTTAGTAAAACCGATATTAAAATATAAATACAAATAATTAAAGGTAATGCCATGATTTTCAATGCGATTAACAAAATCAATGACACCAATAAAAAAAGATATTTAACCATATTTTTTTTGAATGAATAATCTTTAAATTTTAAGGAAAAAAGCTCCAAAGAACAATTCATCAAATAGCAAAATAAAACAGAAATCACGACCAAAACATAAGGATTTGTCAATAATGTTGTAACGCTTTCAAATCTATTTTCTGAAATAATCAGTGGTAAAAAAACTACAAATAAATTCATTGCAGGCGTAGGAACACCGATAAAACTCGAACTTTGTCGTGTGTCAATATTGAAAACTGCCAAACGATATCCAGCGCCCAAGGTCAATAATAATGCGACATATGGCAAATATGAATTTACGCCAACACTATTTTGAATAAGTTGAAACATCACTATTCCTGGAACAACGCCACTTGTAACCATATCAGCTAAGGAATCTAATTGTTTCCCCAATTCACCTTGAACTTTTAGCAATCTGGCTACAAATCCATCAAAAAAATCTAAAATAACACCTATCATAACTAAAATTGCCACAATTCTAAAATCAGACTTCACTGCAAAAATAGTAGCCACCGTACCACAAAATAAATTTCCTAATGTTAATAAATTCGGAATATGTTTTTTCATTTGTATTTATTTTTAAAGCAAATATAAAATAAAAAATAAGACTGCCTAAACAGTCTCTTTTATCTTATAATATTTGGAATCTAATTTTTTTCAATTGTTATTGGAGACGTATGATATCTATTATAACTACCTTGAACGTCAGATATCACAACTATTGTATATTCCTTCATATATCCCCTACGCAAATCATTATTAATTTCTATATCAACATAACTATCACCTGAATCAAAACGGACAGACTCAACAATATCATCACAAGGGTGATCTCCATCCTTAACATACGCTTTACCATCATATTTAAATCTTCCCTCACATTTCTTAACCCTTATTGTAATTGTATCATCATCAATATCAATAACACTTGCTTTAATCTCACCTCCCTTATAATCTTCGTAAGGGGATGAACAATAATTATTCTTATTACCTATATAACAACTTGTATAATCATCAATATCAGGAGAAACATCATAATCAGAACTATTTTCACGTACTCCCCTACCTTTAACATAAACTCTAGAAGAACCACTTGTTGCATTTGATCTAATTTGTACATAACCATCATAAAACGTATCACTATTTGGTGAAAACCTAATAATAACAGTATTTGATGAACCTGGTTGAATTTTTTTACTTGTTCTACCTAAAATACTAAAACCTCTTGGTGCTCGAATACTACTAATATTCAGAACTGAATTACCTCTATTATATATTGTTAGTTCTTTACCTGAATGATCATCTATACTAACCTCTCCAAAATCAAACTCACTACGTCCTAAACTAATTATTCTAGTTTCTTCAACTTCACGTATTCCTCTACCTTTAACATAAACTCTAGAAGAACCACCTGTTGCATCTGATCTAATTTGTACATAACCATCATAAAACATATCACTATTTGGTGAAAACCTAATAATAACACTACTTGATGAACCTGGTTGAATTTTTTTACTTGTTCCACCTAAAATACTAAAACCTCTTGGCGCTTGAATACTACTAACATTCAGAACTGAATTACCTCTATTATATATTATTAGTTTTCTACCTGAATGATCATCTACATTGACCTCTCCAAAATCAAATTCACTACTTCCTAAACTAATTATTCTAGTTTCTACTTTTTCAACCTTTTTAATTCCTTTACCAAAAACATAAACCGTAGAAGGACCATTTGTCGCATTTGATGAAACCTTTACATAGCCATTATAAGATCTATTTTCTTTAGGCATAAACTTAACAGCAATCGTACTGTATGAACCTGGTTGAATTTGCATGCTAGTATTTCCTAAAATTTTAAAACCATTAGGAATACTAATATTATTTACATTCAGAACTGAATTACCTTTATTATAAATTCGTAATCTCTTACCTAAACTTCCTCCTACATTAACTTCTCCAAAATCAAATCTACGACTCTCTAAATCAATTATTCTAGTCTTAACTTTCTTTTCAACTCCTCTACCCACAACATAAACAGTAGAAGAACCACCTGTCGCATCTGAAGAAACTTTTATATAACCATTATAAGATCTATTTTGCTTAGGTTCAAACTTAATACCAAACGCTAAAGATGATCCTGGTTGAATTTTTAATCTTCTTGACCCCAAAATACTAAAACCACTTGATGCTACAATATCTGTAACATTCAGAACAGAATTACCTTTATTATGAATTCGTAACATCTTATTTGAAGTTTCATTAACATTTATCTCTCCAAAATCAAGACGTTCTTCCATCTTAATAAGCCTCGTTTTTCTAAGTCCCTCAACCCCCTTACCTTTAACCAAAATACTAGAAGACCCACTCGTTGCATCTGATAAAACAATTATTTTTTCATTAAATACTCCCGATCTACCAGGATTAAACTCTATATTAACTTTTTTAGAAGAATGAGGTAAAATATTTGAAGGAATTTCACTTTTAATACTAAAATTAGAAGGAGCAGTTATAGCCTTTATATTTATAGCCTCTGTACCATTATTTGAAATTATAAGTGTTCTATTAGATACATCACCAACAGTAACTTTCCCAAAATCTAAATTCCCTGACAACTCTATAATTTTAGTCTTCTCAATAGTATTGTCTACAACAAATGGCTTAAATATAAATGCTGATAAAATCATATTTGAAACATCTAATGCCTTAAAGGTCAACCTAAAACTTTCCAAAGAATTTTTTAATGCTGCCTCAGATATCTTCTTAGACGATAACATCTTCAATATAAATTCCTCATTTAAATTATCTAATACATGCTCTTTAAAATTGACCAAAACTTTCTCAAACATAGTTCTTAATCCTTGTTCAGACAATTTGCCACCTTCTATCGCTTTTTTCGCAAGATTCAATAAAACTGGATCTTTCATTGCTTCAATAGTAAATGCTGTAAAACCTTCAGAATCTAAACCTAAAACATCACAAATATTATCTAATGCAAAATTTAATACATTAAACAACAAAACCTTATTATCTTGAGTACCTACGATAATTAAATCATTATACTTGTAAGTAAAATCAAATCTACATTCTGTAACCTTGTTGGTAAAATAATTAAAATATTTAAATGGATTACTAAAATACTTCCATTGTTCTGCATCTAGCATCCAAAATGTCTTATCTGTAACAGACATTGGATCTATAATCTTAAACTGAGGATTAGGACATACCTTATAAGCCCCTATTTTTTTATTATAATCTACAACATACATTCCTAAAAAAATACCATGACTATTAATAATGTCATAATTACATCGCCAAACACCATTAAAATCCAAATATTTCTTCTCTTTAGGCACAACTCTAACACCACTCAATTCGAACTCAGGTGTCTCTATTTTGTATGCTCCCCTATAAGATGCCTTAATTTCATTTCTTTTACCTAAGAAAAGTTGATAATCAACAAACTCTTCTGTTACTTTTTTTAAATTTCCTACTAATTCTTCTAACTCTAAACTTCCATTACTAGTAACCTGCACCTTAATAGCATCTACGAACTGATTGAAAGTCTTTAATGATCTAATTTTCTCTTTTAATTTATTTATATTCTCTTTATCACTTAATTTAACAAATGGTAAAGTTTGGATAACCAAATAACAAGCTGTCTCATCAGCATTCAAAATCTGTTTTTTTTCATTATCCGAAGGTACACTATAATAAATGGGTTTACCTTGACGCTTATCCCAAGCATAAACAATATTTGTTCTTGTTATAACAGCACTATTGTCAACCACAGATTTTTCTTCATGTCCATTTGATACAATAACATCTGAATTACTATTAAAGTCTTCCAATTCTACTTTAAAACTATTCTTATCTATTTTTTTAAGAGACTCTTCAACAGGATCATCATGTTTACATTCTAAAACAAGTAATGTTATTGCTAATAATCCTAAAATTTTAATATATTTCATTTTATAATTTATATGTTTTAATTGCTTCTAAAGAATAAGTTTTTTATTTACGTTTCATAACACGTTCAACAGCGTTAATAACCGCTTCGGAATCAATTCTGTATTTTTTCATTAATTCTGCTGGAGTTGCAGATTCTCCAAAGGTATCATTCACTGCTACAAACTCATGAGGCGTAGGATTTTTTAAAGATAAGCATCTCGCTACACTTTCTCCTAATCCACCAAAAATATTATGTTCCTCAGCCGTAACAATACACTTTGTCTTAGCAACTGAATTCAAAATAATTTCTTCATCAAGAGGTTTAATTGTATGAATATTAATGATTTCAGCACTAATCCCTCTTTTTTCCAATTCCTCTGCAGCCAAGATAGATTCCCAAACTAAATGACCTGTAGCTACGATTGTTACATCTGTTCCTTCATTTAACAAAATCCCCTTCCCTATTTTGAATTCGCCTGTTGGCATAAATACAGGTACTTTAGGACGTCCAAAACGCAAGTAAACAGGACCTTCATAATCTGCAATTGCTATAGTAGCTTCTTTAGTTTGATTATAATCACAAGGATTGATAACTGTCATTCCTGGTAACATTTTCATCATTCCGATATCTTCCAAAACTTGATGTGTTGCTCCATCCTCTCCAAGTGTTAATCCTGCATGCGATGCACAAATTTTAACATTTTTCCCTGAATACGCTATTGACTGTCTTATCTGATCATAAACTCTTGAAGTAGAGAAATTTGCAAAAGTTCCTGTAAAAGGTATTTTTCCACCAATAGTCATTCCTGCAGCAATTCCCATCATGTTTGCCTCCGCAATTCCTGTTTGGAAAAAACGCTCTGGATGATTTTTTGCAAATTCGTTCATTTTTAACGAACCTGTTAAATCGGCACAAAGAGCCACTACATTTTCATTTAATTTCCCTAACACTGTTAAGCCATCTCCGAACCCCGAACGAGTATCTTTCTTTTCTGTATATGTATATTTTTTCATTATTGTGTTGTTTGAAAAAGCAAAAATAATTTATTTTAATTAGTTTTATTCGTTAATTTTAATAATTCATCATATAATTTATTAACAGGCAATCCCATTACATTGAAATAACTACCTCTAATTTCCGTAACGCCTATTTTCCCAATCCACTCTTGAATTCCGTAACTCCCTGCCTTATCAAATGGTTTATAATTTTTGATATAGTAATTTATTTCATCATCTGATAACTCCCTAAAAGTCACATCAGTAGTGTCGTTAAACGTTATTTTAATATCGTTTAATTTAATACAAACTGATGTAATTACTTGATGCGTTTTATTTGATAAAAGCCTTAACATTTTAAAAGCTTCCTTTTCATTATTAGGCTTTTCAAGAGGCATATTATCCAACCAAACAATAGTATCTGATGTGATTATAATTTCATTTTCAGCTATTGATAAAAAAGCATCTGATTTTAATTCAGCTAAAAAATCTGTAATTTCTGTTCCTTTTAATTCTTTTGGATAGATTTCTTTAATATCAACAGATTTACAAGTAAATTCTAATCCTAAATCTCTAAGAAATTGTTGTCTTCTAGGTGAAGAAGATGCTAAAATAATTGTGTAATTTTTTAATTTTTCTGCTAACATAATTAATCTTTAGAATTTTTAGCATAATTTCTCCACTTTTCAATACATGCCACAATATCTTGAGGAATTTCACTTTCAAAGCGTAAAAATTCTCCTGTTGTAGGATGCTCAAAACCTAATGTTTTCGCGTGTAAAGCTTGGCGTGGTAAAATCTTAAAACAATTATCTACAAATTGCTTATATTTAGTGAAAGTTGTACCTTTTAATATTGTATTTCCACCATAACGTTCATCATTAAATAAGGTATGTCCAATATGCTTCATATGAACACGAATTTGATGTGTTCGTCCTGTTTCTAACTTACACTGAATCAGTGTAACATACCCAAAACGTTCTATCACTTTATAGTGAGTTATTGCTGGTTTTCCAAAATCTCCATTAGGAAAAACTGCCATTTGCAAGCGATTTTTTAGACTTCGCCCAATATTTCCTTCTATTTTACCTTCATCTTCTTTAACATCTCCCCAAACCAAAGCGTAATAAAGACGTTCAGTCGTTTTTTCTAAAAATTGTTTAGATAAATGTGCCATAGCATTTTCTGTTTTCGCTACGACTAATAATCCGCTTGTATCCTTATCAATCCGATGAACTAAACCCGGTCTTTCATTTGAATTTTTAGGCAAATTTTCAATATGATGAATCAAAGCATTTACCAAAGTTCCTGAATAATTTCCGTGCCCCGGATGAACAACCATTCCTGCATCTTTATTCACAACTAAAACATCATCATCTTCATACACAATATTTATTGGTAAATCCTCGGCAACTAATAAATTTTCATACGTTGGATAATCAAAAACTACACTTATAACATCTCCTTGTTTTACTTTATAATTTGCTTTTACAGGAACCTCATTAACCAATACATTTCCCTCTTTTACAGATTGTTGTATTTTACTACGAGTATTTTCAATAAAATTCATTAAAAATTTATCAATTCGTAGTGGTTCTTGTCCTTCTGCAACTACAAATCTATGATGTTCATGTTGCTTTTTTTCTTGCATCCTATTCTTTATTTCCGTCACCTAAAATTAAATTGATTTCAGAATTTTTAGGACATTTATCTCCAAGTCCGACCTGTTTTCCTTGATATTTCAATCCACGAACAACATTTTTACCAATATCTGGTACCCATGTTACTTTTTTACCTACTTTAAATCCAATAGAACGTAAATAAGTTTCGGCTTGACGACGTGTCATTCCATTTAAATCAGGTAGGGTTATATCTCTATATTTCGAAGGATTTAATTTAACATAAATTTTACGGTGTTCTTTAACAAAACTCCCTGCTTTTGGATTTTGTTCTACAACCGATTTTTTAGGGAAATTTGGGTTGTAATTTGTACTATCTACAACAACATAATTTAAATCCAATGCTTTTAGTTGTTCTCCTATTTCTGTAACTGTCTTTTTCTGTAAATTAGGCACTTGTATTCTTTGATTATGATTTGTCGTAAATCCTAACCACCATTTTAGAGAGAATATCAATACTATTGTTACTAATAAAGCTAGTCCTAATTGAATTAAAAAAGTTTTACTAATTAAAAATTTAAGAAATTTCATAAGTGTAATTATATGTAAAAAAGCAAATTTACTATTTTTTTGGGATAAAAAAATTTATACTGTGAAAAAATTATGTTATAAAATAAAAAAAGGTGCCTTTTCAGGCACCTTAAAAATTAATTTTTATCTCTGGATATAAATCCAACCTTTAATGATTTCACTTCCATCTCCAAGATCTAAAATATAATAATACGTTCCCACAGGTAACTTCTTATCTACATTAAATATAGCTCT
>PDWI01003191.1_pt1 | contig 23431 bp, 21 predicted proteins | sample 1430891 | NCBI WGS metagenome assembly PDWI01 (sample SAMN01162508, study PRJNA174530) | Oral metagenome, whole genome shotgun sequencing project. | biome: Marine environment; feature: Marine mammal; material: Swab sample of the gingival sulcus; isolation source: swab sample of gingival sulcus... | reverse complement strand
GAGGAGGTTATCTATACGGGTATCCGCGAGCTGAAGGATGGTGCAGAGGTGGAGGTGGTGCAGCAGGATGGGACGGGTGAAGCTGCCGAAAAGGACCAGGTCGTGAAGGCTAGCGAAAACGAATAGGAGAGGCACAAGCTATGAAGATATACGAAAGCGCGGTCAGGAAGCCGATTAGCACCCTGCTGATATTCGTCGGGGTCATACTCTTCGGCCTGTACTCCTACCAGAAGCTATCGAGGGACTTGTACCCGGAGATAGAATTCCCCTACATCACGGTCTTCACCTACTACCAGGGGGCGAACGCGGCAGATATAGAGAACAACATTACCAAGACCCTGGAGAATACGCTCAACACTACGCCGAATCTCATGGAGCTAACGTCCCGTTCGCAGGACAACTACTCCATGATTTTCATGGAGTTCGACTGGGGTACAAACCTGGATGAGGCGAGCAACACCATACGCGATGCCATCGGCCGGGTACAGAAGCGCTTGCCGGAGGGGGTGGATCAGCCGTTGATATTCAAGTTCAACTCCAATATGATACCCATTTTGGAGTACTCAATTACGGCGGATGAGAACTTCGATGCCCTGCCTGAAATCGTGGAGGACATTTTGGTCAATCCGCTCAACCGGATTAACGGCATAGGTTCTATCGGCGTTAGCGGGGGGGCCAAGCGGGCCATCCAGGTGGATATAGACCCCCACCGGCTGGAGGCCTACAACCTGACCGTGGAGCAAATCGGGGGGGCTATTGCCAAGGAGAACAGGAATATACCCGCCGGGATGGTGGAGATGGGTACGAGTGCAGTACCTCTCCGAGTGGAGGCCGAGTTTAAGACCTCGGAGGAGCTAGACTCGGTGGTGGTTGGTAACTTCAGGGGGCGCAAGGTCTTCCTATGCGATGTGGCGCGGGTCAACGACTCCCTGGCTTCGCAGCAGCTCGTGGTAAAGCGGGGTGGGGAGCGTGCGGTGAAGATGTCCATACAGAAGCAGAGCGGGGCGAATACCGTTACCATCGTGGAGGATATCCAGCGCGAGGTGGAGCGCCTCAAGAAGGGGCTACCCAAGGATGTGCAGCTAGAGCCGCTGTTCAACTCTGCGGAGTTCATCGTCAATAGCCTCAGCTCGCTTGCCGAGACGGTGCTCTACGCGGGCATCTTCGTAATGCTGGTTATCCTTTTCTTCCTGGGGCGCTGGCGGGCTACGCTCATCATCATCATCACCATACCGGTGTCGCTGATTATGGCCTTTAGCTACCTCTACCTCAGTGGTAACACCATCAACATCATTTCCCTCTCCTCCCTCTCCATCGCAATTGGTATGGTGGTCGACGATGCGATAGTGGTGCTTGAGAACATCACCTCCCAGCTCGAAAAGGGGAGTTCGCCGCGAGAGGCCGCCATATACGGGACGAATGAGGTGGGCTTGGCCGTGGTGGCGACAACCCTAACCGTGCTGGCCGTATTCCTGCCCTTGACAATGCTCGGTGGCATGAGTGGCATCATGTTCAAGCAGCTGGGCTACATCGTCAGCATCGTCATAGTGGTATCCACCATCTCTGCCCTGACGCTCACGCCCATGCTCGCCTCGCAGCTCCTGCGTACCATTCCGCGGGGGCAGAAGCGGCGTATGAATGTGCTACAGCGTCAGATAAACCGTTTCCTTGGCTGGCTGGATGAGGTGTATGCTGGTAGCCTGGCTTGGGCGGTGCATCACCGCTATATAACCCTCGGGATTGCAACGCTGATTTTCGTAGGGAGTATCTTCCTCTTCCCCATGGTCAAGACGGAGTTTATGCCCCAGTCTGACAATTCGCGTATACAGGTGAAGCTGGCCCTTCCTGCTGGTTCGGCTAGCTCCTATACGGGCGAGATGGCCCAGGAGGTGGAGGACATGATACGGGAGAATAACCCAGAGGTGCAGCTCATCGTGTCCTCCTACGGCTCGGCGGGTAGCAACGACCTTCTGGCGGCTTTCCGCGCCATGAAGAGCAACATGGTGGACATGGACATACGCCTTGTCAAGCCGGGCGAACGCTCCCGCACCATGGTGGAGATAAGCGATGCGATACGCCAGAAGCTGGAGCAATTCACCGAGTTCGATAAGTTCCAGGTAATACCCGGTGGCTCGCAGGGTGGCTCGCAGGGGGCGGCCAAGATAGAGGTACACCTCATAGGCCATGACCTCGAGGAGACTGCGCACTACGCCGAGTTGCTCGCCGATAGGATGCGGGCCATAGAGGGCACCCGAGATGTTGAGGTGAAGAACGATCCGGCGCAGATGGAGTACAATGTGCGCTTCGATCGCACCAAGCTCGCCGAGGCGGGTATCAACTCCACCACGGCCGCCATGTACGTCCGCAACCGTATGAACGGGATGCTGGCCTCCAAGTACCGTGAGGCGGGGAATGAGTACGATATCATTGTCCGCTATGACGAGAAGTATCGCTCAAACCTCGAGGCTATCAACGATATTACGCTCTACTCCAGTAAGGGTAAACCCATCAAGCTCTCGGAGGTTGCCGAGGTGGGCGAGTTCTACGCCACGCCGACCATACGACGTATCAATCGTAAGCGTGTGATGTATGTCAATTGTGGTCTCTACAAGGCATCGCTCAACACCGTTGTTGACAATATCTGGGCTGCGGTGGATGAGCTAGACCTTCCGAGTAGTATTACTGTGGGGCTGGGCGGAACGGCCAAGGATCAAGCGGAGACCAACGCCGACATGAAGATGCTACTGCTGCTGGTGCTGGCACTCGTGTACATAGTGATGGCTTCCCAGTTCGAGAGCTTCAAGGAACCCTTCATGATCATGCTTTCCCTGCCATTTGCCTTTACGGGTGTTATCCTTGCCCTTCTGCTTACGGGGGCCAAGCTGAACATGACCTCAATGATTGGAGGCATCATGCTGGTGGGTATCGTGGTGAAGAACGGTATTGTGCTGGTGGACTATACGAACCTCCTGCGTGCCCGTGGTTACTCCACCTTCCGTGCGGTGGTAGAGGGTGGGAAATCCCGCCTACGCCCTGTGCTCATGACGGCGTTGACGACCATTCTGGGTATGCTCCCGCTAGCGCTTAGCACTGGTGAGGGCTCTGAGACCTGGAAGCCCATGGGTATAGCGGTTATCGGGGGCTTGACCTTCTCCACCTTCCTCACGCTCATTGTTGTACCGGCGGTGTATGCTATGTTCGCCTCGAGGGGCATGCTACGTTCGAAGTCCAAGAACCAGCGGTCTATACGGGCTGCGGCCAAGGCGGTTGAGAACTAGGTGGAGGCCATTACAACTAAGATTATAGAGCAATGAAGGCAGTATTTATTGTGTACAACCAGGCGCTTACTGAGCAGGTTGAGGAGCTACTACGGAAGGTGAATGCTCGGGGCTATACCCGCTGGGATGATGTCAAGGGGGCAGGTACCAACGTGGGCGAGCCGCATCTTGGCACCCACACCTGGCCAGCCATCAACTCCTCGCTCCTCTGCGTAACCACCGACGCCAAGGCGGCAGAGCTTATGGAGCAGTGTCGCCAGCTCAATGAGCTTGTACCCGAGCAGGGGCTCAAGGCGTTCAAGTGGGATGTGGAGGATATTGTCTAGGGGCAGCACGGATGAAATATAGGTTGCGAGATCTAACGTTAGGCGCTCTGGTAATACTGGGCTTGCTGCTGTCTTCATTTAGCGAGATGCCGGACTTGCCTGTTGCTGAGGGGGCCATCGAGCCGACTGTAGACACGACCTCCCATAATTACCTAGCACGCTTTGCGGAGATGAACCTCATGGAATGGGAACCTCATGGTGGGAGGTTCTGCGCAGAGGTTCCCACCCTCGATACCCTCGCCGCCGCCATGGCAGATGTGCCAGAGGATGAGGAACGCTTCGGCCCCCTATTCCCTTTCCCACCCGCTGAAATGGATAAGGAGGTCGCAGCTTGGAGCATGCCCATTGCCGGTGTCCACACCATGCGCTGGGTCATCCCCACCTACGAGGAGCTGGCTATGGTGTTTACGTCTGCGGATGGTGGGCAAATCTCCTTCGTGGATGGTCTAGCCTATCAGCTGCGTGAGATAGAAGGCTATATGCATGCCTTGCGCTACGAGTTCGTGAATAGGGCAGGGCTGGAGATTCGTTCTAGATTGGTGGCCGATACGCTTTCGCTGGACTCCGTACGCAGTGAGGCCTTTTGGAATGCCCCCATGGACGAGGTGGTGAGGTGCTTCCCTGCCCTGGGTTGTAGTGATACGGAGAGCGACCCGAGAATGGTGTATGGAAGGGGAGAAGGTGGCAGCTGCTGGTCATCTACCCCCAGCGGTCGCTCGGCTATGAGCGCCAATTTCTCTATCACGCTGGCCGATGTGTATGAGGTGGATCGAACCTATGGACTATGTATTCGCCCCTTTGCTAGGGGAGGGTTTTAGGACGGCTCAACCCTTTGCGAGCTGGGTATAGCTAGCTATATCCGCTTGCGTGGTAGTAGTCCCCAAAAGGGAGGCCTGGAGTTGAGGAGGCCCAGAATGATGGTCGTAAATACGGTTTGAATGTGAGGGTTATACCGATCTTGGGACTTATTGGTCATGCCTAATGCCGACTTTAGGGTTCGTTGCAAGCGGTGGATGAGCGGGTAGGCAAGGGTAAGAGATCAGTGCAGTGTCTGGTTCGATGCCGCACTAGCGGAGGGACCCGAGTTGTACAGAGGCGGTTTGTCTCAAAGTGTAGGGTAGGAGGTTGCACTCCCTTTTCACCCACATCCCCCCGGCTCATTCACCTTGATGCCGGGGATTTTTTGGCCTTCCAAACCCTCACGCCCTAATTTCAAAGCGTTATACCTATATTTTCGCTACCTTTGCCGAATAAACTGTACTACTAGTATGTCAATAGCCACCCAGCTCGCCAGCGTACAAGGCACTATTCCAGAGGGGGTAGAGCTTATCGCCGTATCGAAGACGCATCCTGTAGAAGCTATACGGGAGGCCTACGATGCGGGGCATCGTGCCTTCGGCGAGAACCGAGTGCAGGAGTTCCTGGAGAAGGTGGGTGATCTTCCCAAGGACGTGCAGTGGCATCTTATCGGCCATCTCCAGCGCAATAAGGTGAAGATGGTCGTTGGGCGCGTTGCCCTTATCCACTCCGTGGATAGCCCTCGTCTGCTCGAGGCCATAGACAGGGAGGCCCAGGCCAAGGGCGTATGCCAGGATATCCTCCTCCAGGCTCACGTAGCCCAGGAGCAAACCAAGTTCGGCTTTGCACCCCAGGAGCTTAAGGAGTATCTCCAGAGCTTTAGTTCCGAGGAACATCCCGGCATTCGTATACGTGGTCTCATGGGTATGGCGACCTTCACCTTCGATGAGCAGCAGGTTCGTACGGAGTTCCGGCAGCTCAAGCAGCTATTCGACTGGCTCACGGGTACGGGTCTCCTTCCTACCGACCAGCGTTCCTACCTCTCCATGGGCATGTCCGGCGATTACCACCTCGCCATAGATGAGGGTAGCACCATGGTGCGCGTAGGTAGCGCAATTTTTGGAACAAGGCAGTAACCATAGAACATAACCTAATCGAGAGAAAATGGCAGATTTGAAAACCTCATACCTCGGTTTGTCCCTTCGCAATCCGTTGATTGTAAGTAGCTCGGGACTGACCGATGCGGCAGATAAAGTCAAGCACCTGGAGGAGTACGGGGCGGGAGCAGTAGTGCTCAAGTCCCTCTTCGAGGAGCAGATTATCAATGAGGCCAACGCCCAGAGCAACCAGGCCGACGACTACCCCGAGGCTTACGACTTCATGCAGGGCTATATCCAGGGCCAGGAGCTACAGAAGTACCTAGATAATATTTCCGGGGCTAAGAAGGCGACCAACATCCCGATTATCGCCAGCATTAACTGCGTTGGCGAAGGCAAGTGGGTAGAGTTCGGTAAGCAGCTTGAGAGCGCCGGGGCGGATGCCATTGAGCTAAACGTTTACCACCTCCCCACCGATCCCACCAAGCCCGCCAGCCACTACGAAGAGCTGTACTACAAGACTGTGGAGGAGCTGGTTGGACAGGTGAAGATCCCCGTATCGGTCAAGCTTAGCCGTCTGTTCACCAATCCGCTATACGTTATTTCGCAGCTCCGCAACCGTGGTGTGAAGGGCGTAGTGATGTTCAACCGCTACTACGAGCCGGACATAAACCTCGCGAAGCAGGCCATAGAGTCGGCAGAGGTGTTCTCTACGCAGCATGAGCTGGCCCCCACGCTCCGTTGGTTGGCGCTGGCTTCGGCTCAGATAACCGATATAGATCTTTCCGCCTCTACGGGTATCCACACTGGCGAGGACGTTGCAAAGGCCATCTTGACTGGTGCAGATGCTGCGCAGCTCTGCACGGTCCTTTACCATAAGGGGCCCAAGCATCTGGCTAAGGTGCTGGAGGAGTTCGAGGCCGCCATGAAGACCCTAGGGGTCGCTTCAGTGGCTGAGATGAAGGGCAAGATGAACTACGCCAAGGGCAACATCCTGCTCTTTGAGCGTAGCCAGTTCATGAAGTACTTCTCTTCGCGCGAAGGGTAGGAGAACACTTCAGCGAGAATAGCTGGGGCGATGCATCCTAGGGGATGCGTCGCCCTTTTTTTTGCTTAGCCACGATAGGGCCTTGAAGGTGGAGTAGTCAGCCCTATTATCCGCCTATTTATTCCTACCTTTGCACGTCGGATTAGCGCAATGGCAGGTATAGGTCACGGCGATAGCCAGCCTCTCAACAAGCAATAGAACATGAGTACCCTACAGGAAATAGAGCTAAAGCGGATAGTCAATGAGCGGATGGAGGACTTAGAGCCTAGTAGCCAGGTGTTCCTACAGAGGTACCCCTGGCTACGTGATGTTTGCACTAGGCTTATGGCGCAGACGCTTCGCCCCATCCTCCTGCTCATTCCTGAGGGCGAACCATGTCTTACAGGCTCGAAATTCGGTGGCTTACCCTACCTCCCGCATGGGGAGCATGCGCCCATAGACCTCGCTGGCGAAGCTATGGCTCTCCTTGTCCAGATACGGTGTGAGGAGCTACCCAACCCAGCCGCCGTTGGTTATCCTACTAAAGGCCTCCTCCAGTTTTGGGTAGGGCGTGATGAGATGCTCGGTCTGGACCCTATAGACCTTACTGCCAGCCGTAATACCCGTATAGTGTACTATGAAAGCGTTGACGAGACCGTGAGCGAGGCTGATGTGGCTAGCCGATACACCCTCCCTCCCTTTGGCCCCGCATGGCCTGTAGGCGAGGAGGCATGCCAGCGTATGGTCTTCGAGGAGGATTTTCAGCCCATAACCAGCGATGACCGTCGCTTTCCCGACCTCTTCAGGAAGGCCGTCGAAGCCTGTACGCACTCTCTGAGCGAACTCGCCGATGATGAGGATGAACTCAGTGCATTTATCTTTGACCTCTTCTACTACGTGGATAGTAAAATAGGCGGATGGCCCTCCTTTTGGGGGGAAGACCCGCGGGGTGAGGAGAGGTATGCCCATGCTGACACTGTGCTTCTTGAGCTTAACTCCCTCGACGGCATCGACTGGGACGGCGATGGCGGATGCCTCTTTGCGATTGGTAGCGAAGAGCTCAGCGCATGCGATTTCTCCCGTGTGCTATACACCTGGGGCTCTCCCGCAGAGGAGGATGAGGAGGACCTCTAGCTCTGTCCCTGAGATAATCCTAAACTGAGATACATACCTAAGATGGTGAACGATAATCAGGACTTTGGCTGGACTCCCGAGCGAGGTTATACCAGCCAGGATACTAGCCTCAATATGAGCGGTGAATTGACCGGCTACCAGCGCCCGATGGTTATGGGCATCATGAATGTAACTGACAATAGCTTTTACCCAGGCAGTCGGATCCAGGGCGAGGATGCCATACGCCACCGTGTAGAGCAAATCATTGCTGAGGGAGGGGACATCGTGGATATCGGAGCATGTTCTACCCGCCCCGGTAGTACGCCACCCACCGTGGAGGAGGAGCTGGAGAGGCTTCGTATGGCTGTGTCTGTAACCCGCTCGGTCAAGGAGGACTTCCCTATCTCCATAGATACCTATAGGGCTTCGGTTGCAGACAGCCTCCTCGAGGAGTTCAGCGTGGAGATAATCAATGATGTCTCCGCCGGGGAGATGGATCCCGACATGTTCGATGTAGTTGCCAAGTGGCGCGTACCCTATATCCTCACTCACATACAGGGGACACCCCTCGACATGCAGGCGGATCCGCGCTACGATGACGTAGTAGCTGAGATCATAGACTTTTTTAGCGAGCGCATAGACCGCCTAACCTCCCTCGGCCTCGCGGATCTCATCATAGACCCTGGTTTTGGCTTTGGAAAGACCATAGACCACAACTACACCCTCCTCAAGAACCTTGCGGCATTCCGAGTGCTAGGATGCCCCATCCTAGCTGGCCTTTCGCGTAAGAGCATGTTGTATCGCTTGCTTGGAATTACCCCGGAAGAGGCTCTGCCCGCCACCCAGTCAGTTGATACCATCGCCCTGCTCAACGGAGCTGATATGCTCCGCGTGCACGATGTGCTACCGGCGGCTCAGGCGGTAAGCATACACATGGCCTATAGCCGCCAGCCCAACTTCATGTAGCCCCTCATGGAGAACTCCACCGTTATAAGCATTGGCTTCCTGGATGTTGTGGACATCCTCCTCGTGGCCTTCATCCTCTTCCAGCTGTATAAGATGGTTAAGGGGACGACGGCCATGACCATATTCCTAGGCCTCAGCTCCCTGTACATCTTCTGGCTTATAGTTCGTGCCCTCAATATGGAGCTAATGAGTACCATACTCGGGCAGATCATGGGGGTGGGGCTCCTCGCCATCATCATAGTCTTTCAGCAGGAAATCCGCCGTTTCCTCATATACATGGGCAAGCGATATGCACGGACTCGTAGCCTCTCCCTGAACCTCCGAGCCAAGGGTAAGAAGCATCGCTATACCAGCGACCAGCTGGCTGAGATCGCCTCTGCCTGCGTGCATATGGGGCGCAGCAAGACTGGTGCTTTGCTAGTCCTGGCACGGTCGCACAACCTCAAGGACTACATCGATACCGGGGTTACCCTGGATGCTAGTATTAAGGCTCGCCTCATCGAGAGCATCTTCTTTAAGAATTCCCCGCTTCATGACGGGGCTACCATCGTTCAGAGCCGGCGCATTACTGCGGCTCAGTGCATACTGCCAGTTTCGCAAAACCCAGAAGTACCGAAGCGCCTGGGCCTACGCCATAGGGCGGCCATCGGCCTCACGGAGGAAACCGATGCGCTTGTCCTCGTGGTATCCGAGGAAACCGGTATGGTCTCCATCGTGGAGGAGGGGCTTATCAGCGAGGGCTACACCCGCGAGGAGCTGATGGATATACTCGCCAGCAGGACGGAGGATTAACCCGCTTGAGGATCACGCCCTAGGCTTCCGTGCTTTGTCGGTCGGAACTTAGACTCTGTGCCGTTGAGCAGGCGTCCAATGTTCTTTCTGTGCGTATAGAGTAGCAGCAGCCCTGCGCAGGCTGCGAATATCAGAAAGGGCAGTGCACGCACATCAAAGAGGAAGTACAGGATGAAGGGGTAGCAGACCCCGCAGACCATCGAACCCAGCGAGATGTAGCGCGTTGTACCCACGATAATCACGAAAAGCACCAGGAGGCATAGGAATACCAGCGGTTGTAGCGAGAGGATAACCCCGCAGATGGTCGCTACTCCCTTACCACCACGAAACCCCGCAAATATGGGGTAGATGTGTCCCACCACGGCCATGATGCCCAGCAGGAGCATGTAGGTGTAGAGTCCGTTGGTCGAGTCGAAGGCGGTAGCTCCAAAGTGCCAGAGGCGTACGGCGAAGAAGCCCTTGGCCATATCCATGGCTAGCACGAGCAGTCCTATGGGGGTCCCCAGAACACGAATAGTATTGGTCGCACCGGCATTCTTGCTACCATGCTCACGGAGGTCTATCCCCCGTAGCCAGCGTCCTACCCAAACCGCAGACGGTATGCTGCCAAGGAGGTAGGCCAAAACCACCAGTAGAATTAAAAGCGCAATCTCCATCTCTGTACTTGACTGATTCGTAGCAAAAATACACTATTTTTGCGTTCTGAAAACACCAGGGGCGGATTCACGCCATCCAAATGTAGGCCAAGGCCAACCGCTTTGGCAATTTCCATAAGCTCTAGCTATGACCCAGAATAAGAAGAATACCACCGAAATCCAGCGGGCCCTGCAGTCCGGAATACCTGAGATGCAGCTGGGGGCTATTGCCAAGGTGCGGGAGGGCGAGGACCCAGAGCATATTGCCCCCCTGCTGGAGACCTTTTGCCTGTTGCAGACCGAGGAGGAGGTTCGCCATGAAATCCTCAGGCTACTCGTCGACGCCAAGTATACCGCTCTTATCCCCGCTATAGAGCAACGCCTCATCGAGGGGAAACTCCCTGCGGAGCTACAGGCGAGCCTAATCTCCATCTGCTGGCAGAACTCCATGGACTTCTCCCCCCTTATCGGCTATTTTACCGAGCAGCTGGCCTCTCCCAGCCTACAGGTTGTCGTCGAGTCCGTCACTGCCCTAGAAGTTGCGATGGAGTATGCTAGGCCAGAGGTGCTAAAGGGGGTGGTAAAGCGCATCAAGGAGCTGGGCAATGAGAAGCTCCCCGAGGAGAATAGGGTGTTTATCCAGGAGATGGGTTCTCTGGCTGCCCAGGCATACCAGCAGGCGGCCAACGCCCAGCGGGAGGCCAAGCGCAGCGCTACGGAAGGCGACGAGGGTTGCCAGTGCGACCACTAGACTCTTTCATTTTCGAGGGGCATAGAGAAAATCGCTATATCCCCCAGCTACCTTACAAAAGGCAGTACAGGTATTAGCGGCGAGCCCCAGTGGGTTCGTGTGGGCTATGCGCCTTAATGCAAGGCATAAGTCCCGACATTCGTCCCCCCCAACCAAAAGAAGAGGGCAGATGCCCTAGCATCTGCCCTCTCTATGAAAAAGGCGGGAGGCCCACCGCGGTGCTATCCCAAAGGGAAGCACCCCTCCCGCCCAAAGCTGTTCTACTCTTCCTCCGAGGCCTTCTCTACCATGGCGATAAGCTTGTCTGCCTGCGCATCGAAGAGCTCCTGGAACTGCTGCTCTAGCTCTTTGAAGTAGACTTTACGCGCCTTACGCCCCTCGGCCCCCTTTTCGCGCGGGTAAGCGTTGATGCGCCCAAAAAGCTCTTCAGCCTTGGCGTAGGTCTCAGAGTAGAGATCCCCCACCTCATCGCTGTCCTGACCCAGCACGAAATCTACTATGTAGCAGTCATTCGCATGCTGACCAAGCGCCTTGCTTACGTCCTTCTTCAAATCCTTGATGCTCGCCATATCTTCTGTCCCTTTCGTTTCCAAGAGCAAAGGTAGTGGGATTTCATACACTGGCAAAGAATACAACGCCCCAGAAATCTATATAGGTTTATTCCGAATTGAAAAAGGGAAATAACAACCTATTTTTGAGTGTTTTACGGGCTAATTATAGCCATTATAAAGGTTGGGTGTAGGTGCTAAGACCCTCTGAAATCTGCGGGAATCATCCATTTTGTTTGACCCCAGCGTACATGTTTTGCCCGGCTTGTAGATTCGCCCTGTTGAGGTGTTGCCCGGATTGTTGCATTTGTGCCTCCTCATCCGGATGGTAGCGCCGGTGTTATACTGGTAAGCCTCACGGGCACCACCTCTTAAGCAGAAGCCTACAGCCTAGGGGCAGGGCTTACCCCCAGGCAGTAGGCTTACTTCTTTAGCCAGCAATTCGAGCTAGTGCGTCTGCTAGCGTACTTACTACGGCTGGTTGTCTACTGGCTACACTACTCCGTATCTCTTCCCTACTTTTACAAAGGCCTCTACGCAACGGTCGAGGTGTTCGCGTTTATGGGCAGCCGATACCTGCACCCGGATGCGCGCCTCGCCCTTCGGTACAACGGGGTAGTAGAAGCCCGTAACGTAGATCCCCTCCCTCAGTAGGTCGCGGGCCATGTCCTGCGAGAGCTTGGCGTCGTAGAGCATAACGGCTAGGATGGCAGATTGCGAGGGTTTGATGTCGAAGCCTGCGGCCAGCATTTTGCTGCGGAAGTACTCGGTGTTCTCCATGAGCTTCGTATGCGGGTCGTTGTTCTCCTTTAGCATGCGAAAGACCTCTAGGCTGGCCCCGACCACTGGCGGGGGTACAGAGTTGGAGAAGAGGTAGGGACGCGAGCGTTGGCGTAGTAGATCCACTATCTCCTGCCGCGCCACGGTGAAGCCTCCGCAGCCCCCGCCGAAGGACTTACCCAGCGTTCCCGTTATGATGTCCACCTTACCCCGTAGGTCGTATAGCTCGGTGACACCGCGTCCAGTAGTACCCACTACCCCGGCCGAGTGGCTCTCGTCCACCATTACCAGCGCATCGTACTGTTCGGCCAGCGCGCATATCCTGTCCAGCGGGGCGACGTTCCCGTCCATGCTGAATACTCCATCCGTAACGATGACCCGGAAGCGTTGCTCCTGTGCCTTCTGTAGGCAGGCCTCAAGCTCCCCCATGTCGGCATTGGCGTATCGGTAGCGCTTAGCCTTGCAGAGCCGTACGCCGTCTATGATGGAGGCGTGGTTGAGCGCATCGGAAATAATAGCATCCTCCTCGCCGAAGAGCGGCTCGAATACTCCGCCATTGGCATCGAAGCAGGCCACGTAGAGAATGCTGTCGTCCAGCCCGAAGTAGTCGGCAATGGCCTGCTCTAGCTCACGGTGTATATCCTGCGTCCCGCAGATGAAGCGCACCGAGGACATCCCGTAGCCGTGGGAGTCCATGGTTGCCTTGGCCGCCTGAATTACCTGCGGGCTGTCTGATAGGCCTAAGTAGTTGTTGGCACAGAAGTTTAGCACCTGCTCGCCCGTGCTGACATCTATTCTCGGCCCTTGTGGCGTGACAATCTGCCGCTCGTGCTTGTATAGACCGGCCTCTTCTATGCTAGCCAGCTCTTGGGCTAGGAAGTCCTTCATCTTTCCGTACATAATGCCTTGGTTTTGTTGAGTAGATTTCTGCTTCTTCTCTTTACCCCACAAATATAGGGGAAATATCAAAGTAGTTCCAGCCGCTATCCGCCTAGGGGGCCGCTCCGTATTTCTCCGGAGAAATACGGAGCGGCCCCCTAGGCGGGGCTTGGGTGAAACGTCTAGGTATGCGGTGTCTATCCGTTGCGAAGCTTAGCTAGGCATGCATTGCGTTGTTATGCCAACCTGGCCATATGTCCCCGCTTTTCTATCTATAGCCTGCCGTCCGTAAGCCCTGTCGGAATAGCCCAGACGGGTTGGGATGGCGTGGATGATAGCTGACAATATGGCATGCGTCGCATGGCTTGCGATTGTGGCATGCCAGTTGCTACTGTAGTGGCGAACAGCTAGATTTTGAACTTAAACTAGGAGACACCATAATGAGCAAGATAATTGGCATAGACCTCGGCACCACGAACTCCTGCGTGTCGGTCATGGAGGGCAACGAGCCCATAGTGATTACCAACAGCGAGGGGAAGCGTACGACCCCCTCCGTCGTGGCCTTCGTGGATGGCGGCGAGCGCAAGGTGGGCGAGCCGGCCAAGCGCCAGGCCATCACGAACCCGGAGCGGACGATCTTCTCGATCAAGCGTTTCATGGGGGAGACCTACTCGCAGATGTCCAAGGAGATTGCCCGCGTACCCTACAAGGTGGCCAAGGGAGACAATGATACCCCCCGCGTGGACGTGGATGGGCGCCTGTACTCAGCACAGGAGATTTCGGCCATGATCCTGCAGAAGATGAAGAAGACGGCCGAGGACTTCCTGGGGCAGGAGGTGAGCGAGGCGGTGATTACGGTACCGGCCTACTTCAGCGACAGCCAGCGCCAGGCCACCAAGGAGGCCGGGGAGATTGCAGGGCTAACGGTGCGCCGCATCATCAACGAGCCTACGGCGGCAGCTCTGGCCTACGGCCTCGATAAGCAGGACAAGGAGGAGAAGGTGGCCGTGTTTGACCTCGGTGGGGGTACCTTTGATATCTCCATTCTCGAGCTGTCTGATGGTCTCTTCGAGGTGAAGTCAACCAACGGTGACACGCACCTGGGGGGGGATGACTTCGATCAGGTAATCATCACCTGGCTGGCCGAGGAGTTCATGAAGGATGAGGGCATTGACCTGCGGAAGGACCCGATGGCGCTGCAGCGTCTGAAGGAGGCGGCCGAGAAGGCGAAGATAGAGCTCTCCTCGAGCAGCGAGACCGAGGTGAACCTCCCCTACATTATGCCGGTGGACGGCGTGCCTAAGCACCTGGTCAAGAAGCTCACGCGTGCGCATTTCGAGAAGCTGGCTGATAGCCTCATCCAGGCGACCCTCGAACCCTGCCGCAAGGCGCTGCAGGACGCAGGCGTAACGGCCAGCGAGATTGATGAGGTAATCCTGGTGGGTGGATCGACGCGTATCCCTGCTATCCAGGAGGTTGTGCAGAAGTTCTTCGGCAAGCAGCCCAACAAGAGCGTTAACCCGGACGAGGTGGTAGCCATCGGGGCCGCCATACAGGGTGGCGTGCTCACCGGTGAGGTGAAGGACGTGCTGCTGCTGGACGTAACCCCGCTGTCGCTGGGTATAGAGACCATGGGGGGCGTATTCACCCGCCTGATTGAGGCCAACACGACCATTCCGATCGGTAAGAGCGAGACCTTCTCGACCGCGGCCGACAACCAGCCTTCGGTAGAGATTCATGTGTTGCAGGGTGAGCGCCCCATGGCCAAGGACAACAAGACCCTCGGGCGCTTCATGCTCGACGGTATCCGTCCGGCCCCCCGTGGCGTGCCGCAGATCGAGGTGTCCTTCGACATCGATGCCAACGGTATCCTGAACGTATCGGCAAAGGATAAGGATACGGGCAAGGAGCAGAAGATACGTATAGAGGCCTCTTCGGGTCTTTCGGATGCGGATATCCAGCGGATGAAGGATGAGGCGAAGGCCAACGAGGCGGCTGACCGCGAGGCGAAGGAGCGCGTGGAGAAGCTCAACAAGGCGGATAGCCTGGTGTTCCAGACGGAGAAGCAGCTCAAGGAGTTCGGCGATAAGGTGCCGGCGGATGCCAAGGCCAATATCGAGGGGGCGATGAAGGAGCTGAAGGAGGCCTACGACAAGCAGGACGTGGCGGCCATCGACGGCTTGGTGGAGAAGCTGAATGCGGCATGGGCTGCCGTGCCGCCGGAGGCCTTCCAGGGTGCTGCCGGTGGTGAGCAGGGGCCCCAGGCTGGTGGTCAGGCAGGCGGCCAGCAGGGTGGCGACGACGGCGAGGTTACGGATGTGGACTTCGAGGAGGTGAAGTAGCCGTCGGGTTTAGGATAGTAGTTTTAGGTTGTGAGGCTCCCCGTGGTTCGCTGCGGGGAGCCTCTTTTTGTTGGGGGGAATAGTTGCTATCTTTGCGGGTAATGGTTATAGGGTAATAGCGAGCCTATGATAGGAAGAGAGCAGTTGCTACGGCTAATGGTAGAGACCGAGAACCATAGGGTAGAGAAGACCATTTCTACCACAAACATGGATAAGTTCTGCGAGGCTATCTGTGCCTTCTCCAATAATTTGTCTGGGTCGATGGAGAACGGCTACCTGCTGATAGGCGTGAATGATGATGGTCGGATTGGTGGGGTGAAGGTGGATGACCGTTTGCTGCTCACCGTGTCGAATATCCGTACTGACGGGAATATTCTTCCGCAGCCGGTTATGCATGTGGAGAAGTTCTCCTTTCCTGGTGGGGATGTGTTGGTGGTGGAGGTAGAACCGGCCACCTACCCGCCCGTGCGCTATCGTGGGCGGGTGTGGGTGCGCGTTGGCCCGAGGAAGAGTCTTGCTAGCGTGGCTGAGGAGAAGATATTGATGGAGCGCCGCATCTCCAATGCGCTAACCTTCGATGCCCATCCGCATCTCGGGGCGAGCCTAGCGGATCTAGACCTTGCCATTATCCGTAGGGATTTCCTTCCCAATGCTGTGGCACCCGATGTTCTTGCTGAGGATATACGTCCTATAGAGGAGCAGTTGGCCTCGCTAGGTCTCTTTGATCTGCGACATAGTTGCCCGACCAATGCCGCCATCGTACTCTTTGCGGAGAAACCCTCTCGCTTCCTACCGGGGGCCTATATACAGTACGTAAGATATGCGGGGGTGGATCGGGGGGATGATATTATCAATGAGTATCGTTTTGCGGGTAATCTGGCGCGTGAATTGCCCGTGCTTGATGCCTTCGTGCAGACAAGCATAGCGATGAAGCGCCCGAAGCCGGTGAGTGCTCTGCGTGAGGATCTCGTTTCTAAGTATCCGCACTGGGCAACGCGTGAGCTGCTGATGAATGCGCTGATGCATAGGGATTATCAGAGCAATGCCCCCGTTCTGTTCAATGAGTATGATGATAGGCTCGAGATACAGAATCCCGGGGGGCTCTACGGGCAGGTGAGCTGGGAGAACTTTCCTAATGTGAGCGACTATCGTAATCCAACCATCGCCGAGGCCATGAAAGTTTTGGGTTACGTCAACCGGTTTAGCCGTGGGGTGTACCGTGTCAATCGTGAGCTAGAGGAGAATGCGAATGGTAAGGCGGACTTTGACACCTCGCTACTGACGGCTTTTCGTGTAATCGAGCATGCCTCCCGGTGGTATGTGGAGCCGGGCTTCAGCGAGGGGGAAGAGGTCAAAAAGAACAATACAGCAGCTGAGTGCAGAATAAAGAGCACTTTATCCGATAATGCTGGTGCGGATTGTACAATAAAATCCCCTTTATCTGACAATGCTGGTGCGGATTGTACAATAAAATCCCCTTTATCTGACAATGCTGGTGCGGATTGTACAATAAATCCGCAAAGAGATGGGGAGGCGGATGCTGAGCGCCCGCTTTCAGATCGTATCGTTGAGGCCCTTTCGGCTAGGCCGGAGCTATCGGCGCGGGAACTCGGGGAATTGCTGCAGGTTAGGGATTATACCATTCGCTACAATCTGCAGAAGCTGGTGGCCACTGGGCGCATCAGGCGGGAGGGGTCGAGGAAGGCGGGTCGCTGGGTTGTAGTTCCCCCTCCCGCTTAGACACCTTCCAAATGAGGCCTTTCGGCTCCCTACTTTAGGGCGAAAATCTACCTTTGCGCCAAGGATAGGGTAGTGCGAAACCGTTGCCGATCGGCTACCCCTACACTAAAAGTAAACGCTATGTTCAGAATAGTGAGAAAGAGGCTTTTAGCCCCGAATATATACGGCATGGATATTGAGGCGCGCCGCGTGGCGCAGTCTGCGAAGCCCGGCCAGTTCGTGATTATCCGCATAGATGACAAGGGGGAGCGTGTCCCCCTGACCATCGCCGACTATGACCCCGAGGCGGGCACCGTGCTCATCGTGGTTCAGACCATCGGTGCTAGCACCAGCAAGCTCTGCGCGCTCGAGGAGGGGGATTCCCTCCTCGATTTTGTTGGTCCTCTTGGGCAGCCGACCGATCTTGAGGAGCTGAGCGATGAGGAACTTGCGCAGAAGCGTATAGTCTTCGTTGGTGGCGGGGTGGGGGCTGCGCCCATCTACCCCCAGGTGAAGTACCTGCATGACCGGGGCTTTCCCTGCGATGTGATCATCGGGGCGAAGACTAAGGATATCGAGATTATGCGTCTCGAGCTGGAGGCTGTAGCCAAGAACTACTACCAGGCTACGGACGATGGGTCGGACGGTTTTCATGGGCTGGTTACCGATTGCCTGCGCGATCTGGTGCAGCATCAGGGGGTGGAGTACAACCATGCGGTTACGATAGGGCCGATGATTATGATGAAATTCGTGGCGCAGCTGACCAAGGAGCTGAATATCCCGACTGTCGCCTCGCTCAATACGCTGATGGTGGATGGGACGGGGATGTGTGGCGCCTGCCGGGTTACAGTGGGAGGCAAGACCCGCTTTACCTGCGTGGAAGGGCCGGAGTTCGACGCGCACCAGATAGACTTCAACGAGGCGATGCGCCGGCAGGGGATGTATAAGGATGATGAGCGGGTGCGCCTGGAGCAGTTCTACAATTCTTGCAAGCTAGGGAGGTAGTATTATGGCAGCAGTAAAGTACGGGCGCGTCCCGGTTCGTGAACAGGATCCCCGCAAGCGGGTGCATAATTTCGACGAGGTGTGCTACGGCTACAACCTGGAGGAGGCGCAGAAGGAGGCGCTCCGCTGCCTGCAGTGCAAGAAGCCTAAGTGCGTGGCGGCTTGCCCCGTGTCCATACAGATACCCCAGTTTATCCAGGGGGTGGTGGATGGCGACATCATGGGGGCGGCGGACACCATAGGCCAGGATAGCAGCCTACCGGCCGTTTGCGGCAGGGTGTGCCCGCAGGAGAGCCAGTGTGAGGGGGCGTGCATACGGGGCATCAAGGGCGAGCCGGTGGCCATCGGCAAGTTGGAGCGCTTTGTGGCGGACCAGGCGCGGGAGCAGTCGCACTTCGATGCCACGGTTGCCCCGTCGAATGGGAAGCGTGTGGCTGTGGTGGGCTCTGGCCCGGCCGGCCTGGCCTGCGCAACTGACCTGGCGCGCATGGGCTACGGCGTGAAGATATTCGAGGCGCTGCATGAGCCGGGGGGCGTACTGGTCTACGGTATCCCGGAGTTCCGCTTGCCGAAGATCGAGGTGGTGAAGGCCGAGATAGAGAATGTTCGGCGGCTGGGGGTAGAGATAGAGACCGATGTTGTTGTCGGGCGGACGGTAACTATCGACGGCCTGATAGACGATGAGGGCTACGATGCGGTATTCATCGGCTCGGGGGCTGGTCTTCCGAAGTTCATGAATATCCCCGGGGAGAACCTGAACGGCGTGGTGTCGGCCAATGAGCTGCTTACGCGCGCCAACCTGATGAAGGCTTTCGATAGCAGCTACGATACGCCGGTGTATGTCGGTAAGCGTGTGGCTGTCGTGGGTGGTGGCAATGTGGCCATGGATGCGGCCCGTACGGCAGCGCGTTTGGGTGCTGAGGTGCATCTGGTGTACCGCCGTTCGGAGGCCGAGCTACCCGCCCGCGTGGAGGAGGTACACCATGCCAAGGAGGAGGGGATAGACTTCCATCTGCTTTGCAACCCGACGGAGATCCTCTCTACGGAGGATGGCTGGGTGGCTGGCATACGGGCCATACGCATGGAGTTGGGTGAGCCGGATGCTTCGGGTCGGCGGAGGCCCCTGCCGGTGGAGGGTTCAGAGTTTGAAATCCCCTGCGATGTGGTGGTGATGTCGCTGGGTACTTCGCCCAACCCGCTCATCGCCATGACGACCCCTGGCCTTGATACGCAGAAGTGGGGTGGGATAGTGGCAGAGGAGGAGACGGGGGCTACTTCGCGTCCTGAGGTCTTCGCGGGCGGCGATGCTGTTTCGGGTGCTGCGACCGTTATACTGGCCATGGGTGCTGGGCGTAGGGCAGCCAGTGCCATAGATGAGTATTTGAAGGATAGGTAGCTAGGATGGCATATACAGAAAAGGCGGGGCATAAGCCCCGCCTTTTCTGTATATGCCATTGGACGTGTTTAGCACATGCGGACTACTTCCATGGTTCTATGGGGAGGTCTCCCAGGCTATCCATTATTATCGTTACGGGTCCGTCGTTCACCAGCTCTACCTGCATTTCCCCGCCGAACTTGCCGCGTGCCACGGGCTTGCCGATCTCCTGGGCGAGTAGCTCCATGAAGCGCTCGTAGAGCGGTTCGGCCACCTCGGCGGGGGCGCTGTCTACGTAGGCTGGGCGGTTGCCCTTCTTGGTCTTGGCGTAGAGCGTGAACTGGCTTACGCACAGCAGCTCGCCTCCCGCATCCACGAGGCTACGGTTCATGACCCCCGCCTCATCGTCGAAGACCCGTAGCTTGGCGATCTTGGCGGCCATTTTTGCCAGCTCGGCCTCCGTGTCGCTAACCAGGAAGCCTACCAGCACCAGTAGCCCTTTAGCGATAGATCCCGTAAGCTCCCCCTCGCAGGTTACGCTTGCTCGTTGTACCCGTTGTACTACTACCCTCATTTCTTCTTCCCCTTCTTTATTCGTTTCTTATGCTTTGCCTCCCACTTGGCCTGCTCCTCCGCATCGCGCTTGAGGAGGGTTTTCCAGTCGGTCTCGGCGGCCATGGAGAAGTCCTTGGTGCCCTCGTACTCCTCATCGCTGAGGTCGAGAACCTGTATGAAATGACCTAGCAGCTTTTCGATATTGCGCCGTAGCTGCTCCTCTTCGGGTGCGCAGAAGGATACGGCGATGCCGCGCTTCTTGCCTCGTCCCGTACGGCCTATCCTATGCACGTAGGTCTCGGCTTCGCGGGGCATGTCGTAGTTGACCACGTAGGTGATGTCGTCTATGTCGAGACCTCTTGCCGAGAGGTCGGTGGCGATGAGCACTTTGATCTCCCCCTGCGAGAAGGTCGCCAGTGCATCCTTCCGCTTCTCACGTTCTAGCCCTCCGTGCAGCACGCCGGCGTCGATGTCCACCCGCTTCATGGCCGCCTGCACCCGTTCGGCGCGCACCTGCGTGCGGGTGAAGACCAGTATTTTGTCCTCCGGGTGGTCCTTTATGAGGCGCTCCAGGAAGAAGCGCTTGTCGTCCATGGCCACCTCTAGCAGGGAGTGGTCTATGTTCTTCGACACGGGGTCTTCGGGCGCAATCTCTATCCTGATGGGTTTGACCACCAGCGCGTAGGCGAGCTTTTTGATTTTGGGGGATATGGTGGCCGAGAAGAAGAGCGTTTGCCGCTGCCGGGGTATGTGCCGCAGGATATGGTGGATGTCCTCCTTGAAGCCCATCTCGAGCATCTTGTCGGCCTCGTCGAGGATTAGTAGCCTGAGCTCGCTGAGGTTGATGAGGCGGTTGCGCCCGAGGTCGTTCATGCGTCCTGGGGTGGCGATGATGATGTCCACGTTCCGGGAGACCAGCCCCATTTGCTCCTCTACGGTTTTCCCCCCGATGATGGCGGCCAGCTTTAGGCCTGTGCCCTGCGTGAGCGATTTGAAGACCCCGAGTATCTGTAGGGCTAGCTCGTGCGTTGGCACCATCACCAGCGCACGGGGGCTGAAGTCCTCCCGGGGGGTATCCATCTCCGTGAGCAGCTGGATGGTCGGCACTGCGAAGGCCATGGTCTTACCCGTGCCGGTTTGTGCTATGGCTAGCAGGTCGTTGCCATCTAGTACGGCTGGGATGGCGCGGAATTGGATGTCAGTTGGCCGCCGAAAGCCCCCCTCTTCGAGGTTGCGCGCCAGGGCGGGGTGTAGCTTGTATCGTGAGAATAGCATCCGTACTCCCTACTCCTCGTAGTGTTTCATGAAGTCCTCCATGCTCTCGGTTTTGTATGCCTCGCTGCCGATGAACTTGAGGATGGGGAGTAGCTGCGCAGGGGTTTTGTACCCGGGTAGCGGCTGGAAGAGGTTGCCCTCCTTGTCGAAGAAGATGAGCGTGGGGTAGGATAGCTGGTTCTTCGTCACGCCCAATGCGAAGGGATGCGTCCGCTCGCCCTTCTTGGGCTCGAAGATGGAGCCGTTGTACGTTACTTTCTCCTTACCTTCTGCGTTGAACTTCACGGCGTAGTAGTGCTCGTTGAGGTACTTCACTACCTTCTTGTTGATGAATGTATACGCATCCATTCGCTTGCACCAGGTGCACCAGTCGGTGTATAAATCCATCATAATAGGGCGCGGTGCCTTCTTCTGCGCCTGTAGCGCCTGATCTATGGTCATCCACTTCACGCCCCCCTTCTCAGCACCCTGTGCCGGTGTGTTGCCCATGGCCACGAGTAGGGTGGCCAGTGTTACCATGCCAAAGACTAAAGACCTCAATCGTTTCATCGTTCTATTAGCTTTCATTCGTTATTCCCCTGCGGTAGCGTCTACTTTTTCGTCTTGTGCTACCCCTTTCGCATTGCAATATGTAGCTTAAAAACGCTTTGTCTTGCGCTTTGTTGCTTCATGCCGCAATGTACCGCTTTTTGCCGATAAACCGCAACTTGGCGTGGTATTACCCCTATATAATGGGGTAGGGAGTCCTGTTGCTACTATTCGTAAATTCTTCCGCACTATGCTATTTGTACAGAATTTATCTACCTTTGCCCCGGCCTTTCCGTATAATGGGGGAGGATAACTTAATACCTATAGCAATGAACAAGACTCAACTAGTGGATGCGATCGCCGAGGAGGCGGGGATATCCAAGGCCAGCAGCAAGGTGGCGCTCGATGCGGTTCTCAAGGTTATAGCAGATAGCCTGAAGAGCGGTGATGAGGTGTCCATCGTCGGCTTCGGGGCTTTTAAGATTTCCGAGCGGAAGGCGCGGATGGGTAAGAATCCGAGGACACACGAGCCGATGGAAATCCCGGCCAAAAACGTAGTGAAGTTCAAGCCAGGGGCAGACCTCCAGCTGTAGGTCGTCCGAGCTGTGGACTGAAGAATGGGCCTCGGGCTATGCGCCGGGGCCTTTTTTCTGTCTTTTGCTTTTCAGTTTGCACAGATTCTCTTACCTTTGCGTAGAACAATTCTTCAGGCCATATGCAGTGTATCGTGATAGATGATGATGCGGTTTCGCGCCGTATCATCGGTGAGTATATTGAGAGAACGGATTTCCTGGTAAATCTTGCGGAGTTCGACAACGCCATCGAGGGCTTGAACTTCCTGCATTCCACCCCGGGGGTAGACCTTATCTTCCTGGATATTCGGATGCCTGGGATGGACGGCTTTGAGCTGCTCGACACGCTAGAGCGTCAGCCCCAGGTCATCATCATCTCCGGCTCGGACGAGTATGCTATGCAGGCCTTTGAGTTTGGGGCATCGGACTACCTTCTTAAGCCGATAGCCTATCCCCGTTTTTACAAGGGGGTGAGCAAGGCGCTGCGATGGATGCGCCCGCCGGAAATATCGGGCGAGCTGTACCTCAAGAAGAACTCGGCGCTCGTGCGTGTTTCCTACGCCTCTATACTCTGGGTGGAGAGCATGGAGAACTACGTGAAGATACACACCGAGACGGAGCGCTTCACCCTGCACTTTACCCTCAAGGCTACCGAGCGCCATCTACCCGAGGGGATGTTTAAGCGTATCCATCGTTCCTACATCGTTAACCTGCAGCATATCCAGAGCATAGAGGAGAGTAGCGTCATCCTGCAGCAGGATGGAGAGACCATTACCCTACCCATTGGGAAGGCCTACCGTGAGAACCTTCTGGGTTCGCTGAATTTCCTACTTTCCAAATAGCAAGATGGCGTATTCGTACTCCCGCCCCTGCGTTCTACAGCTATGTCGGCTGCTCCTTATCGGGTTGCTTTCCTTTCAGCTCTTTCTCTCGGCTTCTTGCACAGGGGTGTCGGCGGATACCCCGGCGGAAAGCCGTTCCCTAGGCGATAGCGTGGCCTTGGCGTGGGTAGATGAGCAGATGCAGTCGCTTTCGCTACGTGAGAAGGTTGCACAGTCCTTCATGCTGGC